>Ga0062381_10000275_pt1 | contig 13272 bp, 7 predicted proteins | sample DOMMetBare1Fresh_2_FD_59506 | JGI IMG/M metagenome (GOLD analysis project Ga0062381, IMG submission 59506) | Wetland sediment microbial communities from St. Louis River estuary, USA, under dissolved organic matter induced mercury methylation -... | ecosystem: Environmental > Aquatic > Freshwater... | reverse complement strand
TGCTGGAAGGTAGTCAGGTCGTAAAGCATAACGGAAAATATTACCTGTTGATGATTTCATGGCCCAGAGATAAACCCCGTAGACAGGTCTGTTACCGTGCCGATAAGATTACCGGACCTTACGAAAAGAAGGTGATTCTGGAAGATAAATTTGCCGGCTTTCCTTACGTAGGTCAGGGCTGTATCATTGATGACGAAAAGGGTAACTGGTACGGGCTGGTTTTCCAGGATCGTGGCGGAGTCGGTCGTGTACCGTTATTGATGCCTGTGCGTTGGGTGGATGGTTGGCCGATGTTGGGTGATGAAAACGGTCGGGTACCATTGACCGGTCAGATACCTCTGAAACCTTATGATAGTGGTAAACATATAGTCGAAAGTGATGAATTTGGCTGCTCAAAGCTCAAAATTAGCTGGCAGTGGAACCACAATCCGATTAACGAAGCCTGGTCTTTGTCCGAACGTCCGGGCTACCTGAGGCTTAAAACCAATAAAATCGCTGATAACCTATATGCGGCTCATAATACCATTACCCAACGTATGGAGGGGCCAAAATGCAGCGGTGTTGTAGCGTTGGATTTGTCGAAAATGAAAGAGGGCGATGTAGCCGGGTTCAGTGCATTTAACGGTCATTCCGCCATTCTGGCCGTGAAAATGGAGGGTAGCAAAAAATACCTTACCTTATCCACCAATGTGGTTGATCTGGATGATAATACCAAAGCGATCCTGAAGGTTTCCGCAGAGGAGATTGCCCGGGTTGAATTGACTAAAGAGGTGGTTTTCCTGCGTATTGATGGCGATTTTAATGTCGGTAAGGATCTTGCTACTTTTTATTACAGCCTGGATAATAAGATCTGGACTTCGATTGGATCAGAATTTAAAATGACTTTTGATTACCGAAAATTCTTCATGGGAACTAAATTCGCTATATTCAATTATGCCACTAAAACCAGTGGAGGGTATGTGGATGTCGACTTTTTCCGCTATCAGAGAATGAAATAAAAGATCCCGGATATTTATCTGCCTATGATTGTACCGTTGTCAAATGGTTCAGTCATAGGTAGTCTATTTATCGCCTCTTTTATCTTGATTGTTTAACTATATAATTATTACCATGAAAATGAAACAGACTTGTTTATTCAAAAATAATAGGTCATCTCTTTTGAAAATATTTGCTTTACTCTTTCTGTCAGCTCAGTTACCGTCATATGCTCTTCCTTTAGCCGGGAATCAGGTAAACGAAAATACTTACACATATCATTTTAGCCAGGATATTGCGCGTCCTTCCACCCCTTCCAATCCTCCGGCATATAATTTGTCAATGGGGAGAACCAATACCGCAAAAGCAGGCGTTGTATCTTACACCGATGCCAAAGGGATTACCAGCAATCTCCTCAAAACATATAGCCAGGGCCAGAGAAACTCTACCGGTGTCATTGATTTTAATGTTTTCCCGAAAAAGGCTACTGATTATTCGGTTACATGGAAAAGTTGTGTCAATAGCCCGGGTGGGGATTATAAAACCGGGGTGATTCTCAGAGGAGATACAGCCAGGCGGGGTACAGCTAGTACGGGGTATGTGCAGGGGATTATGGAAGGTTACTTGCTACTTCCCTATAATAATGGTGCTAACGGTGCTCAATTCCGGATTTACAAATCTACCTCAACCGGACTGTCTATGTTGATAAACAGCGCAGTAGCCGGGCTCGTATTAGCCAAAGGACAACCTGTATGGTACAGAGCGAGCGTCAGCGGAAGTTCGTCGGTTGCACTCTCACTTGAATATTCAACCGATAGCATAACCTGGAATATCGGAGCCAGTTGTATTGATGCGGCAGCAACCTATTTATCCGGCGCCAGCCAGTTTGTATGGGGGTTAGCGATAACGAGTACTGATTTTTATATTGATAATGTTACTTTTAATGGTAAATCGGAAGATAATCTGATGATACCGGCCAATCCGGAAGTACCAGTCCCCGGTGAAAAAATGGCAGAATGCGAACATACCCGCTTAAATATAACCGTGGGAACAGCACAACGAACCATGCTTGTATATGCTCCAAAAGAATTGCCAGAGAATAGGCCGCTATTAGTCTCATTTTCCGGAATGAACATGAACGATGGCGCTCAGGCTGATGGCGCCAAATTCTGGATGGTGGCCGATACGGCAAAATTTCTGGTCGTTTATCCTAACCCGGTAAATCCCGCCAATTCGTGGGACATGACCGGAACTACAGATCTAGACTTCTTCTCTGCCATTGTTGATAAAATGTACGATCTGTACAAGATTGATAAAAAAAGGGTCTATATCTCCGGCTTTTCCTGGGGCGGAAATTTTTGTTACCGTGTAGCGAATAATCTGGCAGATAAAGTGGCAGCCATGGGGCCCACAATGGGGCATTCTTACGGCCCTAATCCTAATGTGGCGATCAGCTCCCATCCGATGCCGATCATTCAGTTTACAGGGATATACGATGATGTTTTCAAAATGGAATATGTGCAACCTGTGTTGGATAAATGGATTGAAAGAAACGGTTGTCCCGTTACGGGTGTTGTAACCAAGCCTTACCCTGTGGGAAGTACGACCAGCATTGTAGAAAAAACACTCTGGAAAAACCCGGATACGGGCGTGGAGATTGTTTGGTTGAAAACGCCAAATGGACATAGCATCCCGGTAGAACCGAATCAGGTGATGTCAAACCTGGAAATCTGGAATTTCTGTAAACGCTATTCGTTGAATAACTTTGTCTCGGCGACCCATGACCTGAAGGTGTCGCCCGCAAATGTTGTTTCCGAGGAATATTTTACGTTGGAAGGCCAAAAGATTAATGATTCACAAATACAAAGTCAGAACGGGGTGTATATTGTAAGATCCAGGATGTCAGATGGTTCTGTTGGATCCAAAACGAAAGTTTATAAAAAATAAAAATCCTCATTCTGTCGGGGATTGAAACCGTGGATAGAGGATATTTCGTTGAGGGATAAGCATTCCCATCTTTTCAAAGATATACGATTTGTCGTTTCGGCAATATCTGTTTTTATGATGTCCGAACGGGCGTCTTGTTAAGCCACAGGCTGATTAAGACGCTGACTATTAAATAATAGGTGTCTGTGTCTTTTAGAAATGTGGAAATTGGGGTTTGGTTTTCCAGGGAACAGATTCAGATTCAAGAAAATCCAGATGGAATTCTGATTTCGCACTTAAGTATATTTGAAATCGCAAATCTAATATCTATTTTTTAATGTGATGAGGACTGCCGTAATTCTATATTTGCAAGTGTAGATTTTTAATCATCAACTTTAAAGCATTTGTATTATGAAAAAGATTTTACTTATTGTAGCAGCATTTGTTTTCAGTATTTCAACTTTTGCTCTGGCAACCAGCAATGTTGCATTAGCCGATTTGCTAAATAATGGCAAAAATTATTCACCGATAAGTCCATTTGCTGTGGCGCAAGGTGGGGTTATTATGATTGGGGGAAATTCTAGCTATGCTTTGGCTGATACCTGGGATTTGTCTGAATACAATGGTATAGAACTGAAACTAACTTGTCCCGAAAGTGCGATTGGCCAATATATGGCGGTTCGTTTTGTTATGGTTGGTGCTGATGGTGCTGCTCAGTCGATCGTCAAAACCTTAACATTTACTTCGCAAAGCCAGATTGTGAAACTCGATTTTACTGCGGATGGAGCAGGTACCAAAAAATTATGGGCAATTAAGATGCCTTGGGATGGAAATATCTTAGGGGGTTTTAATGCTACGGTTGAATATCTTAATGCTGTAGTCTCTTTTACAACAGCTGTAACTACAGCAAAAGCTGAAAATCCCGATGCCCCAGTTAATGTATATAGCATTACAGGTGATATGGTCCGCAAGGCCGTTAAACAATCGGAAGCGATTAACGGATTGCAACCAGGCCTTTATATTGTAAACAACCAAAAAGTTTGTGTGATTAAATAGCCCCAAATGGTCCGGCAACTTGAATAACATATATTAGAACAAGCTCCTGCTTTCACAAAAATGGAAAGCAGGAGCTTTTTTGTGCATGACAGTGTTGCTTTCATTAGAGGAATAGTATATCTCTTTTATACAGTTAGTCTTCCAATCTGCTATTGTGGCCGGTCGTTCTTTTTAATTTAGGATAATGCGTGTTGATAACTATTGGTTCAAAGAACTGCCCGGATAACAAGTAATAATCTCTGTATGTTAAATAAAAATCTTAGTCTCACTATGATTTTCTGTTGTGAATTGAATGATATGTTTAAAATTGAAAAGATAGTATCTGGTAATGTAAATTTATTTACGCAAGATGCCTTTATTTTGCCTTCCATCTGAGTTCTGCCAGTCTCATTAACCCAGGTCTGGACAGATTTTACGTTCATGGGTTTTGTTTTTTATTTCAAATAAAGTGTGCAGGTATAACTGCTTTAGTTTATTTCTGCATTGAATTGAATATCCAATGTGGGATATATACTTCAACACTTGTCTCTTTTTCTATCCTAAACCATTTTTTTTGATCTGTTACCGGAAAAGAAACGTTGGGTCATCTCGTTTACAATCGATATCCAGCTTTCTGGTTTGATAGCAAGATTGTATGAGTTTGCTCCGAAAAGTTATTTTCGGCACGAATCGTAGATCGACACAGTCTATACACGGTTTGTTATTTGTAAAATACAGAAATACAACTATCTGTGAAATTAAATTTTACGAATCACCGGGGTGCATCGTCATCGGAGTGGTTTCATTGTATTCTCAACAACTTTCTTGAAAGAAAGGACAAAGGAGGTATCATTCAATTCTAAACAGTCAAACTATGAGGAGTTATTTGAAAGCGTGGATACGGGAAAATTTGTATGCGGTGGATCCCGAAGAGTATCTGGCTGCTTTATTAAAAAAAGATAGTCCTACTCTTCATGGTATTGTCAAGGATCTGTCGGACGAAAGGATGATGGTTACAAACGAATGTCCCCAGCGAGCCACCCCAGCAGAAAATTCTGGTGAAATACCTGATGAACAATCCGATCCGCGCGAAATGATAAACCTCACAGAAACGACCACCGACACGCTTACAAAAGGCCGCAATGTCGAAATCATGAAAGTTGTAGACGACAATCCTGCAAGTGGCATAACTTTCTGTAATCTAGCTATTCGAAGCTGTGTTTTTGTTGTTGCGATGATTGTTTTTTTTCAATTCAACTCCCCAGGGCAAAATCTCCCCCAAAGCATAAAAGAACTCTTCTTTAATGCAGGGAAACAGGCTTTAAAGGATACGGTTGCCCGTCGCGTACGGACTGAATTTCCTTTCATAATCGGAAGAAAAGAGATCTGTGGGCCTGACACGATTAACCACCCCTACTACCATACCAATCAGTGGCAAAAAGGATCTCTCATTTACAAAGCAAAATCATATCCAATAGAAGCGCTGAAATATAATATTGAGACAGACAACCCCATCCTTATACACCTTTCGCCTCTCATGGTAAACGCCATCGCTCTGGATGAGAATTTTATACAAGAGTTTTCCTTTACCAACAGGACTTTCAGGTACTACCGTAATCTGCAAACCGGGAAAGGAAGGAAACTGAATGACGGGTATTACGAAGTGGTCTTTGATGGCCGGTGGAAGTTTTTGATCAGATGGGAAAAAGCACAAACAACACGTGAGGGGAGTGTTGACTTAGTGTACAATACTTCGGAATATATGTATTTACTTAAGGAAAATAAGATGATACGGATATATAGTCTGTCTGGGTTGATTCATCAACTTGATAAAGAGAGAATGAGTGGATTGAAGAGATTTATCAGAGATAATGAGCTAAAAATAAGTTGTTCTAATTACACTTCAGCGGCAGTGGTACTAAGTTTTTATGAAAATAAGAAGTGACAATGAAACGAACGTTATCCATTTTGTTTTTTCTGATGCCGCTTTTGATAATGGCTCAGACCTCTATACAGGACATTCGTATCGATTCAAAGAATGATTCCTTAGCGTTTATTGATTTTGTGAAAAAGACGGAAGTCAACAATGGAGTTCGCTTTTATTTCAATAAGTTGTGGTTAGATTCGGTGATTGTCAGGCAGTCCAATGTGCCGGTCAGTCTGAAGCAGATTCTGGATGATTCATTTAAGGATCTGCCTTTAACTTATTTCGTGGACGGATCTGACATTATTATTACCAGAAATTATCGGATCGTAGCCACTCTGCCTCCTGATTATTTTAGAACCTACAATACAGCGAAAGACAATGCTTTGGAAACTAATAGTACAAATTACTCTTTTTTCAATACCCCGGTAGTTCCTGTGGTTGAGACAGGTAGTAAAGCTGTAGCCGTAGGGAAATCGACATCTGGTAAAAAAGGATCGAATTGCATCGTATCAGGGATTGTAAAAGGGGTAGATGATGGTGTCCCGATTGTAGGAGCCACAATTTATGACAAAGAACAGGGAAAAGGTACAGTCACGGATGCATCCGGCTATTTTTTATTGTCTCTGCCTAAAGGGAATCATGAGCTGACTTTTAAATACATTGGACGGGAAGACCTTACTCTACCGATAATGGTTTACGGCGATGGGGCATTAAATGTAAAGATGAAAGAGAAGACTGTTTATATTAATGAAGTTGTGATTAGTTCAGGAAGAGATAATATCCTCCGAAACCTGAATATTGGTGTACAACAACTCAATATCAGTGAAGTAAAACAGTTACCTGCGGTGTTTGGGGAAGCTGACATCCTGAAAACAGCACTTTTGCTACCAGGAGTACAGACGGTCGGAGAAGGAGCCTCGGGCTTCAATGTGAGAGGAGGGAGCGCCGACCAGAATCTTGTGTTACTGGATGAAATGCCAATCTTTAATACATCTCATCTGTTCGGATTCTTCTCTGTGTTTAACCCGGAGATTGTTAAGGATTTTAAACTTTATAAGAGTGGAATACCGGCTAATTTTGGAGGACGGATATCTTCCGTCTTCGACGTAACAGCTCAGCAGGGTAATCTGAGAAAGTGTGTTGTGAGTGGAGGAATTAGTCCCGTTACAGGAAAGCTGACGCTCGAAGCTCCTTTGATTAAAGATAAACTGTCTCTGATTATAGGAGGAAGAAGTACTTACTCCGGTTGGATTCTGAAGAAGGTCGATGGCAATAAGTTCCGCAGTACCAGGGCTAATTTCTATGACCTGAGCGGTAAGATATCCTATGAGATTGACAAAAATAGTTCACTCAGTATTACTGCGTACCACTCTAAAGACTACTTTAAGTTGAATACGGATACGGCATATCACTATGAGAATAGTTGCGCAAGATTACATTTTAAACATTTCTTCAGTCCTCAGATATATGCGCAATTTTCAGCTATTTATTCAAATTATCAGTATAACATAACTAGTGATGCAGTACCTACTCTATCATTTCGGCTGAGGTATAATATCAATTATAAGGCTCTGAAGGCGAATGTGACCTATTTACCCAGCACAAAACATACATTCAACTTAGGTACAGAAGCGATCAAATACGAAATAACACCCGGTGACTTCACACCGCTCGGAGTGCAATCGGATATAAAGGAGCTCAGGCTGTCCAAAGAACACGGATTGGAGACAGGATTGTTCATTAGTGATGAGTGTAAAGTCAGTAACAAGTTTTCTCTGTCTGCCGGATTGAGGTATGCATTGTTCTTTGCGCTCGGTCCTTACAAAGAGTACGATTATAATCCATTAGTTCCCCGGAGTATCGATAGCCGGATGGATTCTACATTATACTCATCCGATCAGATTGTCAAAACGTATGGTGGCCCCGAATTCAGGCTCTCGGCACGGTATAGCCTGGGGGTAAACAATTCGCTCAAGCTCAGTTACGGACGTATGCACCAGTTTGTCCATATGCTGACCAACTCTTCGGCTGTTTCTCCGACGGATGTCTGGAAGACTAGTGATGCCCGGATAAAGCCTTTGGTGGGAGATCAGATAGCAATTGGCTATTACCACAATCTATTGGGTAATGCTCTCGAAACCTCTGTCGAAGCCTACTTCAAAAAAACGGTGAATAGTCTCGATTATAAAAGTGGAACAGAGCTTTTGTTGAATCCCAATCTGGAGGTTGATCTGCTTTCAGGTATTGGCCGTGCTTACGGGATAGAGTTTCTGGTTCAAAAAAAGAGTGGCAAGCTGAATGGTTGGATTTCCTATACCTATTCCAAAGCAGAATTGAAGGTAGATGGTAAGTTCACCGAAGAAAAAATAAACAATGGCAATTATTATCCGGCCGACTACGATAAAACGCACAATCTCAATATAGCGCTGAATTACAGATATTCAAGACGCTTTAATCTATCCAATACTTTTTGTTACAGCACAGGGCGTCCGATTACTTATCCTGTTGCTAAGTATACGTTCCGCGAGAAGCAGCTTATTTATTATTCCGACCGTAACCAATACCGGATTCCCAATTATGTAAGATGGGATTTGTCAGCTACTTTTTATGAAAATCTTAAATCAAAGAAGTTTACCCACAGCTCGTGGTCTGTCGGGGTCTATAATGTGCTCGGTACCCATAATGTTTATTCAGAGTACTTCAAGTCGACAAGCAGAGGCATTAAAGGCTACCGGCTTTCTGTGTTTGCTCGTCCCATTCCCAATATTACGTATAATTTCAAATTCTAAATGTTGTAGATATGAGACTTTTACATAATCTAATCTACTTATTGTGTTGTGTATCGATGTTTTCATGCGTATCATCTTTTACGCCGAATATCTCAGAATATGACGATCTTTTGGTCGTTGATGGCGAATTAACGAACCTCTCCGGCCCCTACAAAGTCAAACTTTCCAGAAGTTACAAATTTCAAGAGAAAAGCGGTGATCCTATAACAGGTGCACAAGTGAAAATTATTGAGAATGCCGGGCGTGAGGTCGAACTGCGTGAAATAAGCGACGGTACTTATAGCACGGTAGATACTACCTTCCGGGGAATTGTCGGCAATAATTATAAATTGCATATTCAGATAGGGGAAGAGGTTTATGAGTCGGCTTCTGAAAAACTAATACGCGCTGTGCCTATCGATAAAGTTTATTGGGAATATAGTGCGCAGAATGATAAAAGTAATGGGATTCAGTTGTTGCTTGATACTCATGACCCCGAGAATAGCACTCATTATTATGCCTGGAAGTGTGACGAAAACTGGAAATTTATAGTGCCTATTGATGTTATAGCACATCCTGAGTGGAAAGTCTGTTATGCCCAATTTCACACTACCGATTTTAATATTGCGACATCTGCCCGACGAAACAATGATATAATTGAACGTCAACCGCTACGATTCTTTAGCGAAGCGACCAACAGGTTGTATATTCGCTATACCACATTGGTCAGACAATATGCTCTTTCGGAGTCGGCATATAAATTCTTTAAAGACCTGATATCTGTCAATCAGAATCAAGGATCCTTATTCGACCCTATTCCAGGCTCGCTTGTCGGTAATATGAGCAATCTAACCCATAAAGAGATGCCGGTACTGGGCTATTTCCTGGTTGCCGGAGCATCTGAAAAAAGAATTTTTATTGATCGAAAGGATCTGCCCAAGGAATATCAACCTACCAGTGGATTTGATAATTGTGGAACTGCATTAGTCCAAGTCCCTACCAGTTTGACTAACATACGCATGAATTCGGTAGTTGATTCGTTGATGAGAAATGGATATTCGGAGTTTGAACGTTTTAGAACCTTAGGAACTCCACCGGATACTACTTCCTATTACCTGATTGATTTCGCCAAAAGCCCTTGTTTCAATTGCTTAATGAATGGTAATAATGTGATTCCGGATTTCTGGACAGAATCTTCTAACCAATAAAAGACACCCATGAAGTTTGCAGGAATATTTATTTCGCTCTTATTGATTCTGGCCATCCACTATAAAGCTGAAAGTCAGAATAACAATGTTAGCCTGAAGTTAGTTACCCGTTTTCAGGATTTTAAAATTCAGGAACGGGTGTTGTTGATTCCCGATCAGGATTTCTATTTAGCAGGAGAGTCGGTTACCCTCTTTGCGATGACGTATGATGCGGCACTCCGGATTCCGGTTGAGTTTAGCTCTATCCTGTATGTGGAGTTATATAATCAGAATAATAAGGTGGTTGCTGCAAATAAGTATCTGTTGAAGCATGGAGAGGCGAAGAATCGACTGTTCATTCCCAAAGAACTTGAAACCGGTTATTACTATATCAGAGCGTATACCAATTATATGAAAAATTGGGGGCCGGGTGTGTTTTTTACCCAACGACTCAAAGTTGTCAACCCCTTCCGTCACCAAATTTATTCGCCGGAAGAGAAGTCTCAACAGAATAAAATGCAAATGAAGGTTGCTGTGGAAGGGGGGCTGTTAACAAGTGGCATTGAGAATAGAATAGCTTTTCAATGTATACCGACTAAGGATCCGTTACGTGTAGAGCTATATGAAAATGAATCGGTGGTTGCCCGCGTAAATAGTGCTGACGGGGCTGGTTTTTTCAATATAACACCTGTCGAAAACAAGCATTATAAAGTAGGAGTCACTTCTCCAGCAAATAATAAATCAGTGGTTGAATTAGCCGATGTTGTTCCGTCCGGAGTAGTATGCAGGCTCGATAGCGTAATTCATAGCGATGCATATTTACAGATAGTAACGCATAACTTTGATAAATACCCACTTTCTCTTTTTGTGCAAAACAATGGTTTGCTATATCAGTATTCTGCGGCATTTGACAAACCTGCTAATGCTTTTAAAATGACTCTTCCGACAGGATTGAACGATGTTATTATTAAAAACCGAGATAACCAGATTGTATCTCAACGATCTGTATATATAGCTTCCGGGCCCGGGATTCATATTACAGCCCATTGCGACAAGCAAACATTTCTTCCCGGTGATTCACTGACCCTGCACATCTCTTCAGAAATAAGTGACAGCATGCAATATCTGGTTGTTATAAATACAGCCCAGCCCAAAGATTTCCGATTGTTGCATGATCATATTGATTCATTTCTTTATAATATGTCGATAGGTGCTTATGTCAATCAGGAATTAACAAATGAACAGTTTTCATTGGGTAAAGATTTGAATATGATCAACCAGCGTATCCTGACTTTGCCGATTCCTGATCCTGAAATGCCGGCCACATCTGAGATTCAATATTTGCCTGAGATTGCTAATGATATTGTGACTGGTGGTGTCACGACAAAGGACAAACGCTCGGTTGTGTCCTCCGGAAACGTCTATTTATCTTTTGTAGATTCGTTACCTTGGATTAATCGTTGCCAGACGGATAGTACAGGCCGGTTTGTTGCACAATTGCCAATGCATTATCAGGGAAAAGATTTGGTGATTACTGTAAATGATACTACCCATAATTACTCGGTACAACTGGATAGTGAGTTTGATCCCCGATTCTTGAAGATGGAAAAAGAGGCCTATTTTCCCGACTCTTCTTTAAAAGAGGTAATTGAAGCTCGTATGATTAATCTTCAGATAAACGATGCCTATTCTGTTCCGTTAAAAGGGTGGCAGATCTCTCGTCCGGGGTTGAGATTTTACGGATCTCCGGACAAAGTCTATAGTTTCAGGAAATATGTGAATCTACCCAGTTTGAAGGAGTTTGTGTTTGAAATTGCAGCAGAAATAGAGACTGTCAAAAATGGAGCTCAGGAGTATTTAAAAGTAAGAGTTTCAGGAGATGTAGAGGAGGATGGTCCCATGATCATTTTTGATGGTGTACCATTGTCTAATTCACATGGTCTGGCTACTATCCCATGCAAAAAGCTGGAGTCAATTCGTGTTGTAACCAGTAAGTTTTTCTGGGGGGCAGATAGCTATGATGGTATCATTGATATTACTTCCAATACCAAATCTCTTAGTCTGGTTGATCCCGGTAAGAATGCGACAAGAGTTGCTTTTAGTCCTGTCATTACCACACAGGATGAAGACAGGTCGGCAGATCTCAGAGTCCCGCGATATGTAACCGGGATATACTTCGATAAAATAAATTCGGTATCGGGGAATGCCGACATTCGGCTCCGGCTTCCTCAAAACAGGGGTAAATGTTTATTGCAAATCTATGGATACAGGAAAACCGGAGAGTGGGGGACTACTACCTTGCCGGATATAATATCCATTGCACGTTAAACAATGATTGCACAATGATGGGAATTTATACCCTATAGAGAATAGCTGAACTATGAGTTTATACATTTAAATCCAAAACAACTATCATGAACAAACACATTCTCCTCGTCCTGCTACTGACCCTGCTCGGTCAGGCAGGAATTGCGCAAAACCGCGTAATCAAATCTCCCAAGGTAGAAGCGGCAACCCATACCAACGTAATCATTGACCGGATTGCTCTTAGTGATACGGCCACCGTGCTTGATTTCACCGTCAGCAACTATCCCGGACAATGGATCATATTCGCAAAAAAGAATTACCTCATCAACTCCGATGGTGGAAATAAAATTTACTGCAAATACGCGATCGGGTATAACGGACAGCTGGGTGATAAATGGTTTATGCCCGAATCCGGAGTCGTCCATTTCTCATTGGTCTATCCGCCCATTAACAAGAAAGTAGAAAAAATTGATTTTATTGAAGGAGACAACATCGACGGCGCGTTTATGATATTCGGCGTTGAGATTAATCCTTCAAAAAGAAAGGCTCTTTTGCCGGAAGCATTGGAAGGCAACTGGCTCAAAACGGACGGAAGTAACGAGTGGGCGTTTGGCCTTTATGACAAACTGGCGATTTATAAAAATGAATTCTGGCAATATCAATCGGTTGTCAAACAGGGGAAATCAATCACAATGATGCTCAAAAAAGGAAAACAATCCGTTACCCTGACCCTCCTTCCGGTCTCCGCCGATAAGCTGATGATTGCTGAAGGCAAAAATCCGATGCAGACCTATAGCCGCCATAAAACATTCCGTGCTGACTACAAATCCAAGGGAGAACCCGCTTTTGCCACTTTGCCTTTTGGCCGTAAAGAGACCATCCTACGGGGGTATTTGAGAGGCTACTCACCCAAACTCGGATTCAAGACCGATCTGATTTATGTGCAAAATAATATGACAAGAGAGGATTTCCCTGCACTGCTGACGTTTCAGCCGGACGGTCACTTTGAGGCTAAGTTTGACTTGATACAACCGACCATGCTTACATTCCGGATCGGTAGAGAGTTATGCACTGTGTACATGGAGCCCGGTGATAAAATGATGCTTTATCTAAACTTAGGCACGAATAAAGAAGAAAGCCCGAGACA
>Ga0062381_10000274_pt1 | contig 13285 bp, 9 predicted proteins | sample DOMMetBare1Fresh_2_FD_59506 | JGI IMG/M metagenome (GOLD analysis project Ga0062381, IMG submission 59506) | Wetland sediment microbial communities from St. Louis River estuary, USA, under dissolved organic matter induced mercury methylation -... | ecosystem: Environmental > Aquatic > Freshwater... | reverse complement strand
CAAAAAATGCTGTACCCGCCATAAGTAGCAGAACAACAGAAAAACAGATAAGCGTATATCGGCAGGTCATACCTATATTTTTAAGTACTAGTTAATGGATGCAAGTTAATGGAATAAGATGCTCTGCAAATTAGCAGCACAGGAGGAAACCCTATTCCAAAATCAACAGCAGCCCTTTTTATATAAACTGCAAGTAACGAGTTGCAGAATTCATTCATACAAAAAGAGACACCCAAAATCAACTCGATCAAAATAACACATTATCAGAAACATACCCATTACACCTAACAATCAATAATTTATCAATTCCGTCCATCTTATCTAATTAAACCACCTCCATCTCCACTCCTAACGGTTCGTCATATAAAACTAACGGTTCATCATGTTTTAATTGCCATAGGAGTAGCTAAGCAGCAACTTTGTAGCACAAAAGCAAGATTGGCAAGCTGCTTAGCAAGAACCAACAGCTTAAGAAGTAGAGGTCGAAATAGCTTTGTAAAAAAATTAGGGAAGCATGAAAAATAGAGCATTAACCATTATTTTATGCATACTACTCGTAGATGCAGCATTCGGACAAACCCTTATTAAGGGCAAAGTTACCGACAAGCAGGGACTTCCACTCCCAGGTTCGAGCATTATTATAAAAGGGAGCATTGATGGTACATCTGCAGATACATCAGGAAGCTTTATCCTTAAAACACGAAGAAAAGGGACACAAACCCTGCAAGCAACCTTTATAGGATACGAACCTATAGAAAAGGTGGTTAGCATAAAAGATAGCACCATAACGATTCGCATAGAGCTAAAAGAAAAAGCCACTGCAATTAAAGATGTAGTGATAACCGCAGGAAGCTTTGAAGCTGGCGATAAGAAGAAGGGGGTTACGCTAAAACCACTTGATATACTAACAACAGCTAGCGCATCGGGAGATATATACGGAGCAATTAACACCCTGCCAGGAGCAGCAACAATAGCCGATGATGGAAGGCTTTTTGTCCGAGGAGGCGATGCCTACGAATCGCTTACCTTTATTGATGGAATGCGCGTTAAAAAGCCCTACTCTTCTACAACGCCAGATCTGCCATCGAGAGGAAGATACTCACCACAGCTATTTACAGGAACAACATTCAGCTCGGGTGGCTACTCGGCCCAATACGGACAAGCCCTATCGTCGGCACTTATACTACAATCAACTGGCGTTGCACCAAAGAACCAGTGGGGTTTAGGTGTTATGACTGTTGGCCTTAATGGGTCAGAGACCTTTTCGAATGGAAAATCCTCCATTTCGGTTCAGGCAGAGTACTACAATTTACAACCCTACTATAGCCTCACCAATACCCAGTATAAGTGGAATAAGTATCCTGAAACGTTTGGAACTACGATTGTAGCACGACAGAAAGTTGGTAAAGAGGGGCTGCTCAAACTGATGACTACTTTTCAAACAGGGCACAGCAATTTAGAGTATCCAGATTTTAGTGATCAGGCGAAGCCCATTAACATAGACCTAAAAAATAACAACCTATACTCAAACCTCACCTACACCGATGGATGGGGAAAAGGGTGGAGCCTAAAATCGGGGGTTGCTTTTACCATTGACAACAACCTGATGAAGCCTGGAATTAACGGAGTTGATGAAAAAAACATATACCTACAAACAAAGGTTGCCATTAAAAAGGAGCTAAGCTCCAAAGTAAGCATAACAGGTGGAGTAGAAGCATCGCCCAACAGCTTTAGGCAGATATACAAAGAAGGACTAGCTGAAAGAAGCAATACCCAATTTACAGACTACAACCTTGCCTCGTTTGTTGAAGTAGAGACCATGCTTTTTAGCAAGCTTGCTGCAAGAGGAGGTATTAGAAGCGAGTATTCAGACCTACTTAAAGATCATAAGCTAGCCCCTAGAGCATCAGTTGCATGGCTTCTAGCACCTTGCTGCCAGATTTCGTATGCAAGCGGGGTTTTCTACCAAACACCAGAGGATCAGCTGCTAAGATTTACAAACCAGCTGGGCTTCGAAAAATCAACACACCACATAGTCAACTTCCAGCTAACTAAAAACGATAGAATTTTTAGAGTTGAAACCTACTACAAAAGCTATAGCAATTTGGTAAGATTCGATGGCGAAAGATTTTATGACCCAACACTCTACTCGAACGGAGGAAATGGCTATGCAAAAGGGGTCGAATTTTTCTGGAGAGATCAAAAGAGTATCAGAAACTTAGACTACTGGGTATCCTACTCATACATAGACAGCAAACGAATTTACCGAGACTTCAAAGAAAAGGTTACCCCCACCTTTGCCCCAAAGCATAATGTATCGTTGGTAGGCAAATGGTGGTCGAACAAGCTAAGCACTCAATTTGGTGCAACAGTAAGCTACGCATCAGGAAGACCATACGACGATCCATCTACAGCTAAGTTTATGGATAAGGTTGCCAAAGACTACTTTGACGTTAGCATAAACGCCAGCTATGTGTTTAAGCTATTTGACAAAACATCGGTACTCTACACCCAAGTAGGAAACCTAATTGCCCGCGAAAATATCTACGGCTACAACTACTACAAAAGTGCAGACGGCAGCTACAAATCGTCGAAAATAAGAGGCGATGCACAGCCTTCGCTTTTTATGGGACTTTTCCTAAACTTTTAGCAATTCAATTATAAACCAACTAAATAGAAACACAATGAAAGCAAAAGAACTAGCTATTTTACTTGTAATGCTACTTTCGGCAAGCATTACTAACGCGCAAAGCTACAACGCAGATGTAGATACCCTTGTTCAGCGTATGTACAAAGACAAAAGCGGAAGCTACGAACTCTACGCCACACAGCTACAAGGACTAGCACAAGCAGAACCAACCCGATGGGAGGCGTCGTACTACTTTAGCTACTGCAAAATTATGCAGGCATTTACATCGAAAGGCGAAAAGATTGATGCACTGCTAGACGAAGCAGAACCTGTAATTGCATCCCTAAAAAAAATGCAACCTAACGAATCGGAGTTCTACGTGCTAGAAGCGATGCTAAATCAAGCACGAATTGCAGTGTCTCCAATGTCGAGAGGGATGAAGTACTCGCAATTGTATAATGCTCTTTTGGACAAAGCGATTGCAATGAACCCCGAAAATCCGAGAGCATATCTTATAAAAGGACTAGGTGTTATAAACATGCCAGCAATGTTTGGTGGAGGGAAAAAGAATGCCAAGCCTCTATTCGAAAAAGCAAAAGAGCTATTTACAAGCTTTAAAGCCCCTAGTACAATTTATCCAAGCTGGGGTGAACAGATGAACGATGCGTACCTAAACATCTGTAACAAAGAGTAGCGACATTGCAGAACCCCAATCGTTACGGGTTGAGGTTCTGCTTTTCCTAAGCAAAAACAAATAAATTAGGTCCAAATTTGTACCTTCATCAAAAATAGAGAAAGATGAAACCTAAGTGGAAACTCATACTTAACGATTGGCTTCGAGTTGTTGGAATAAGCATTCTTATTGGAATTTTCATCAGCTTCATTTTTGCAGGTTCCGATATTTTCACCTACAGCTGGCATCGATTTAAGATCTTGATTACCATTTCGCTAATCATTGGAATTGCAATGTGGAAAGGGAACCAGCTAATTCAAACGATCTTAGGACAAAAATACCCATGGAGTAAGAATCCAACCAAAGCTTTTAGAATGAATATCATACTAACAAGCATACACAACACACTTGTACTATTTATAATCAACACGCTGATATTTGCCTACTTTGCCAAAGGGAAGTTTAGCTTTATAGGCTCACTAGATGGCATCCTGATAAACACCATTATTGTGTCGCTCATCAGCTTTTTTATATGGATGGTGATGTTTGTTCGTAAATTTTTTGATGGATACAAGAACAACATCCTTAAGGAAGAACAGCACAAAAGAGAGCTAGCCATTTCGCAGTACGAAATGCTTAAAAATCAAGTCAATCCACACTTTTTATTCAACAGCCTAAACGTGCTAACATCGCTTGTAGAGAACGATCCAACAACAGCAGTTCGTTTTATTAAAAAGCTATCGGAAGTTTACAGGTATGTTCTCGAAGCAAAAGATAAGGAGCTTGTACCGCTCGAAGATGAGCTCCGACTTACCGAATCGTTTATCTACCTACAAAAAATAAGAAATGGTGAAAGCTTAAATGTAACCATTAGCGTAGCACCTGCGGGCAAAAAGGTTGTACCACTGGCGCTTCAAATGGTAGTAGAAAATGCAATAAAGCATAATATTATAGCTGCATCTCAGCCCCTAACAATTCGTATTTACGAAGATGCTGAAGGCAACCTAACCTGCGAAAACAACCTACAGAAAAAGCAGGTAATTGCCGATTCTAACACCATCGGACTAAAGAATATTGAGGAGCGCTATAGCTTTTTAACCGAGAAAAAAATGCAGTATGGCGAAGATAACGGGCAATTTACAGTAAGAATTCCCCTGATCTAATCGCCCCTCCTAAAAAATGAACAGAACCATGAAGTGCATAATTGTAGAAGACGAGCAACCTGCAGCAGAACGACTAAAAAAGCTTGTGGAGCAGTGCGATCCTTCCATTACTGTTGCGGCAACTACCGATTCGGTTGCAGCAACCCTACAGTACTTTGCCAACAATGCGCATCCTGACTTTATGCTAATGGATATTCAGCTAGGAGATGGCATTAGCTTTGAAATTTTAGAACAAATCGAAATTTCGTGCCCCATAATATTTACAACAGCGTACAACGAGTATGCCATAAAAGCATTTAAGGTTAACAGTATCGACTACCTGCTAAAGCCCATAGATAAGGATGAGCTATTTGAGGCAATAGCCAAGCTTAAGCGGCAGCTTGGCGAACGGTTGGTGCCAGAGGCTATTACACCAACCCACCTTGCCGAAGCTATGCGTATGCTTACAGGCAGATACAAGGAGCGTTTTGTCACTCGAATTGGAGAAAAGCTAGTTATGCTTCCGGTTGAGAACATCGCCGCATTCGTAAGCATGGAAAAATCAACCTACGCATACACCAAAGAGGGAAAGATGGTAAGCTTAGACTACACCCTCGATAGCATAGAGAACCTGATTGATCCCCTCAAATTCTTTAGAGTTAGTCGCAAGCACATTGTAGCAGTAGATAGCATAAGCGAGGTGTCAATTTTTTCGACATCGCGACTGAAGCTCAAGATAAAAGGAACCAAAGATGATGACATAATAGTTAGCCGAGAGAGGTACGCTAAATTTAAGGAGTGGCTAGATAGGTAGAATACTTTTGAACCTCATCTAAAAGTGATAAATTTAGGTGCTTCAACAAGCTACATCGAACCATAATAAAAAGTAGCATTGTAAGCTCAACCAAACTGTTGGATGAACCAAAAGCAACATACCTAACGATGAAGAAAACGCTAATTACAGCCTTACTATGCACAGCAATGAGCCAAGCCATAGGACAAGCACCATTTGGCAAATCGTTTGATAGCTATCCGCCATACTATGGCAGCGATTTGCAGCTAACCTACGCCAACAACCAATCGAAGTTTACCTTTTGGTCGCCCAACGCCGAAGAGGTTTACCTACACCTCTACAACGAAGGTGAAGGAGGCATTCCCTACCAAACGCTCAAAATGGTAAGAAACAACCCCAGCGAACCTTGGCATATAACCGTAGGGGGCGATTTAAAAGGACGATTTTACACATTCCAGATCAAGTACCAAGGAAAGCTTCTAAACGAAACCCAAGGAGCATGGGCCAATGCCGTTGGAATAAACGGAAATCGGGCAGCTGTTGTAGATTTAAAATCAACAAATCCTACAGGTTGGAGTAGCGACAAGCGACCACCACTTAAAAGTCCGAACGACATCATACTCTACGAGCTTGTACACAGGGATATGACAATGAGTCCGACCTCTGGAATAAAGCACAAAGGCAAGTTCTTAGCGTGGACAGAGAAAGGGAGCAAGAACGGACAGGGACAAAGCACGGGGATCGACCACATTAAGGAGCTAGGCGTAACGCATGTACACCTCCTCCCATCCTTCGATCATGCATCAATCGACGAAAAAAAGCTTGATGAAAATAAGTACAACTGGGGCTACGATCCTAAAAACTTCAATGCACCAGAAGGAAGCTTTTCAATCAACCCTGCCGACCCCTCTGCTCGAATAAAGGAGTTCAAGCAAATGGTTCAGAGCTTTCATAAAAACGGCATTAGGGTTATAATGGACGTTGTTTACAACCACACTTCAAGTGCTGCAGGATCGGCATTTAACCTAAGCGTTCCTGAGTACTTTTACAGGCACAACCCAGATGGAAGCTACTCCAATGCATCGGGTTGTGGAAATGAAACCGCCTCTGAACGAACAATGGTAAGGCAGTACATTGTAGAATCGGTAAAGTACTGGGCTACAGAATACCATATAGATGGCTTTAGATTTGACCTGATGGCTGTTCACGATGTAGAAACAATGAACGCCGTAACCAAAGCACTGCATGAAATAGACCCCTCTATTTTCGTTTACGGCGAAGGCTGGAGCGCAGGAGACTCGCCACTTCCACTTGCCAAACGAGCAACAAAAGCAAACGCCCTACTACTTAACGATGTTGCTGTTTTTAGCGATGATATAAGAGATGGCATCAAAGGACACTTTGCAAAAGAAACCGAAAAAGGGTTTGCAACTGGAGCCCCCAATATGGAAGAGAGCGTAAAATTTGGGATAGTGGCTTCAACACAGCATCCACAAGTTGATTACAGCAAGGTAAACTACTCAAAAGCCCCCTATGCCAAAAAACCTTCGCAAACCATAAGCTACGTATCGTGCCATGACGATCTTTGCCTTGTGGATAAGCTAAGAGCATCGAACCCTGGAGCTAGTGAAAACGACCTCATTAAGTACAATAAGCTTGCACAAACCATAGTGCTTACATCGCAAGGTATTCCATTTATCTTTTGTGGCGAAGAAATATTTAGGGACAAAAAAGGGGTACACAACTCTTTCCAATCGCCCGACTCGATAAATAGCATTAACTGGAACAACAAAGCTAAGTATAACGAGCTGTTCAAGTACTACCAAGGGCTTATAAATCTCCGAAAAAAGCACCCCGCATTTCGTATTCCAACAACAGAGGGTATCCAAAAGCACCTTAAGTTTATAGATGCACCTGCGGGTGTAGTTGCATACCAGCTATCAGGAAATGCAAATGGAGATAGCTGGAAGGATATTGTAGCGGTATTTAATGGCAACACCAAAGCTGCTAAGGTTTCCATCCCTGCTGGCAAGTGGATTGCCATTATTAAGGATGGGAAAATCAACGAAAAAGGTATCAGTCCACAGAATGGAGGCGTAGTTGAGATTCCTGCATCTTCGGCTCTGCTTTTAAAGCGATAGGATACCCAATAGCAAACAAAGGGGCTGTCCCAAAAAGAATGGCACGTATCTCGATTTGCGTATTACAACAAGCAGTGATACCATTTCGAAGTAAAAGATACAAGCGACCAGACTTTTGGGACAGCCCTTTACTAATTACTGAGTATTTACAATTGTTTGCACCTGCGCTTTGGTAGAATCCTTAGCCACGCTAGTTACATTCCCCTTGCAGTTGGTAAAGTAAACATAGTTCCCGTTGTCCAAAAATCGGTAAACTTTGCATCCATCATGCTCAAAAAGGTAGCTCACATTGTAGGTATTGTTATTCTTAGGAGCCTCCTCTTTTATAGGTATTTGCACCATACACGATGAAAAGAAAGCTACCAACAAGAGCGTAGAAAACAACCAACTAAGCTTTTTCATACTTAAAATTTTAGGTTATATAAAGATGTGATTAACGACCGCCAAAAGGAGTAGAAAGAGCTACTATCCTCTCCTAATTTAGGAATTAAAAAGGATACAGGTGCATACGAAATAACGAAAGCTGCTTCAATTAGGTTTTTTAGCTCGGAATGCTAGTAATAGTGAGGAATAATGGCGACTTTAAGGTTTGAAAAAAAGCAAAACTATGGGCTATCAAATACAGCAGGTAAACCTTAAATCGGACTATGAGGGAAAGGTTGTTGCGACCATTATTTCGAGTAGATCAAGCAACAGCTCAGGCAAGGCAGTGCTGTACATTCATGGTTTTATTGACTACTTTTTTCAGGATCATCTCGCTGATGCATTCACCCAAAACGGAATGAACTTTTACGCACTCGAGCTCCGAAAATATGGACGCTCGCTCCTACCCCATCAGCACCCCAACTACTGTAAAAACATACATGAGTATTTCGAAGAGATAGACAGAAGTATTGAAAAGATAGTAGCAGAAGGAAACCTGTCTGTTGCCCTTATAGGGCACTCTACAGGTGGGCTTGTAGCCTCCTTGTACTGCTCGAAGGGAAGGTATGCCAGTAAGGTAAGCGGACTCATCCTTAACAGTCCTTTTCTCGAGTATAACGTATCTTTTGCCATTAGAACAGCGACCCTAGTAGCTTCTGCAATATGCAGCCCATTCCCTTTTTCCTGTGTAAAAGGGGTGCTATCCCCTCTTTATGCACAAAGCGTGCACAAGAGCCACAAGGGAGAGTGGAGCTTTAACCTAGCATGGAAACCTATTGAAGGGTTTCCTTCATACTTCAGATGGATAATCGCCATCAGAAATGGGCACAACCAGGTAAAAAAAGGGCTAAAGATCGCATGCCCTATCCTAGTAATGCATTCATCTTCGTCGCTACTACCCAAAAAGTGGACTGATGAGATTATGAAATCGGACATCGTGCTTAATGTAGAACATATGAAGAAGTATGGGAAAAAGCTTGGGGCCAACGTAGAGTTTTATGAAGTAAAAGATGGGATGCACGACCTTGTGCTTTCTAGAAAAGATGTAAGAGAAAAGGTGCTAGAGAAGATGGTTGCTTGGAGCAAAAACGTACTATAAGTAAGGTAGTAAGAGCTTTTACTTGTGGTGATACGCAATCCCCATTTTTGAAGCTAAGCAGCCATACGATTTGCGACACACGAAAAAATGAACACAGGGTCGCAAAGACACAGATTTACAACAATATACGATATACTATTTGCGACACACGACACACGAAAAAATGAACACAGGGACACAAAGTCACAGATTTCCACCGAGTTAATTCGTTGGTTGCTTTTCCGACTAATGACTACCGAAAAGACGAACGCGAGACGCAAACAATTAATAAAAAGCTTATTCCTGTTACAATCTTGGCGGCTCTGCGGCTTGGCGTGATTATATTTACTCTCGCTAAGACGCTAAGACGCTAAGACGCTAAGGTATTTATACCTAAAATATTCAATTTATTCTCTTGGCGGCTCTGCGGCTTGGCATGCTCTTTTTTATTCTCGCAAAGATGAGACACAAAGGCGCAGATATATAATAAGTTAAATCTTCGGTTGCTTTTCCGACTACCGACTACCGACCCATTCCCGTCACCTGTCACAATGTCTAAACAGAGTCGCTAAACCCTTCATCTAGCTATTTTATCCACCCAAATTATTAATTGATCCCAGAATTGTGGTAAATGAAAAGCAGACACCACAAAACCCGCTCTGTATGAGTAGAAAGTCGTCTATAAGCCCTTCATCGATAGCTGAATGCGTTTTCTAACCTTATCAACTTCAACTACTTTTACCTTAACATGCTGATGGAGCTTTACAACGTCAAGCGGATTAGCCACATACCTATCAGCAAGCTGTGAAATATGAACTAAGCCATCCTGCTTAACCCCAACATCAACAAAAGCACCAAAGTTGGTAATATTGGTTACAATTCCAGGCAGAGTCATGCCCTCCCTCAAATCATCAATAGTATGAATATCAGGAGCAAACTCAAATACCTTAGCAGCCGAACGAGGATCACGTCCAGGCTTAGCAAGCTCCTGCATAATATCATTCAGCGTAGGCAGCCCCACCTTTTCATCCACATACTTGCTTAGCTGAACAGACTTACGAAGCTGCTCGTTCTCGAGAAGATCCTTAACCTTGCAGCCCAAATCTTTAGCAATTTTCTCGACTACATAGTAGGCTTCGGGGTGAACTGCCGAATTATCGAGAGGGTTCTTAGCGCCATCAATACGCAAGAATCCAGCACACTGCTCAAATGCTTTTGGTCCGAGCTTAGGCACCTTTTTAAGCTCGGAACGAGACGCAAATGGACCATTCTGAGCACGATACTCAACAATACCCTGAGCAAGCTTTGGACCTAAACCCGAAACATAGGTAAGCAAATGCTTGCTTGCCGTATTTACGTTAACACCAACGTTATTAACACAGCTCTCCACAACCGTATCAAGGCTACTCTTAAGCTTCCCCTGATCAACATCGTGCTGGTACTGACCAACCCCTATCGACTTAGGATCGATCTTAACAAGCTCTGCTAGAGGATCCATTAACCTACGCCCAATTGAGACAGCCCCCCTAACGGTAACATCGTAGCTAGGAAACTCCTCACGAGCAACAGCCGATGCAGAGTAAATCGAAGCACCATCCTCGCTAACAACAAACACCTGAACTTCACGCGAAAAACGAATACGCTTAATGAACGACTCAGTTTCGCGACTAGCCGTTCCATTTCCAATAGCAATGGCTTCGATCTTGTACATCTCCACAAGCGTTTCAACCTTCTTAATTGCCAAAGCAACTTCATTTTGTGGTTGATGAGGGTAGATTGTCTCGTTGTGCATCAAATTTCCTTGCCTATCAAGACAAACAAGCTTACAACCAGTACGATATCCAGGATCGAGTGCTAGTACATTCTTTTGTCCAAGTGGAGACGAGAGCAACAGCTGACGCAAATTCTCCGCAAAAACACGTATAGCCTCTTCATCCGCCTTCTCCTTCGAAAGAGCCATAAACTCGGTTTCGATCGAAGGCCCAAGCAAACGCTTGTAGCTATCCTCAACTGCATCCCTAACAATCTCAGCAGCGGGTGTCCTGTTTACGACAAAAATTCGCTCTAAATCGGCAATAGCAACCTCCTCATCCGGACCGATACTAATACGGAGAATACCCTCTTCCTGCCCCCTACGCATTGCGAGTAAACGGTGCGAGGCACAACGCTTTAAAGGTTCAGAGAAAGCAAAGTAATCAGAATACTTAGCTCCTTCCTCCTCTTTACCCTTTACAACTTTAGAAGTGATGACAGCATCTCTCGAATAAACCCTACGCATAGTGTTACGAGCTCTTGTATCCTCATTTACCCACTCTGCGATAATATCTTTAGCCCCCTCAATAGCATCCGCCGAAGACTCAACCTTATCGTTCAGATACTTTAGTGCGTGTACCTCTACATCGCCAGGCATTTGCTTGATTAGAATAGAAGCTAAAGGCTCCAAACCCTTTTCTTTAGCAATTGTAGCACGAGTACGACGTTTTTGCTTGTAGGGAAGGTATAAATCCTCGAGCTCCGAAAGAACATACGTAGCCTCAATCTTTTGACGAAGCTCATCGGTCATCTTCCCCTGTTCCTCTATCGATTTAACGATTGACTCCCTACGCTTCTCGACCTCATCGAGCTTTCCTTTCTGCTCAGCAATAGCACCTACAGCAACCTCATCAAGCGTACCTGTACGCTCTTTCCTATACCTACTAATAAAAGGAATTGTAGCTCCTTCGGCTAGCAGCAGCAAGGTATTTTCGACCTGCCACTTCTGCAAACCCAACGCAGAAGCTATAAGGCTGATATGCTTAGTATTAGATTCAGACATGCTTTTCGTTTATTTAAACTCAAGTTTACCAAGATTTATCTAAAAAGCCAACTACATTATACGGTAGAATACAAGCTACACCTAACCAAGCACAAACGAAGCAAGAGCGAGTCCCACAAGTACAGCAACCATAGTTGCTACCAATCCTGGAAGCATAAAGCTATGGTTAAGCACCCATCGGCCAATACGAGTGGTACCGGTACGATCGAAGTTAATTGCAGCAACAATTGTAGGATAGTTTGGAATAAAAAAGTAGCCATTTACGGCAGGAAACATTCCGATAATCGACGCAGCTGGAATGCCCAACCCTAATCCGAATGGGATTAAAGCCCTAACCGTAGCAGCTTGACTGTAAAGAAGTATCGAAAGGATAAACAGAGCAAAAGCAAAAAGCCATGGATAGCCAACTACCATCGACTTTAGTCCATCTACAAGAAAATCCATATTGCCCTTAAAGAAGGTATCACCCATCCAAGCAATCCCAAAAATGGCAACAACGGCTTGAATCCCAGCCATAAAAACAGATCCATGTGCGGATTTTTCGGCTGATACGTTGCACAAAATCAGAATAAGTGCAGCAGCCGAAAACATAACTATCTCAATTATTTCTGGCATCCCAAGTGCAACAGCGCCCCCATCGGAGATCCAATTAGGACGAACAGCAGGAAAAGAGCCAAAGAACACCACAACGGCCGTTGCCACCAAGAAGATTAGCACCGAAAGCTTGGCCTTAAGTGGAACCTTAAGCATAGCACGCTCGGCCTTATCGAAAAAAGAGAATTGTCCAGACTTAACCTTAGCAAGAAAATCCTCATCCTTATCCAAATCCTTACCCAACCTAGAAGCCACAATTGCACCAGCAAAAACACCAAGAAGAGTAGAAGGTATTGCCACCAAAAGAATATCCAGCAAGCTATAACCAAAAGGCGAAATCATGCCAAGCAGCGCAACAGTAGCTGCTGAAATTGGACTTGCCGTTATAGCCTGTTGAGAGGCAATAACAGAGATAGAAAGAGGACGTTCTGGCCTAATACGCATATCAGAAGAAACCTCTGCAATCACAGGAAGCAACGAATACGACACATGCCCAGTACCTGCAACAAGGGTAAAAAGATAGGTAACAACAGGTCCAAGAAAAGTAATATATCGCGGATTTTTACGAAGCAACCGTTCGGCAACAACAACCAGATAGTCGAGCCCCCCAGCAGCCTGGAGCATTCCCGCCGCAGAAATAACGGCAAGAATCATAAGCATAACATCAATAGGAGGATTCGAAGGCTGAAGCTTAAAAACAAAAACTAGGATAGCAAGCCCTAGCATACCCATAATTCCAAGACCAATCCCCCCTTTTCGTGCCCCCAAAACAAGAGCAGCAAGAACAACACCTAGCTCTATCCAAAACATATATAAGTAGCTGATTAACGAATATTTTCGGCAAATATAGGATAAGAAAAGGAGAGAAAGCTTACAACTAAACCAATAATATTTAAAAAATCGTTCGAAAAGTTACATCAAATTACTAGTTTTGTAACGGAGAGATGCCAGAGTGGTCGAATGGGCCTGACTCGAAATCAGGTGTACTGCTTGCAGT
>Ga0062381_10000270_pt1 | contig 13299 bp, 9 predicted proteins | sample DOMMetBare1Fresh_2_FD_59506 | JGI IMG/M metagenome (GOLD analysis project Ga0062381, IMG submission 59506) | Wetland sediment microbial communities from St. Louis River estuary, USA, under dissolved organic matter induced mercury methylation -... | ecosystem: Environmental > Aquatic > Freshwater... | reverse complement strand
CTTTTTGCTGGTAGCGCAACATCCTGCTCCGATTTTTTGGAAACCAGCTCGCAGTCGCAGCAAACCGATGAGGTTGTTTTTGCCAACCCTGCCTTTGTGCAAAATGCTTTGATGGGGGTTTATTCGCAGCTTACGCTCGATCAGACCTACTCGAGCCGTATGAGCATGTTCTACGTTACCAATACGGACATCGAGGCAACATCTATTACGGCAACCGACTACAAGAACGATGATCGTCGCGGAATTAGCAACGGCTTTGCTACCACCGCAAATAGCGATCTTAGCAAGTCGTGGGTCGAAATATATAGAGGAATTGAGCGTGCTAACCTTATTATTGCAAAGGTTCCTCAGTATTGGGGTTCTGAAGGGCTAAGTTCTGCTCAAAAAAAGCAGATGGAGCAGTACTATGCTGAGGCTCTTACGCTTCGTGCGCTGTTCTATTCCGATCTAATAAAGATTTGGGGTGATGTTCCATTCAAAACAGAGCCTACAAACTCTGATGGCTCAAACTTTTACCTCGAAAAAACTAGTCAGGATGTTATTTACGAAAAGCTAATTGACGATCTGCTTGTTGCGGAAAAGCTTCTTCCTTGGATTAACGATGCTGGTGCTGGTAATCCCGAAAGAATTACTCGCGGATTTGCTAAGGGGTTGGCTGCTCGTATAGCTCTTATGCGTGGTGGCTACTCCATCCGTCCCGATCAAACTGTTACTCGTGGTGCCGATTGGCAGAAGTACTACCAAATTGCAAACCAGCAGTGTAAGGAGATTGTAGGAAAGAGCTGCTACTGGCTTACTCCATCTTTTATCCAATTTTTTAAAGATCAGTGTGCTAGCAAGATAGATGCAAATGAGTCGATATTCGAAGTAGGTATGGGGCTAACCAACTCTGGTGAAGTGGCCTACTCTATTGGAATTCGTATGACTACCAATCCGAAGTATGGTTATGGTAACCAGGCTTATACCGTGGCTTTACCAAGCTATCTGTACTCTTTTGATCCAACCGACTCGCGTCGTGACGCTACTGTTGCCATCTATTCGTACGATAAGAATGCTAAGGCGCAGGTTTACGATAATCCTTACGATTACCGCATCGGAAAGTGGAACCTTAAGTGGGCAAGCGAAACGGTACTTGCTACTAATCGTAAAGCTACAGGGAAAGTGCTAAACGGTATTAACTGGGTGGTAATGCGCTACTCTGATGTGCTTTTGATGTACGCAGAAACGGAGAATGAATTAAACAACGGTCCTACAGCTGCTGCGACCGATGCTCTTAAGCAGGTTCGTGCTAGGGCATTCTCTCCTGCCGATAAGGCTGTAAAGGTTGATGGTTATGTTGCTGCTTTATCGTCTAAGGAAGCATTTTTCGATGCAATAGTTAAGGAGAGGGCTTGGGAGTTTGGTGGCGAAGGTATTCGCAAGTTCGACCTCGTTCGCTGGGGCAAGTTCTTGACGAAGATTAACGAAGCTCGTGAAGCCAGTCGCCTACTAATGACCAACGGTGTTGCGCCTAAAAAGCTGTACTACAAGTACTCTACAACCAATCCCGACGAGATTGATATGAGCACCGTTAACTTCTACTCCGAATTTACTGGCGATGCTACTGGCTACTCGTCTAAAGCTTGGATTGGCAACCTTAGTACAACCATTAAAGCTGCCTACACCGATTGGCTGAGAATGTACTGCGAAGGTATTACTACCGATCGTCATGTGCAACCAATACCTGCACAGGTGATTAACGATTCGAACGGTAAGATTGTAAATGCATATGGTTATTAGGAGATTATACTGCTCTTAATATGGCTACTCTGCCATCACAAAGTTTGATGGGGTGGTGGAGTAGCTTCCTTTTCCCTTTAAGCTACTTGATAATGTTCGCGCTATGAAAACTAAACTTATTGCTTTTGCCCTGATAGCTTGCTCGTTGGGCAGCTTTGCCCAAAAAGGTATGAAGGTTTCGCTTACCAATAAAGAGGCTGTTGCGTTTGACGATTATATGGTAAAGCTTCCGTTGGCAAAAGTAAAGGCTAAGCTTCCGGCCTTCGATGAGGCAAGCTTTGTTGCTGTTGATGGAACGTCCGAAATCGCCCTTCAGGTGGCAACCTACCAAAACGAAAGGTATGTTGTGTTTCCTGTAGCTATTCCTGCAAAGGGGGGTAAGCAGGTCGAAATTCGCAAGGCAAGTTCTTCCTTTAGCTACCCAAAGCGTACCTACGCAGAGATTACGCTAAAGCAAGGCGGTCAGTTTGTAAACCGTAAGTATCAGGGTGGTACTTGGGTTAAAACAAATGCCATTCGTGTTCCCGACGAGCACACCGATCACTCCTTTGATATTAAGTATGAGGGGCCTGGTTGGGAGAGCGATAAGGTTGCCTACCGTTTTTACCTCGATTGGCGTAACGCTACCGATCTCTTCGGTAAAAGAACATCCGATATGGTTTTGCAGAATGTTGGGGTCGATAGCTTCGACTCGTACCATGAGCTTAGCAGCTGGGGTATGGATATTCTTAAGGTTGGTCCATCGTTGGGAGTAGGAACCATTGCATACTGGGATGGTGAAAAGGCTCAGCGTGTTGCAAAAACCGATAGTGTCTATAGCAAGGTTGCGGTAGATGGTAGGGTGCAGTCGAGGGTCGAAACCACCTACTATGGTTGGGATATTGCAGATGGTAAGCATCTGCTTCGATCTAGTATCTCCATCGACGCTGGTAGCAGAGCTTCTAGGCAAGAGCTACAGATAGATGGAACCATTGGAAACCTATGCACTGGTATCATAAAGGATGCTAAGGCCGAACTTATAGTTAGTAAGGGTTCTGCTAAGGGCTGGGGGTATATTGCCACCTGGGGGAAACAGAGCTTAAATAAGGATAATATGGGGCTTGCAGTCCTTTTTCGTAGTGCCGATTTGATTACGGTTACAAGCGATAAGGATAACCATGTGGTTGTGCTTAAACCTAAAAAGGGGGTTGTTGAGTACTACTTCTTGGGTGCTTGGGAGCTCGAGCCCAATGGTATTAAAAGTAAAGATGAGTTTACTGCTTACCTCAATAAGCTAGCAGCTCAGCTTTCCGAGCCGGTTGCTATTCGCGTATTGTAATCATCAATCAACTATAGTAATAATGAGGGGAAATGTGTTAAGGGTTTTAGGAGGTGCTGTTTTGATGGTAGCCCTTTTTTCTTCAAAGATAGCTTTGGGGAAGTCGAACCCGTGGGATTTGAAGGCTGTAATACTGAAGCAGATTGTTGAACCTTCCTTTCCGAATAGGATCTACAATATTGTTGATTTTGGCGCTAAGGAGGGGGCTACCTTTAACTCAGGTGCTGCAATTAATAGTGCAATAGATCGCTGCTCGGCAGATGGTGGAGGTGTGGTGTTAGTTCCCAAAGGGGTGTTTTTTACGGGTGCAATTACCCTTAAAAGCAATGTAAATCTGCATATCTCAGAGGGGGCAACGCTGATGTTTTCTACCAACCCTAAAGACTATACGCCTTTTGTGCTTACTCGTTGGGAGGGGCTCGATTGCTACAACTTTAAGCCTTTGATTTATGCCTACAACCAAAAAAATATTGCAGTAACGGGAAAGGGTACGCTTGATGGAATGGCCGATGAAGGTAACTGGTGGCCATGGAAGGGGCGTCCGGAGTACGGATGGAAAGATGGCATGGCTAGCCAAGAACATAACGTTGAGGGTAAGGCAAAGCTGGTAAAAATGGAGCAAACTGGTGTCCCTATTTCAAAACGAATGATGAAAGAAACGGACATGCTTCGTCCTCAGTTCGTTAACTTCTATAAGTGCGAAAGGGTGCTTATTGAGGATGTTAAGATTATCAGATCGCCATTTTGGCTCATCCATCCGCTGTTGTGCAATGGGGTGATTGTTAGACGTGTTACCGCAGAGAGCAATGGGCCAAATAACGATGGTTGCGATCCTGAGTCGTGCAAGAATGTGCTCATCGAAGATTGCTACTTCAATACTGGCGACGACTGTATTGCCATCAAGTCGGGTCGGAACAACGATGGTCGTCGTTGGAATATCCCTAGCGAAAACATTGTAATACAAGGGTGTACAATGAAAAATGGGCATGGAGGTGTTGTTATTGGCAGCGAAGTTTCTGGTGGATGCCGTAATGTTTTTGCCGAAAACTGCAAAATGGACAGCCCGTTCCTCGATAGAGTTGTGCGTATTAAGTCGAACTCTTTACGTGGCGGTGTTGTCGAAAATATCTACGTGAGAAATATAGAGGTGGGCGAATGTGCAGAAGCTGTTCTGAGAATAGAAATGAACTATGAACTCAAGGATGGCGAAAAGGGGCGATTTTTCCCTACTGTACGAAACGTTAACCTAAACAATATAACCTGCAAGAAGGCTAAGTACGGAATCTTAATTGATGGTATGGAGTACGAAAAGCAGGTGTCTGGGATTGTGCTGTCTGATTGCAGCTTCCTTAAAGTTGAAATGGGCAACACGCTTGGTAAGGCCAAGGATGTAAAGCTTACAAATGTTATTGTTAATGGTAAATCGCTGAATATTAATCCATCAGCCAAAAAGTAGAAGCTATGAAGGCAATTTTCGAAGAACGCTATGGTACGCATCCAGAGGACGTGAAGCATTACGATACCGAACGTCTGAGGTCGGAGTTCTTAATTGAGGAGATTCTTGTTAAGGGTCTCGTTAAGATGCTATACACTCATAATGATAGGATGTTGGTGGGTGGTGCTGTTCCTACAGCTTCGCCCCTAAAGCTAGAGGCTATTGACGCTCTAAAGGCCGATTTCTTTTGCCAACGCCGCGAGCTGGGTATAATCAATGTTGGTGCTCCTGGTGTAGTGGTGGTTGATGGGGTGCAGTTTCACCTCGATTTTAAGGAGGCTCTTTATGTTGGTCAGGGTGCCGAAGCGATTATTTTTAGCAGCAAGGATGCTGCTGCTCCTGCAAAGTTCTACTTCAACTCGGCTCCTGCTCATACCAGCTATCCTACTGTAAAAATTTCTCGTGCTGATGCTAATGTTCTTGATCTTGGTTCGGTGGAAACTTCGAATAAAAGAACTGTTAATCAGCTTATAATAAGCAAGAATGTAAAAACCTGCCAGCTTCAAATGGGGTTAACCGAGCTTAAAACTGGCAGCGTGTGGAACTCGATGCCTCCGCACACGCATGCTCGTCGTATGGAGGTTTACTTCTACTTCGAAGTTCCCGAAAATCAAGCTGTTTGCCATTTCATGGGGCAGCCTAACGAAACACGCCACCTTTGGATGAAGAACGAAGAGGCGGTAATCTCCCCCTCATGGTCTATCCACGCTGGGGCTGGTACGGCTAGCTACTCGTTTATTTGGGGGATGTGTGGCGAAAATATGGACTATGGCGATATGGATACTGTTCTTCCATGCCAGCTTCTTTAACCTAATTCTTTACCGAAATGAAATCGTTTATTACCGATGAGTTCTTGCTCGAAACGAAGGAGGCGCAGATCCTATACCACGATTATGCTGAAAAGCTTCCGATCATAGATTTTCATAACCACCTTCCGCCTGCCGAAATTGCTGGTAACTACCAGTATCGTTCGCTTACCGAGATTTGGCTAAAGGGCGATCACTACAAGTGGCGTGCTATGCGTACTCTTGGGATAGAGGAAAAGTACTGTACTGGCGATCCTACCGATTTCGAAAAGTTCGAAAAATGGGCAGAAACAGTTCCTTATACGCTTCGTAATCCATTGTACCACTGGACACACCTTGAGCTTAAGCGTGCTTTTGGGGTCGATGAGATTCTTGATCCTGCGTCAGCCGAACGTATTTACTCGCATTGCTCTGGTTTGCTTCAAACTCCCGAGTATGCCTGCCGTAGCTTGCTCGAGCGCTGGAATGTGGAAACGCTATGCACTACCGATGATCCTGCTGATTCGTTGGAGCATCATCAGCTGCTTGCTAACGATGGGTGGAAGATTACAGTTCTCCCAGGTTGGCGTCCAGATCGTATTCTTAACCTTTCTAACCTTGTTTCGCTCAACGCCTACATCGATCGCCTTGGCGAGTCGGCCAACACCTCAATTACCACCCTGCGCGACCTGAAGGATGCGTATCGTAATCGCCATGCTTTTTTCGAAAAGATGGGATGTCGATTGTCTGACTATGGTCTTAAAACTGCCTACGCTACTCCTCATACGCAAGCCGAAGTAGAGGCTATATTCAATAGCATAAGGGCTGCCAAGCCTGTTTCTGCTATCGAAGAGGAAAAGTTTATAACCCACATGCTTACGTTCTTTGCCGAGCTCGACCACGAGTCTGATTGGGTGCAGCAGTACCATATAGGAGCTATTCGTAATAACAATACGGTGATGTTCAATACGCTTGGCCCAGATACCGGTTTCGATTCTATTGGAGATACGGCCTATGCTGAACCTCTTGCTCGTTACCTTGATAGCTTGCTAAGTCGTGGTAAGCTTACTCGTACCATCCTTTACAATCTAAACCCTAAGGATAACGAGGTGATGGCTACCATGCTCGGCAATTTCCAGGGCGAGGGTGTTAAAGGTCGTATGCAGTGGGGGGCTGCTTGGTGGTTCCTCGATCAAAAGGATGGCATGACCAAGCATATTGATACTTTGTCGGCTCTAGGTTTACTCCGCCTTTTTGTTGGGATGGTTACCGATTCGCGTAGCTTCCTTTCCTACTCTCGTCATGAGTACTTCCGTCGTCTTCTTTGCAATATGCTGGGTAACGATATCAGTAAGGGGTTAATTACTAACGACATTCCTCTGTTGGGTTCTATGGTTAGAGATATCTGCTATGGTAATCCTAAAGAGTACTTTAAGTTTTAGCGGCTAGCAGCTGTTGTTTATTTGGTTCCAAAGCCCCATGCGCTTTTGTGCAGGTTGCTTTAAGTGCTGGGGCTTTGCATTTAGTTTTAACGCTTTTCTTTAACGAAATATGAAAAAGGTTGTTACGTTCGGCGAAATAATGCTTCGCCTTGCTACTCCAGGATACGAACGATTCTCTCAGGCACGATCATTTAACGCTACCTTCGGAGGTGGCGAGGCTAATGTGGCTGTTTCGCTTGCCAACTACGGTATTCCTGTAGAGTTTGTTACTCGCCTACCTAAGAATGACATAGCAGAGTCTTGCTTGAAAGATCTTAGAAGCTATGGCGTTGGTACGGGTAATGTAGTAAGAGGTGGCGATAGGGTGGGTATTTACTTCCTAGAGACTGGGGCTGTAAACAGGCCTAGCAAGGTCGTTTACGATCGTGCTCACTCCTCCATTTCCGAGATAGAGCCTGGCATGGTTAATTGGCACGAGGTTCTTAAGGATGCTCAATGGTTTCACTGGACTGGTATTACTCCTGCTATCTCAGAGAGTGCTGCTAAGGCGTGTCTTGAGGCAATAAAGGTTGCTAACGAGCTTGGCGTTACGGTTTCTACCGATTTAAACTACCGTAAAAACCTTTGGAAGTACACTAGTACTCCTGCTGTTATTATGGAGGAGCTGGTTAAGGGATGCGATGTTATTCTTGGTAATGAAGAGGATGCTGAAACGTTTTTTGATATTAAGCCAGAGGGGATGGATGTTACTCAAGGACACGTGTCTGCTGCCCAGTACGAATCGGTTGCTAAGCAGCTGATGGCTCGATTCCCTCGTGCTAAGCGTATTATTATTACCCTTCGTGGTTCGGTAAATGCCAACCACAATTCATGGTCGGGACTCCTTTACGATGGAAATAAGCTGTACGAGGCTCCTACCTATCAAATCACTCATATTGTCGATCGTGTTGGTGGTGGCGACTCCTTTATGGGGGGGATCGTTTACGGTTTACTGACCTATGGCAACGACCTTCAAAGTGCCCTAAACTTTGCGGTTGCTGCTTCGTGCTTAAAGCATACCATTTATGGCGATTTTAATCTCGTTACTGTTGATGAGGTGAAAAAGCTTATGGGTGGCGATATGTCTGGGCGTGTTTCTCGATAGTGGTAACCTTAATGCTCTAGTTAAAATGGCAAGATTTTCAAGAATTCAAGTTGCTCTTAAAATGGACGAAACGGGTATGGTTCCTGTTTTCTTCCATAAGGATGTGGCTGTTGCAAAGCAGGTGCTAAAGGCTTGCTACGATGGTGGTGTTCGTGTATTCGAGTTTACCAATCGTGGCGATTATGCCCATGAAATTTTTGGCGAGCTTAATAAGTGGGCTGCTGTAGAATGCCCTGAGATGATTGTTGGTGTTGGTTCAATCGTCGATGCTGGTACGGCTTCGCTGTACATTCAGCTGGGTGCCAACTTTGTTGTTGCTCCGCTTATAAACGAAGAGGTTGCTAAAACTTGTAATCGCCGTAAGGTGCTATGGGCGCCTGGTTGCGGTTCGCTTACCGAAATATCAAAGGCCGAAGAGCTTGGTGCCGAAATTGTTAAGGTATTTCCAGGGGCTGCTGTTGGGGGACCTGGTTTTGTGGCTGCTGTTAAAGGGCCATGTCCATGGACAAGTATCATGCCTACAGGTGGTGTTGAACCTACCGAAGATAGCCTTTCTAAGTGGTTTAAAGCGGGCGTTACATGTGTGGGTTTAGGTTCTAACCTTTTTCCTGCTAGTGTTATAGAGGGAAAAGATTGGAATGCTATTACGAAGCTTTGCCGCAATACTTTGGATATTATACAATTGTTTAAAAAAGCCTAACCTAATGAGGTTGCCTAAATGGTTACATAAATCTTGATACGCTTTTCGTCGTAGATGATTCGCATGTCGGGATACGCTTTAGGCAGCCTCATTTTTACACTTAATTCAGAATGCCTAACACTAAAAGCTTAACAAGCTACCGATGGGTAGTTGCTGGATTGTTGCTATTTGCAACAACGGTTAACTACATGGATAGGAATGTTATTGGATTCCTTAAATCCTTTTTTTGCTCTCCGGCTGCGGAGGGTGGCTTTGGTTGGTCTAACTCCGATTTTGCTTACGTAACATCCTTTTTTACGGCATTTTATGCTGGTGTTACTATCATTGCTGGCTGGGTAATCGATAAAATTGGTACTAAGCTCGGACTGGCTCTTTCGCTTATCATTTGGTCGATTTTTGGCATACTCAATGCCTTAGCGGGCAAAACGGTTGCGGTGCATGTTATAATTCGTAGCTTGTTTGGCGTTGGTGAGGCTGGAAACTTCCCCGCTTCGATTAAAACAGTGGCCGAATGGTTCCCTAAAAAGGAGCGTGCTCTTGCTACAGGGATTTTCAATAGTGGCTCTAACTTGGGGGCTATGATTGCGGCTCTTTTTGTTCCATGGTGTTTGGTTTACTTTGGAACCGAGCAGGGATGGAAAATGGCTTTTATCCTAACTGGTGCTTCGGGCTTTCTTTGGCTTTTCTTCTGGTTCTGGCTCTATGGTACTCCTCAAAAGATGCTTGCTAAGGGTAAGGTTTCTCAGGCTGAGTACGATTATATCCATAGCGACGATGCTGCTACTTCTAGCTCCGAACCTGTTAAGGAAAAGGTTAGCTGGTTAAGGTTGTTCACCTACCGTCAAACTTGGTCGTTCTTCTTTGGTAAGTTTATGACTGATGGTATTTGGTGGTTCTTGCTCTTCTGGCTTCCTGATTACTTAAAAAAGCAGTTTGGGATGACTACCCAAGAGGTGATGTGGCCTACGTTCATTGTGTTTGGGGTGGCCATTATTGGTAGTGTTTTTGGTGGAAGCTTGCCTATGATGCTTATCAATAGGGGTATGGAAACCTACAGGGCTAGAATGACTGCTATGCTTCTTATTGCCATTCTTCCGCTTGTTCTTCTTTCTACCCAGTATTTTGGGAATGTCGATGTGTTTGGTAGTTGGGCTAGCATTCTTGCTGTTGCGGTAATTTGTGTGGGTGGTGCTGCTCATCAAGCTTGGTCGGCAAATCTCTTTACTACCGTTTCTGATATGTTCCCTAAAAAGGCTGTTGCTTCGGTTACTGGTATTGGGGCTATGGCTGGTGGTATCGGTGGTGTGCTTGTTCAGCTTTTGGCTGGTGCGCTAACCGATTTCTATGCAGAGACTCCTAAAACGGCATACCTAATTATGTTTATGGTGTGTTCGGTTGCCTATTTAATTGCTTGGGCTTTAATGAAATTGCTTGTTCCGAAGTACAGGCCTATAACCGATTTGTAGAATTTTAATGTCGATTTTTATGAAAAAGCTAGATAAATCTGCGGTGCTTACGTCTCCTCGTCCTGTAAAAATTATGCAGTTTGGAGAGGGTAATTTTCTGCGTGCCTTTGTCGATTGGATGATTGATGCTGCCAATAAGCGTGGCTTAATGGATGCCGGCATTGTGGTGGTTCAGCCGCTCGAAGGTGGTATGGTTGATATGCTTAAGAAGCAGGATTGCCTGTACCATGTTTACCTCGAGGGGATTAAGGATCGTCAGATGGTTAAGGAGGTAGCTCTGGTTGAGGCAATTCAAGATGCTGTTAATCCTTACACAGAGTTCGAAAAGTATCTTCGCTATGCGCTTTCCGACGACCTTCAAATGGTAATCTCGAACACAACTGAGGCAGGTATTGCTTATCACGATGATGAGGACATCTTCGTTCAGCCTTCTCGATCGTTCCCAGGTAAGGTTACCGCGTTACTATACAGCCGCTTTAAGCATTTTAATGGTGATCCGTCTAAGGGGCTAACCTTTATTTGCTGTGAGCTAATCGAGCGTAATGCTTCTACGTTAAAGGAGTACGTGCTTCGTCATGCTACTCGCTGCCAGCTTGGCGACGATTTTGTTGCGTGGGTAAACGGAGCGTGTACGTTTTGCGATACGTTGGTAGATCGTATCGTTCCTGGTTTCCCAAAGGAAAATATCGACGAGATTAAGGAGGAGCTGGGTTTCGATGACAACCTTGTTGTTAAGGGCGAATACTACCACGTTTGGGCAATTGCTGGCAATGCTGCCGTTCAAAAGCTACTCCCTCTTGACGATGCTGGGCTTCATGTCCTATTCATGGATGATATTAAGCCTTTTAGAGATAAAAAGGTGCGTATCCTTAATGGTTCGCATACTGCTCTTGTGCCTGTTGCTCTTCAGCTTGGGTTTAAAACGGTAAAGGAGGCTTTTGATGATGCTGATGTTGAGGCTTTTGTAAATACAATGGTTGCTAAAGAGGTGTTGCCTGCTATTAACGAGGATCCTGAGGTGCTAAGCCAATTTGCCGATTCTATCATCGAACGCTTCTATAATCCTGCTATTAGGCACTACCTCGAAACGATTTCCCTGAACTCTCTTTCTAAGTGGGAAACGCGTAACTATCCTACGCTTAAGGATGGTTTTGCGGCTTCGGGTGTAGTTCCTCCTTTAGAAGCATTCTCCTTGGCTGCTTTGCTCGTGCTCTATAGTGGTAAGGCCGAGGTGCCTTTTTCTCCAAACGATACTAAGGAGCATGTCGAGTTCATCCAAAAGGTTTGGGATAGCAGCAATGTGGCTTCTTCTGTAGAACAAATTCTTGCAAACCGCTCTATCTGGAAGGAAGATTTTACCGAAATAAATCCTCTTTGTCAGGTAGTTGCAAGCTTTGTTAACAGCATCCTTACAAAGGGTATGCGCGAGGCGTTGAAGTTGGCCTTGAATTCTTATAAAGCATAGCTTAAATGGGGCATCGTTCTATTGGCGATGCCCATAATTCTTCGATCTATGAAACGATGGCTTAAAATAAATGCAGCAGACAATGTTTGCATTGCTCTTGATACGTTACAAAAGGGCGAGGTGGTAAGTGTTGATGGGGTTGATGTTGCTGTTTTGGAGACAATTGAAAATGGGCATAAGCTTGCTTTAGCTGATATTGCCGAAGGTGAAGTTGTGCTTAAGTATGGCTTCCCCATCGGTTATGCTGCTTGTCCTATTCTTGCCGGACAGCACGTGCATAGCCATAATATTAAGACTACGCTTAGCGATAACCTTAAGTATAGCTACAATCCTAGCTTTACGACTATCGATGCTATTGCTGAAGCTCCTACTTTTAATGGTTACATGCGATCGAATGGTAAGGTTGGTATCAGAAACGAGCTATGGATTGTTCCTACTGTTGGTTGTGTTAACGGGCAGGCTCAGCTTATTGTAGATAGGGTTAAGAGCGAGCTTGATATCAGCCATGTTGACGATGTGGTGGTTTTTAAGCATAGCTATGGTTGCTCACAGCTTGGCGACGATCTTGAGAATACTCAGAAAGCGTTAGCTGCTCTTGTTAATCATCCCAATGCTGGTGGCGTGCTTGTCCTAGGCTTGGGGTGCGAGAACAACCAGCTGTCTTCGCTTAAAAAGGTAATTGGCGATACTAATGATGATCGTGTCGTTTACCTAGCTTCGCAAGAGGTTGATGATGAGGTTGAGGTGGGCTTCGAAATGGTTGCTAAGCTCGTAGAGGCTATGAGGGGCGATAAGCGTACTCCTCTTTCTTTATCTCATTTAAAAATTGGTCTTAAGTGTGGTGGTAGCGATGGTTTTTCGGGTATTACCGCGAATCCTCTGCTTGGTCGTTTTTCCGATTGGCTGGTTGCTGCTGGGGGTACAACAGTTCTTACAGAGGTTCCCGAGATGTTTGGTGCCGAAACCATTCTTATGGATCGGGCGCAAAATAAGCTTGTTTTTCAAAAAACGGTCGAGCTGATTAATGGGTTTAAGGATTACTTCAGAGCTCATAATCAGCCTATATACGAGAATCCTTCGCCAGGTAATAAAAAGGGTGGCATTACAACGCTCGAGGAGAAGTCGTTGGGATGTGTACAAAAGGGTGGTAACGCTGTAGTGGTTGATGTGCTTCAGTATGCCGAACCTCTGAAAACTGCTGGTCTAAACCTTTTGTATTCTCCTGGTAACGATTTGGTTGCATCATCTGCTCTTGGTTTCTCTGGTTGTCAGATGGTGCTCTTTACTACTGGTCGTGGTACTCCATTTGGTTCTTTTGTTCCTACCATGAAAATTGCTACGAACTCTAATCTTGCAAAGCACAAGGCCAACTGGATTGATTTTAATGCGGGTGTGCTTATAGAGGATGTTTCGGTTGAAGTGGTTACCCAGCAGTTTATTAGCTACGTTCTTAGTGTTGCTAATGGTACCAAGCTAAACCATGAAAAGGTTGGATTTAAGGAAATTGCAATCTTTAAAACTGGTGTAACTCTTTAATATGTAGCGTGATGAGGTGTTTTAGACGATTTGTTTTGATGCTGCTAATTGCTCTTTTTTCGTCGGTTGCTGCCACGGCTAAGGTACGCCAAATTGTTGTTTCACAGGGTGGCGATGGCGATTTTACTTCTATCCAGCAAGCTTTCGATGCGGTTGAGGTTGGCGCTTC
>Ga0062381_10000268_pt1 | contig 13325 bp, 11 predicted proteins | sample DOMMetBare1Fresh_2_FD_59506 | JGI IMG/M metagenome (GOLD analysis project Ga0062381, IMG submission 59506) | Wetland sediment microbial communities from St. Louis River estuary, USA, under dissolved organic matter induced mercury methylation -... | ecosystem: Environmental > Aquatic >... | reverse complement strand
CCAGCTCGTCCAAATCGGCAGCCAATTCATCGCGCAATTCGGCTTCGTCTTCCTCACGCGCGTCCTTATCGACTGACGTGATGATGGAGCTGGCGAAGTACAGGACCTTTTCAAGATCCTTCGGCGCGATGTCGAGAAGATAGCCCAAGCGACTGGGAGAGCCCTTGAAATACCAGATGTGGCTGACGGGAGCCGCCAGCTCGATGTGGCCCATGCGTTCGCGGCGAACCTTGGAGCGCGTGACTTCCACACCGCATCGTTCGCAGACGATGCCCTTGAAGCGGATGCGCTTGTATTTGCCGCAGGCGCATTCCCAATCCTTGGTAGGACCAAAAATCTTTTCGCAGAACAGGCCGTCTTTTTCCGGCTTCAGCGTGCGGTAGTTAATGGTCTCGGGCTTCTTGACTTCGCCGCGGGACCAACTGCGGATGTCTTCTGCATTTGCGAGGGAGATGCGCAGTGCATCGAAATTATTCACATCGTATTCGCTCATTTACCGCTCCTCTCCTCCACCGATGAGTTCGTTGTCGTCATTGCCGTCTTTCAGGTCTTCGCTCAAAAGATCGCTCAGTTCGGCAGCGATGCTGTCGAGCGCGTCGTTTTCTTCTTGCTCGGTCTTCTTGGCATCGGAAGTCATCGAAGAAAGCAGGTCGATGCGCTTACCATCGTTTTCCTCATGAGACTCGCTGACATCGATGATCTGGTTGTCGGCACCTTCAAGCTGCACGTTCAGGCACAGCGATTTCATTTCCTTCACCAAAACCTTGAAGGATTCGGGAACCTCGGCATCGGGCAGGTTCTCGCCCTTGACGATGGCCTCGTAGGATTTGACACGCCCAACCGTATCGTCCGACTTCACGGTCAAGATTTCCTGCAGCACGTTCGATGCGCCGTACGCATAGAGCGCCCATACTTCCATCTCGCCAAAACGCTGTCCGCCGAACTGCGCCTTGCCGCCCAGAGGCTGCTGCGTGATCAGGCTGTACGGACCGGTCGAACGGGCATGGATCTTATCGTCTACCAAGTGGCCCAGTTTGAGGATGTAGCTTTGCCCGACGGTGATCGGCTCGCGGAACGGCTCGCCCGTACGACCATCGTAGAGCATGGTCTTGCCGGTGGCGGAAAGCTGCGGGACAAACTCGTCACGTGCATAGTCGCCGTACTTGGCATGGTTGATGTTGAGGAGGTTGCGGTTCGCCTTCATGATGACATCGGAGATTTCCTGCTCCGTCGCACCGTCGAATACGGGCGTGGCGACGAACATCGGGCCCTCGACCGGTTCTTCGGAATCATCGCTGTCGGACCAACCCCATTTAGCCGCCCAGCCCAGATGACATTCCAGCAGCTGGCCGACATTCATGCGGGAAGGAACGCCCAGAGGATTAAGGATGATGTCGATAGGCGTGCCATCTGCCAGATAAGGCATGTCCTCAATCGGCAGAATGCGGCTGATGACGCCCTTGTTGCCGTGACGGCCGGACAGTTTGTCGCCCTGCTGGATCTTACGTTTCTGAGCGACGTACACACGCACAAGCTCATTGACGCCGGGAGCCAGATCGTCGCCCAGGACGCGGCTCTGGCGGGTGATACCGATAACGCGGCCGCCGGATCCGTGGGGCACCTTCAAGCTGGTGTCGCGGACTTCGCGGGCCTTCTCTCCGAAGATGGCGCGCAGCAGGCGCTCTTCGGCGGTAAGCTCGGTTTCGCCCTTCGGGGTTACCTTGCCGACCAGCACATCGCCGGGGAATACCTCGGCACCGATGCGAATAATGCCGTCTGCATCGAGGTCGGAAATCATATCCTCGCTGATATTGGGGATTTCGCGGGTTATCTCCTCAGGCCCCAGCTTGGTATCGCGGGCATCGACCTCGTACTCGCTGATATGGATGCTCGTCAGCAAGTCCTCGGAAACGACGCGCTCGGACAGGATGATGGCGTCTTCGTAGTTGTAGCCTTCCCACGGCATGTACGCCACCATGAGGTTCTGGCCCAAGGACAGCTCGGCATGGTCGCATGAAGGACCGTCGGCCAAGACATCGCCGCACTCGATCCGGTCGCCCTTGCGCACGATCGGCTTATGGTTGATGCACCCGCTCTGGTTGGAGCGCTGGAACTTGGGAACCATATATTCGTCATATTCACCGTCATCGGTCAGCACGTTGATGACTTCGCCGTCTACGTAGTCGACGACGCCAGGGTTTTGCGCGACCAGGATCTCGCCGGAGTCGACAGCGATACGGTGCTCGATGCCGGTACCGACCAACGGTGCGTGGGGACGCAGCAAGGGCACGGCCTGGCGCTGCATGTTCGAGCCCATGAGGGCGCGGTTGCAGTCGTCATGCTCGAGGAACGGAATCAGGGATGTAGCTACCGAAACCATCTGGCGAGGCGAGACATCCATATAGTCGACCTGCTCGGGTGGCACTTCTTCAGGCTCGCCGAATTCACCCTTCGAATTGCGGGTGCGGCACAAAACGCGGTCCTTCGGCACGAAGGTACCGTCGACCATAGCACCGTACACGCGGGTTTCGGGATCAAAGGTCTCGTTCGCCTGAGCGATGGTGTGCGTTTCTTCTTCGTCGGCCGTCAGATAATCGACATCGTCGGTGACCTTGCCGTCGATGACGCGGCGGTACGGCGTCTCGATGAAGCCGTAGGAGTTGATGCGCGCATACGTAGCCAGCGAACCGATAAGGCCGATGTTGGGGCCTTCAGGCGTTTCAATGGGGCACATGCGGCCGTAGTGGCTGGTGTGGACGTCGCGGACTTCGAAGCCGGCGCGTTCACGCGACAGACCGCCCGGTCCCAAGGCAGACAAGCGACGCTTGTGCGTGATGCCCGCGGCGGGGTTGGACTGGTCCATGAACTGCGACAGCTGGGAAGATCCGAAGAATTCTTTGATGGAAGCCACGATCGGGCGGATATTAATCAAGCTCTGCGGCGTGATCTCGTCGGGCTCCTGCATGCTCATGCGCTCACGCACTACGCGCTCCATACGCGACAGGCCGATGCGGAACTGATTCTGGATCAATTCGCCCACCGTGCGGATACGACGGTTGCCAAAATGGTCGATGTCGTCGGTGACGTAGCCTTCTTCACCATCATGCAGCTTGACGATGTAGCGCATTGTCTGGATGATGTCTTCCTGGGTCAACGTGGAGGAATCGTTGTCAGGGTCGAAGCCGAGCTTCTTGTTGATCTTGTAGCGTCCGACCTTCGCCAGATTGTAGCGCTGAGGATTGAAGAACAGGCCGTCGAGCAGCGTACGGGCCGAATCGATCGTCGGCGGCTCGCCAGGACGGAAGCGCTTGTAGAGCTCGATCAGGGATTCGTCGCGCGTGGTGGCAGGGTCGCGATCCAGGGTGCGCAGCACCATTTCGGATTCGCCCAGCACCTCGAGGATCTCTTCACGGGTTTCAGCCAGGCCCAAAGCACGCAGCAGCAGCGTTGCGGGCTGCTTGCGCTTGCGGTCGATACGTACCGACAGGATGTCGCGCTTGTCGGTTTCGAATTCGAGCCATGCGCCACGGGAAGGAATGACCTTGGCGTTGTAGATGGTCCTATCGCTCGTCTTGTCGCGCTCGGCACCGAAATAGACTCCGGGGCTGCGAACGAGCTGGGAAACGACGACGCGCTCGGTTCCGTTGATGATGAAGGTGCCGCGCGGGGTCATGAGCGGGAAATCGCCCATGAACACGTCCTGCTCCTTGATCTCGCCCGTTTCCAGATTGGTGAACCTGACTTCGGCGAACAAGGGAGCCTGGTACGAGACGTCCTTTTCCTTGCATTCGTCAACAGTGTACTTGGGCTCGCCGAATTCATGGCGGCCGATTTCGACGCGCATGTCCTTGGTGTTGCTCTCGATGGGGCAGATGTCGGCAAATGCTTGATCCAGACCCTCATCCTTAAACCAATCGAAACTATCGGTTTGGATGGCGATGAGGTTGGGAACATCCATAACGTCCGGAATCTTCGCAAAGCTTCTGCGGCTCCTATAAAGGCTGTTGGGAGCGGTTTTTTGTGCTTGCGCCACGGGGCTTTTCCTCCTTCAAGAAAATCCGTAAATCTGCGAAAAGTCGCAAGTTCCTAAGATATGCTCCGTTATGCATGAAGTCAAGAAAAAGTTTTTTGAACTATGGAAATTCTTTGTGAATTTAAGCCTTCATCAGGCTCTTTCCAAAACGTGAAAAATCAGGACACACCGTTGTCGCGCAAGCGTTTGAGTCGCGCAAGCGTCTCGGAATCGATGCGTTCGGCAATGGTGTTCTTCCGTGCCGCAACGGGCATCTCATCGAGCTTCGTTTCTTCGTCGAGCAGTTCGGCTTCGTGCGAGAACCCTTCTGCGCTCATGCGGTCAACTCCTCCGCCGAACACTGTGTCCTGAATGGTTGCATCGCTGGTGACGACAAGCGTCTCGACGCCGCGCTCGCGTGCATCGTGGGCAAGCTTCTCGATTACCTTATCGGCAGACGAGCCCGCAGGCGAGAAGACGATACGCACACCGCCCAGCGTTTCAGAGCTGCCATCCGAGAAAACGTTGCTGGCACCGTCGAATACGATGACGGCTTCGCTGAAGTCACGCCCGGCGAATCCGATGACGTCGTGCAGCAATGCCTCGCGGGGCCTGTTGAGCACATCATCGGTGTAATCGGGATCGTCGCGCATGGCACGATAGCGGCTGCCGCTGCGCAAGACATTGTACCCGTCGATGATAAGCATCTTGTTGCGATTCACGACCATGCGGCACCTACAGATTCTGCCTGAGCCATTCGTACATGCATGCAGTGGCCGATTGGGCGACATTGAGCGATGCCGTTTCGCCCACCTGGGGCAAAGCCATTAGAAAGTCACAGCTTTCGCACGTCAAGCGTGCAAGCCCTTCTCCTTCATTGCCCATGACGAGCGCGATGCTGCCTTTCAGGTTCGACTGCCAGATCCCCTGGGAAGCATGCTCGCTAGCCCCGGCGACCCAGAATCCATCCTGCTTGAGCCGGTCGATGACCTGGATGAGATTGGCAACCTGGGCCACGGCAATATTGCTGATAGCCCCGGCACTGCTTTTGTAGGTTGCCGCAGTGACATGGGCGCTGCGTTTATTGGGGATGACGATGCCCGCCGCCCCCACCACTTCGGCAGAGCGGGCGATAGCCCCCAGATTGCCGGCATCGGTGATGTGATCGAGGATGACGATGAGCGCACGGCCGTCGCGTTCTTCAGCCTGCCGAGTGGCGATGTCTAAAATATCTTGGACGCTGCAGTACGCAAAAGGCTTCGCTTGCGCCATGACACCCTGATGGCTTCCCCGTTCGGATTTCGCATCCAAATCGGCCCTGCGCACAGTACGCACGGGGATGTCGAGAGCCTTCGCCTTGCGCTCTATGTCTTTTATAAGCCCGTCATGTTGGACGTTGTCGGCCATAAGCACGCACTGCATGGGGACATGCGAGCGCAGGGCTTCGACAACGGGGCGTTTTCCTTCAATGTATTCAATCATACCGTGCATAATAGCGGGCTGCGCACTGCCCCGAGGGCGGACCTCGACGAAACTACTGTTTCTTCGCATGCTCCTGATCGGCATGTTTTTCGGAAGCGGCGTGCTTTGTGCGGCGATACCATCTTCCGATGGACATGATGGCCCAATCGACGAAGGGAATGGTCAGGAACACCATCCATGCAGGATGGGGCTGCCAGGCGACGAACGCCATCCAGCAGAACCACGCGGTCACTGCAACCGGATAGAAGCCCGCCAGCATGTTGGCATACCGCTTGCGGGAAATGCCGTCGACGACGATATAGTAAAGAGGAATGGCGAATACCAGCAGCAGGGCCGGTCCCCACGCGTTCAGCCAGATGCCCGCCACCAGATAGGCGATCAGGACGATAGCGGAAAAGGGAAACCGCTGCCAGGCATTCTTCTTAGATTTGAACTCGCAGCCATCCTTCCAAGCATCATGGGCATCGTGCCAGCTGTCGTAGTGGGTACCGTTGACATCGACGCCCTCCCATTCGCGATGATGGCGATGGCCGTGCGGCGATGAACCCGCTGCACCGCCTTCCGGGTTCCACCAATTACCCTTGTCGTTCACATGGATGCCGTCCCAACCTACATGGACTTCGTCTCCATCCGCGCTTTTGACATGGACGCCCTCGCTCCATGAAAGATGGACGCGGTCTTCACCATCGACCACATTGATGCCGTCGGGGCCGATGTGGACTTTGCCGTCGCCCTTCTTGCCGGTGGTGCCTTTCGAAGTCGTCCCCTCGGCACCGGACGGGACTTCGGAAGGATCCGCCATGGAAGCATCGCACGGGTCGACATCGATCGGGGCCTCCGGCGAGGACGAAGCCTGCTGGTCAGCAGCAGCATCCTGCGGAGCGCGATCTTCTGTCTCGAACATCCTATCGTCTTCGAGCTCTTCGTCTAGATACAGCAGCTCGTCGAGCGACATCCCGTAGAGGCGCGCCAAGGCGATAAGGTTATCGGTGTCGGGAGAGCTTTCAGAGCGTTCCCATTTGGAAACCGCCTGACGAGAAACTCCGAGCCGTCCCGCAAGGTCTTCCTGCGAAAGCCCCCTTTCGCGCCGTTTGCGAGCAAGCCGCTCTGCGATTTCAACGTTCATCTTCATGCCTTTCTTCTGGTCTTGCCGGTTTCACGGTACCCATAGTGAAGTTGCGGCACCAGTTGCGCGAGCATCTTTGGTTGGAATTTTACGCAACTTTACGTTGCGTCGCTATTTTCCCACATGAGAGCTATTATATCTAATAAAAGAAGTATCTTCCATGGCTCTAGGAGGCTCTATGTTTATAGGTTTAGTGTCCGATATCCATGGATATCTGCCCGACAACGCCGAAGAGGTACTGGCTGGATGCGACACGATCCTCTGCGCGGGAGACACGGAAGACCGCAGAATCCTCTGGAGACTCCAAGCCATCGCACCGACCATAGCCGTCTTGGGCAACTGCGACAGCGACCCCGCACTGCAGCGGGAACTGCCCACCATCGCAAGCCCTCGATTGGCTGGAGTGAGATTCCTGCTCGTGCATCGAAGCCGGGATGCAGGCATGCCTGCCGAAGATGTGCGGGCAGTGGTAAGCGGGCACACCCACGTGCCGCGCGATTGCATGCAGGGAGCCGTGCGCTTCATCAATCCAGGAAGCGTCTCCCGCCCCCGCGGGGGAAGCGAAGCAGGATGGACTCTCGTTGAAGCCGCGGAGGGAGCGATTCAGTCGGTGGAATTCCGAACGTGGGATGTACTAACCCTCTAGCGATGATTATGCGAAGAAGGTTTCGTGCGAGAAACCCTAAAGCATACGACAGTTCCGACAACTAAGAGCACGACCGTAGCAGTATGCCCCACGTCCCACGGCTGGTATCCGATGAGCATGATGGCGACCGCGAATACGGCCAAAATGCAGCAGAGCACTCCGAAGTACCGCACAATTCGCATCCGATCCATTCTCGCTCCTTTCGATAGCTTTATATGATATCACAATAGTATCATATAAAGGCCTTCCCCACTGGGCGACAAGGGAAGTCGAAGCGCCTTAGACAACCAATGCCGCAATGCTTTCGGTGTAGGGTGGACGGCAGATGCCCTTCTCGGTCACGATCGCAGTGATCAAGCCGTGATCGGTCACGTCGAAAGCAGGGTTGTAGCACGCGATATTTGCCGGGGCCATGGGCTCGCAATAGAACTTCGTCCTGATTTCGTCCCCATCGCGCAATTCGATGGGAATATCGGTTCCTGTCGAGCATTCCAGATCAAGCGTGGAAGACGGGCACATCACATAAAACGGGACCCCGTAGTGGGCCGCCACGATCGCAAGGCCACTGGTGCCGATCTTGTTGGCAGTGTCGCCGTTGGCCGCCACGCGGTCGCATCCTACGAAGCAGGCTTGCACCCAGCCTTGAGACATCACGCTGCTTGCCATGTTGTCGCAAATCAAAGTCGCGTTTATGCCGGCATTCGCCAATTCGTAGGCAGTGATTCGAGCACCCTGCAGCAGCGGACGCGTCTCATCAACGAACACTTTGAAGTTTAACCCTCGCTCATGGCCCAGCAGCATCGGACCCAAAGACGTCCCGTACCGGCTGGTGGCCAAGGGCCCGGCATTGCAATGCGTGATAAGCCCCCACCCGTCTTCTATAAGTCCGAGGCCCAGCTCGGACATACGCAGACATGTCTCAGCATCTTCAGCCTGGATAGCCTGGGCTTCATGCACCAGAGCCGTCAGCATGACCTCACGCGCATCATGCACATGGGCATCGAGCACGCCCATCATGCGATCGAGCGACCATGCAAGATTCACCGCAGTCGGACGGCTGCTTGCCAGGTAGCTCCGCACTTCTTCCATGGAATCATGGAAACCCCCATCGAATGGCATACGATGCGCGATAACAGCAAAAGCATGGGCCGCGAATATACCGATAGCCGGTGCGCCCCGCACGGCAAGATGGACGATAGCATCGAAGCATTCTTCGGGAGTCGAAAGCTCGAGATGCACCAATTCACCCGGGAGCGCGGTCTGGTCGACGATAACGACGGTCTCCCCATTCGCGCCGAATCTGACATTTTCATACACGACCTCATGCTCGGGCATCTTCGACCAGCACCTTTCCCATCAAGTGTCCCATCACCGAACTCATCATCAACCCTCGGGTCCACCCGCTCGAATCCCCCAGGCAATGCAGACCCGCAACGCTGGTAGAGAAGCGGGCGTCCATTTTAACGCGATTGCTGTAGAACTTGAGCTCGGGCGAATACAACAACGTTTCTTCTGCAGCAAACCCGGGCACGATCTCATCTACGGCAAGCATGAAATTCAAGATGTTCGTCATCGCCCGATACGGCAGAGCAGCCGTGATGTCACCGGCCTGGGCATCGGCCAACGTCGGTTTCACGTTGGAGCGAGAAAGCTCTTCGGGCCAGGTTCGCTTGCCATCCATGATGTCTCCGAAGCGCTGCACGAGAATACGACCCGCACCGAGCATGTTCGTCAGTTCGCCGATTTTCTGAGCATAGGCGATAGGCTGATCGAACGGCTCGCGAAAATTCTGCGAGCAGAGGATGGCAAGGTTCGTATTAGCCGATTTACGTTCCTTGTAAGAATGCCCGTTCACCACCGCCAGCCCCCTGTCGTAGGTTTCCTGGGAAACGAACCCGCCGGGATTCTGGCAAAATGTGCGCACCTTGTTCTTGAACGGCTGCGGATAGCCTATCAGCTTGCTTTCATAGAGGACGTTGTTGACCGTCTCCATGATCTCGTTACGCACTTCGACCCGTACGCCGATATCGACCGGGGCGGGTTCATGTGCAATACCATGCTCCCGGCAGATACGGTCGAGCCAGCCCGCACCGCACCGGCCCGTCGCCACGATGGTCGTCGGCGCACGAAGAAACACCTCTTCGGATCCCCGCTGCACGACTACTGCACCTTGGCAGGCATCGTCTTCTATTATCAGGCGCGTGCATTCGCATTCGAATCGCACGTCAACGCCCGCTTCGCGCAGGTAGTTCTCGATGCACAGATATATCTCCTGCGCTTTCTCGGTTCCCAAGTGACGAATCGGGCAATCCACCAGCTGGAGCCCGGCTTTGATCGCCCTGCGACGGATTTCTGCAACCTCATGTTCGGCACCCACGCCTTCGACATGCGTATCGGCACCGAATTCCAAGTACACCTGATCGACCGCCTCGATGGCATCCCGAGCCTCATCAGCCCCGATAAGCTGAGGAAGATCGCCCCCCACCTCAGGAGAGAGGGAGAGCTTCCCATCCGAAAATGCGCCGGCCCCCGAAAACCCCGTGGTGATACGGCAGGGACTGCACCCCGCGCACGAGCCCGCCTTGCTCTTGGAGCATACGCGATCCTCTATGCAGAGGCCCTTTTCGACAACGGTTATATGCCGAGCATCGTTTTCCCGTAAAAGCGAAAGAACGGTGAATATCCCAGCCGGGCCAGCCCCGACGATGATGATGTCTGTTGCTTCCTCATTCATGATGCCACCTAGAATCACGCACGCGGCAAAAACAGCCTGCAAGAGCCATTGCGCCTACCGCAGGTTTTCTGTTAGATGAAAACGACTATTTCACGACCAAGACAGGAATATCGACGGAGCGAAGAACCGCATAGCTCACGCTGCCCAAAGCGCCCCGCAAGGCGCCGAGGCCGCGACACCCCATAACGATAAGGTCGTAGTGGCCCGAATCCGCAAATTCGGCAATCGCATCTTGCGGTTTGCCCGACGTGACCCGGTAGGCGGTGTTGGAATAATCGCCCAGAATCGGAGCTACATCCTTTTCGAGCTCTTCCTTCTGGGAAGCGTAGAATTCACGCTGCAATTCCAAGACCTCGGTGTCGGAAACCTGAATAACACCTGCCATCTGAGCAGCAGCTTCGAACGCAGGATCGTTGAAATCGGGAAGCGGAGCCACGTAGAGTATGGTGATCTTCGCATGGGTTTCGTCCGACGCGAGACCAAGCGCTGCTTCCAATGCGTTTCGAGCCTGATCCGACCTGTCATAGGGAACCAAGATGCTCTGGTACATTGCAACCCCCTTCGACGATAGTGAACCTCTGCAGTACGGCAGTGCAACATTCGCGTGGCAAGCGACGACCGCTAACCTCGCGAAGTAGAAGCCTCGCCGCCGATAAACGCATCGACCTCTTCGGGTTCGATGTCGAAAACAACCGAAAACTCATCGCGGATATGATCTTGAGCCGAGCGCAGAATGCTGCTATCGCTCGAAGTGGTTTTCTTGCCGATCTGCATGACGTGTTGCTTATGCTGATGAAAACTGCGGGCCAGCATGAGCAGATCGAATTCATCGCCGCTGGCGAGCACTTCTTTGGCAGCTTCTTTGCGAGCCGCGTTGTCGTCGATCCAGCTGGGTTCGGCCTGGGCCGCACGGCGAATGCAATCATGCACGGCCTTCTTGCTGGGAACTGGACGTATACGCGACACGAGGTTCTCGTTATCGGTCGGGACCATGAACTTGGTGCGATCCTTATGCACCGGCGTGAGAATGTAGTACGAACCGCTCTCACGCGTTTCTATTTCGCTGATCCTACAGCATCCATTCGAGCCGTAGAGCACTATATCGTTAGTTTGGAATTGATTCATCGAATATCACCACCGCTATCATTGTACTCCCTACCGAAATGCACATTCATATTTTTTCCGCACTTCGGGAGGCGACGGCGTGACGATGCAGGCAACCGGAAATCCTCAGGGGAAAACATAAACGGACCGGGTATTGCGCATCCGGTCCGTGTGAGCTCTGGTGGGCGATACTGGGTTCGAACCAGTGGCCTACTGCTTGTAAGGCAGTTGCGCTCCCGCTGCGCCAATCGCCCAAATGCCTGTTCATTCTCCCATATGGGCAGCCTTTCTGCAAGAACAGGTCTTGCAAGACACTAAAACGACACCGGAGCGGACTTATGGCCGCGTCAAAAAGACGGCCGTTCAGACGAGGGCTTCATGAATGGAACCAAGCACCCGACGCGTGATCGCCGCATCGACCTGACCAGGCGCAGATGCTTCATCGAGGGCGCAAAAGGTCAGGGCCGAGCCGAATTCCTCGCCCACCAAACGGGTGAGAATGCCCGCATGACCCATGGCCATGGTAAGGACGGGACCGTGCGCATGCAGCCGAGACATCTCCTCAGTGGCCGCAAGCAGTTCGAGGGCATCGGCGGCAGTGTGCGCCATCACCGCGAGCTTGGGAATGTCGGCACCCATGTCTTGCAGATGGACAAGCAGGTCAACCATCTGGGCTCGAGAAGGAGTGCCTTCGAAATCATGCTGGGATACGATGACGGCTTGGCCGTTGCGCTTCGCAAGACCTGCCAGAGAGCGCACAGCAGCGTCGCCCAAACAGGCCTCGATATCAACGATATCGGCTGTGCCAGCCTCGATGACAGCACGGTTGAGACGGATATAATCTTCCTGCGAGATGTCCGCAAGCCCCCCCTGTCCAACGGATCGAACGGTAAAGATCAGCGGATTCGCCGGCAATGCCGAGGCAAGCGCCGTACCCATGCGCACCACACCCGACACGTCATGAAGGTCGGGATAAAAATCGGCACGCCATTCGAAGCAGTCGATGCCCGCTTGCCGACCAGCCCGCACGACGGCAAGGGCCATAGCGGCATCAGGCTCCATGATAGAGGCTATCGTCTTGGGAGTGCCGCAGCCAATGCACACCCCTTTTATATCAAGCGGCTCCATGAGACCCTTCCCCTCGTTTTCGAGCCCAGACCTTATCAGTAGATGAGATGATACGCTTTTCTTTCGCCCCATGCCCCGTTTGAAGCAGAGGAATACACCGGAACGGTACAGCCCAGCCTACGAAGGAACCACCGGGCAGACGGAAGGTTCGGAGCAAACGTCCTCCCGAGATTCTCGTTGGGGCGTTTCGCGGTCGGCACGCCTGAGAGCCTGGCCCTTGATGCGCTGGCGAAGGGCGGGAGCGCCGGCGTGGAGCAGCCCGATGCCGAGAACCGCAAGCACCATCTGCGTAGCGACAACCGTAAGCCATACCCCATCAAGCCCCAAGAAACGGGGCAAAACCAGCGAGAACACCACCATAAGAATCGCTTCGCCGACAATGATGGCTATGGCGCTACGAGCACTTTCGACCGCATAGAAAAACGACGTGGTAGCATGCGTGATGCCGTAGAAGCCGAACACCAACGAGAAAAGAACGACCCCGCGATAGAACACCTCGCTCGCTTCTTCGGAAATGCCGAACAGCGCAGCCAGCGGCACCCGTAACAGACAAAGAGCCACCGTACCCGCTAGGCCGATCGTGACGGCAAACACATAATTCATCCGGCGAAGAGCCCGGACCGTGCGAGCATCGCCTGCTCCGTACCGTTCGCTGACCAGGGGCTGGGAACCATCGTTGACCCCTTGGATAATCCATTGCACGGCAACGGCCACATAGGATATGACTGCAAACGCCGCTTGAGCCGACGCTCCCCCGTTGGCTTCCGACGCTATGTTGATGACCACCGTGGTCACTTCAGGCAGCAGGGTCAACGCAAACGGAGCGATGCCGATACCGACAGTGCGCACGACCAACGCCCGGTCCAAGCCGAAATCAGCACGGGCCAAGCGGTTGTCTTTGCGCGTGAAGAACCAAATGCCCGCAGCGAATACCACCGCCTGGGAAATGACCGTGGCAAGAGCCGCCCCGACTACGCCCCATCCGAGAAGCACGACCGTTACGAAGTCGAGGGCAGCATTCAAACCCCCGCCCGCCATAAGCACCAGCAAGGCGAACACGACCTTGCCTTTGTTGCGGATAAGGGGGATACAG
>Ga0062381_10000264_pt1 | contig 13377 bp, 10 predicted proteins | sample DOMMetBare1Fresh_2_FD_59506 | JGI IMG/M metagenome (GOLD analysis project Ga0062381, IMG submission 59506) | Wetland sediment microbial communities from St. Louis River estuary, USA, under dissolved organic matter induced mercury methylation -... | ecosystem: Environmental > Aquatic >... | reverse complement strand
CTCTCCCACGTGAATCCGAGCACCGGCGGCGTCTACCCGCCCATCGCCTGCACCGAGTGCCACCCCGACAACACGGTGCCCCCCCACCCGAGCAACGGCCTGACGATGACCTTCGCGGCGGCGACCGGCGCGAACCTGGCCGGCTACCCGGCGAGCTTCGTCCAGGGGGACGGCGCCACGACGGCGACGTCCTGCTCCACCTACTGCCACCAGGGCGCGGCGGGCGGCTCGGTCGCCACCTGGGCCTGGAACGGCGGCGCGGCGGATTGCGGCAGCTGCCACGGGTTCCCGCCGGCGCTCCTCTCCGACGGCACCACCCCGCACAAGGACAGCGCGGCCTGCGGCGATTGCCACTCCGGCTACACCGGCGTCGCGGTCAACCTGGCGACCCACATCGACGGCACGGTCGAGAGCAGCACCAGCTGCACCAGCTGTCACGGCGACGAGACCCGCCCGGACGGCGGCATGGCCGCCGCCACGTACGACGCGAACCAGGCGTCGGCTCCGCCGGTCGACTTCGACGGCGCCTCCACGGGCGTCCTCGTCGGCGCGCACCTCTCGCACGTGAACCCCGACGACACCGGCATCTACAAGCCGATCCTCTGCACCGAGTGCCACCCGGACAACACCGTCGGTAACCACCCGAACGGCGGAGCGACCAGCGTGACCTTCGCCGCGGCGACCGGCGCGGATCTCGACGGCTACGTCCCGACCCGTACGCTGGGGAACGGAACCTCCACCCCGACCACGTGCGCGACGTACTGCCACAACGGCGCGGGGGCCGGCTCCGTCGCCACCTGGTCCTGGAACGGCGCCGCCGCGACCTGCGGAAGCTGCCACGGCAACCCCCCGGCCTTCCAGTCGGACGGCACCACGCCGCACACGTCCAGCACGGCTTGCGAAGGCTGCCACGCGGGCTACACCAACGCCTCCGTCGCTCGCGCGACCCACATCAACGGCACGATCGAGGTCGCCGGCTGCACCGGGTGCCACGGGACCGATGGCCGCGCGAACGGCAACATGGCCGGCGTCACCTACGACCCGAACCAGGCGTCGGCGCCGCCGGCGGCGACGGCGCTCCACGGCGCGGCGAACGGCGTCCTCATCGGCGTCCACCTCGCCCACGTGAACCCCGACAGCACGGGCGTCTACAAGCCGATCGCCTGCGTCGAGTGCCACCCGGACAACACCTCCGGTGCCCACCCGGACAACGCGCAGGCCCAGGTGAACTTCACGCTCGCGACCGCGGCGGATCTCGCCGGCTTCCTCCCGGGCGCCACGCTCGGCAACGGCTCGTCCACGCCGACGACCTGCACCTCCTACTGCCACAACGGCCCGTTCGCCGCCGGCTACGGAGGCTCCGCGTCCGCGTGGAGCTGGAATGGCTCGGCCGCGACCTGCGGAAGCTGCCACGGCGATCCTCCGGCCACCAGCGGCCACGTCGGGCTCGACGCGACCACCAACTGCGGCGGCTGCCACCCCGGCTACACGGCGACCACGGTGGACCTCGCGACGCACATCAACGGGCGGCTGGACGGCGGCGAGTCGGTGGGCGGCCAGCCCTGCGGCGGCTGCCACAAGACGATCTTCGAGCGGATGAACGGGACGATCTCGAAGAACTTCAAGCACACTCTCGGCACGTCCTCCGGCATCAACGACGCGTTCGCCGACTCGGGCATCAGCTGGGGCAACCCGCTCACGGGCAACGCCGCGGCGGCGCGCTCCTGCGTGAACATGTGCCACGGCGACCACCCGCACGATCTCACCAGCCCGCTCGTCACGACCCACGAGTACAACGCCTACCTCGACTCCTCGAGCGCGTCGGGGCGCGGCGGCACCTCGCGGACCAGCACCAGCCGCAACAACACCGACTTCGCCGTCGCGGAGACCAACGGCGGCCTCTGCGTCTCCTGCCACCGGAGCCCGGTCTCGGCGGGTCGCCCGGGGATCGACAAGGCCATCTTCGGCGCCTCGGCCCACGACTTCACGGCCTTCACCTCGGGCTCCACCTGGACCTGGCAGTTCCAGCTCCACTCCGGGAACTTCGACCGCAACTGCACCAAGTGCCACTCGTCGGCCGCGGAGGGGACGACCCCGGCTTCCACGGCCAACAGCTCCGGCACCAACTCGGTCCACTTCAACGACAACCCCTCGCTCCTCGCCGGGAAGACGAACCCCGCCTCGGCCGGCGCCGACGGGTTCGTCTGCTTCAACTGCCACGGGAGCGCCACGCCGCCCACGGACGGCGCGCAGGGCAATCGGTCGGGGAAGAACATCCAGACCGAGCTGGGCAGGGCGTACAACCACCCCGTCCTGTCCGACGCGGTGCACGACACCGTCGCCGAGGCGGCCGCGGCCTGGAACGACGGGAAGTTCAAGGGCGCGAACCGGCACGTGAACTGCGCCGACTGCCACGATCCGCACGCGGCCGCGAGCACGAAGCACGCGGTCGGGACCAGCGCCATCGCCGCGACCAGCCCGCTCCGTGGCGTCGCCGGCGTCGGCTACACCCCCCCGGCCACCAACTGGACGGCCACCGGCAGCGGCAACTTCTCGCTCAAGGCGATTGCGACGGCAGAGTACGAGCTCTGCTTCAAGTGCCACTCGAGCTTCGCGTTCGGCGGCACGCCGCCGACCGGTCAGAGCGGCCTCGTCGAGACGGACGTCGCGCAGGACTTCAACCCGAACAACCACTCCGTCCACCCGATCGCCGGGCCCAACACCTACTGGCCGCTCAACCAGCCCGCGGTCCGGCTCGGCGGCCAGTGGACCGCCGGCGTCGGGCAGACGATGTACTGCTCCGACTGCCACGGCGCGACGGCGACGACGGGCGCGCAGGGGCCGCACGGCTCCGCCGCGAAGTTCATGCTGAAGGGGAGCCCGAGCGGGGCGCAGACCTACTGGCCGACCGACGCTTCCGGGACGGCCTACTACGAGCTCGGCGGCACGTTGACCGGCCTCTTCTGCCTCAACTGCCACCCCAACCTGAACAGCACCGTCAGCCCCAACTCCAACACGCTCCACCGGAACGGCAACCATCGGGGCCAGGGCTTCGCCTGCATCGACTGCCACGTCCGCGTGCCGCACGGCGGGAAGATCCCGCGTCTGCTCATCACCGACACCGCCGGGCTTCCGAGCCGGCTCAAGGACCCGAACGCGTGGGTGACCTCGGGCCGGACCCCGAACTTCGACAACGGCGGGGGCGCCGCGCCTCCGACCGCCTTCGGCCGCTCGGCGACGCTGACGAACGACATGGGGACGTCGAAGTGCACCGCGTGCAACCAGCACACCTGCAACACGACCGGCGGCGGCACCTGCGAGTCCTGGTAGCCGGCTGAAGTCCAGATTCGGACCCCGAGCCGTCCGCCCTCCCGGGCGGGCGGCTTGTCCGTTCCCGGCAACCGCGTAGAGTCGCGCCGTGCGCTCCAGGAACCCGGTCGACGCGCTGCGGCGCTCGCTCCGCTCGCCGCGCCTGATCCTCGTCGAGGCGATCGCGGTCGTCGCGACGGGGCTCGTGTCCACCTTCGTGCCCCAGGCGCCGTCCCTCACCGAGCGGATCCGCTTCGCCGATCATGCGCCGCTCCTCGCGAAGCTCGCCGGCCCGCTGGGGCTGCACCGCGTCTTCACCTCCTGGTGGTTCCTCGGACTGGTGCTCCTCGCCACGGGCTCGCTCCTCGTCGTGCTCTTCGACCAGTGGAAGCGGCTCCTGCGGGAGTGGAGCGCCACGCCGGCTCCCGCTTCGTTCGGGAGCGCCCCGTACCGCGCCGAGTTCGTGCGGCCGGCGCGCGGCGCCGGCCCGTCCGAGCGGATCGAGCGCTCCGGGCGGCTCGGGATCGCCGGCTCCGCCGTCTTCCACGTCGGGCTGCTGCTCCTGATCGGCGCCGGCGTCGGCCGGCTCCTCGTGGGGTCGGACGCCGCGGTGGAGCTCTACGAGGGGGAGACGCTCCCTCCCGGCCCGGAGGCCTTCCAGGCGCAGTGGCCCGGCCTCCTCGCCGGGCCGGTCGCCACCGCCACCCCGGTGACCCTCCTCCGGATCGAGCCGCGGTGGCATCGATCGGGGCGGCTGGATCGGCTCGGGGCCCGCCTGCTCGTCGGCGAAGGGGGCGGCGCGCACGAAGCGCGCGTCGAGGTGAACGCCCCCCTCGACCTGGACGCCGCCCGGCTCTACGTGACCCAGGATTACGGCGTCGCCGCCATGTACGAGATCGTCGGCGGTCCGGCCGCCGGCCAGCACGTCTCCCTGCTCGAGGCGTACCAGGACGGTGAGTTCGTGCGGGCGGAGAACCTCCCGGGGGGCTACGTCCTGCGAGGGCGCAGCGAGGTGCACGGCAGCGAGGGGCGCCCGGAGGCGCTCGAGCTTCGCGTGCTGCGCGCGGGCGGCCTGCTGGCGGCCGACCGGCTCGTCCCGGGCGCCGTGCTGCGGCTCCCCGACGGCGTCCGGCTGCGGCTCTACGACCTCCGCTGGTGGGCCCGCTTCAACGGTGCGCGAGATGGCTCGGTGATCCCGGCGTACGCGGGATTCGCCGTCGTCATCCTCGGCGCGGTGCTCATGTTCGGCGTCGTTCCCGTCGAGACCCTGGTGCAGGTGATCCCCGAGGACGGGCTGGAGCGGGTGACCGTCGCCCTCAGGGCCCGCCGGTTCGTCCCGATCTTCGCGGAGCGGTTCAGGGCGCGGGTGGAGCGCGAGGGCGGCCCCTCGCAGGAGCGGAGGTCCTGATGAGCCGATCGTCCACCGTCGCAGGGTTGCTGCTGGTGCCGCTCCTCGGCTGCAGGCCGATGTCGGAGGAGGAGGCGGTCGGCATCGTCCGCGCGTACGACCGGGCCCTGATCGAGGCGCTGCGCACCGGCGACGCCCGGCTGATCGACCCCGTGACCGGCCCGACGGAGGGGCGGAAGCTCACCGGGCTCATCGGCGTGAAGCTGGATCAGGGGATCACGATGGACGCGACGCTCCTCGACCTCCAGGTGCGCGGGGTGACCATGGGGCGCGAGGAGGTCGTCGTGTCGACGGAGGAGCGCTGGCACTATGTCGAGCGCCGCATCGGCACCGGCGAGCAGGTGGGGCCCGAGTCGCGGGACCGTTACTCCATGCGCTACTTCATCCGGAGGCCCGAGAAGCGCTGGGTCGTGGACGCGATCGAGTTCGCGAGCCCGCCGGAGGTCGGCCGGAAGGAGATCTGGGGGCCGGAGGACGTGCCGAAGGGCGCGGGGCGTCCTGCCGGAGCCACGACGAGGGAGGACCACCGATGAGGCTGACCGTCGAGGTGTTGCTGCTCTGGACCGCGGTCGGCCTCTACGGCCTGGCGGCGGCGCTCCTCGCGAGCGGGGTCATCTTCGAGGAGCCCCGGCGTGGCGCCTGGGCCCGCCGGGTGGCGCTCGCCGGGCTTCTGCCGCACGGCGCGGCCATCGTCATCCGCTGGGTCGCCGTGGGGCACGGCCCGTACATGCTGAAGTACGAGGTGCTCACGTCGAACGCCTGGCTCGCGGTCGCGGCGATGCTCCTCTTCCTGCGCCGCCGCCCGTCCTGGGCGGTGATCGGGCTCGTGGTCCTCCCGGCCGCGCTCCTCGCCATGGGGCTCGGCCTCTTCTCGAGCCCCGACGCGCGAGAGATCCCGCCGTCGCTCCGATCGGTCTGGCTCGTCTTCCACATCCTCTGCGCCAAGCTCGCGCTGGCGGCCTTCCTGCTCTCCCTCGCCACCGCGGTGCTCCAGCTCGTCGAGCTCCGCCCGCGCGCTGCGGGTTGGCTCGCCCGCCTCCCCCCCCGCGACGCGCTCGACGCCTACACCGTCCGGTTCGTCGGCTTCGGCTTCATCTTCTGGACCATCGCCATCGCGGCGGGGGCCGTCTGGGCGCACCAGGCCTGGGGGCGCTACTGGGGCTGGGACGCCATCGAGACCTGGTCGCTCATCGCGTGGATCGCCTACGGGAGCTTCCTCCACGCCCGGCGCTTCTACCGGCTTGGACCGGCGGCGACCGCGTGGTGGTCGATCGGCTGCTTCGCGGTCTTCGTCCTGGCGCTGCTCATCCTGCCCTTCCTGATCCCGTCCCTGCACTCCTCCTACTTCCAGTAGCGGGCGCTGGAGGCGCGCCGCGCGCTCCGGTCGCGCCCGATCGCGCGGCCCCCTTTGACCGCGGGGCCGGCGAACGCCCGCCCGCGAAGCGACCGTATCCTGAGGGTGAATGGTCCCCCTCTCCTCGCTCCTGGCCCTGGCGGCCACCGTCGCCGCCGGGCCCGCCCCGCCCGACGTGGACCGGCTCCTCGCCCGGATGGACGACCTCTACCGCTCGAGGAGCTCGATCGCCCGGATGGAGATCACCGTCACGACGCCGCGCAGCGTCCGGACGCTCCGGATCCGCGCCTGGACCCGCGGCGAGGAGGAGGCGCTGGTCGTGGTCGAGGCGCCGCCGCGCGAGGCGGGCACGGCGACGCTCCGGGTGGGCGAGAACCTCTGGAACTGGCTGCCGCGGATCGCCCGCACCATCCGCGTCCCGCCGTCGATGATGCTCGGCTCGTGGATGGGGACCGACTTCACCAATGACGACCTGGTGAAGGAGTCGTCGCTCCGGAAGGACTTCGTCGCGAAGGTGGATCGCCGCTCGGCGGAGCCGGCCGGGTGGTGGCTCACGCTGGAGGCGAAGCCTGGCGTGGTGGGGCGCTGGGCACGGATCGAGCTGCTCGTCGGCGACGACGAGCTGCCGATCGAGGAGCGCCACCGCGACCGGAAGGGGCGGCTCGCACGGACGATGCGGTTCGACGAGGTGAGGCCGCTCGGCGGCCGCCGCATCCCGTCCCGGATGGTCCTCGTCCCGGAGGGGGATCCCGGGAAGAAGACCGAGATGCGGTACCTCGAGGCGCGCTTCGACGTCGCGCTCCCCGAGGACGTCTTCAGCCTCTCGCGACTCGAGCGGAGCCGGTAGGAGGTCGCATGGCGGGCAGCACCCTCACGCTCGCGTGGCGCAACCTCTGGCGGAACCGGCGCCGCACGATCCTCGCGCTCATGGCCATCGGCCTCTCACAGGCGCTCGTCCTCCTCTTCGACGGGGTGCTTCGCGGCTACGGGGACTGGATGGTCGACGTCATCACCGGCCCGATGCTCGGCCACGTGCAGGTCCACGCCGACGGCTGGCGGAAGGACCGGGCGCTCGACAGGACCTTCCCCGTCGACCCGCCGCTGCGCGCGATCCGCGGGCTGCCGGAGGTCCAGAGCGCCCACGCCCGGATCTACGCGCCGGCGCTCGGCGCGGTCGGCCAGGAGGGGTTCGCGCTCCTCGTCGTCGGCGTGGAGCCCGCGGCCGAGCTGGGTGCGCACGGGCTCCTCTCCGGCGCCGACGGGGTCTCTCCCTCCGGAAGGCGGGTGCTGGTCGGCCGGTCGCTCGCGGTCGCGAACGGCCTCGCCGTCGGCTCGGAGGTGGCGCTCGTCGGACAGGGGGCGGACGGATCGCTCGCCAACGACCTCTACGTCGTCGCCGGGATCGTCGAGACGCCCGTGGACCTCGTGAACCGGATGGGTGTCCTCATGGCGCTCGACGAGGCGCAGGGGCTGCTCGCCATGCCGGGCGAGGCGCACGAGCTCGTCCTCCGGGCCGGCGATCCCGGGCGGTCGAAGGCGCTCGCCGCGGCCGTGGCGGCGCTCCCCGAGCTGCGCGGCCTGGAGGTGCTCGACTGGAAGCGGATCTCACCGGAGCTGGTGGGGCTCGTTCAGATCGTCCAGGTGAGCTGGACCTTCGTCCTCGTCCTCGTCTTCCTCGCAGCGGCCGCCGGGGTCGCCAACACGATGCTCATGTCCACGTTCGAGCGGACCCACGAGCTGGGGATGCTGCTCGCCCTCGGCGCGGGGCCGGGGCGGCTGGTGCGGCTCCTCGTCGTCGAGGCGCTGGCGCTGGGGCTCGCGGGAGTGCTCGCCGGCTCCGCGCTCGGCGGCGCGCTCGTCGCGCTCGCGCACGAGACCGGCGTGAACCTGGCGGAGCTCACCGGCGGGGGTCCGTCCCAGATCTCCTTCGCCGGCCTGCGCTTCTCGCTCACGTTCTACCCCTCGCTGACCGCGTTCGACGTCGTGACCTCGGTGCTCGGCGTCGCCGTGGTCTCCCTCCTCGCCGCGCTCTGGCCGGCGGTGCGCGTCGCGCGCCTCCAGCCGACCGCGGCGCTGCGCGCGTGATGGCCACCGCGGAGCTCACCTATGCCGTCCGCTCCATCCGGCGAAACGTCCGGCGGACGTTCCTGTCGGTGCTGGGGATCGCGATCGGCTGCTCGCTCCTGCTGATCGTCGAGAGCTTCAACCGCGGAAAGAACGAGCTCTTCGCGCGCGCGGGGGCGGAGAGCGGCACCGGCCATCTTCGAGTCACGCCGGCCGGCTGGCGGGTGAAGCGCGACCCGCGGATGCGCCTCGCGGCTCCCGAGGAGGCGCTGCGCCGGGCGCGGGCGCTGCCGGGGGTGGCGGTGGCCGCACCCCGGATCCGCGCGCAGGCGCTCCTCGCGATGGGGACCCACGTGGTGCCGGTCGAGCTCACCGGCGTCGATCCCGCGGCGGAGCTGCTCGCCTACCGCTACGCCCGGAAGGTGACCGCAGGGCGCTGGCTCGACCCCGGCGACGCGGGCACCCTCGCCATCGGCAGGGCCATCGCCGATCGACTCGGCGTGGAGCTGGGGGACGAGCTGCTCGCGACCACCGTGGGGAGGAGCGGGCGGATCGAGAGCGCCATGCTCCGGGTCGTCGGGATCGTCACCACCGGCTCGGAGGAGCTCGACCTCACCGTCAGCCACGCGCCCCTCGCCGACCTCGAGCGGCTCACCGGCCTCGGCGGACTCGGTGAGGTGACGCTCATGCTCTCGGACTGGCGGAGCTTCGACGCGGCGCGCGCCGCGCTGCAGGGCCGGATCGGCTCCGGGGACGAGGTGCTCACCTGGCCGGAGCTCGCGCCCGACTTCGTGGGCCACATGAAGCAGGACACCGACACCTCCCGGCTCGTCACCGCGATCATCCTGCTCGTCGTCCTCATCGGCGTCGCGAGCGCCCAGCTCGCCTCCGTCCTGGAGCGGCGGCGTGAGTTCGCCGTCCTCTCGGCGCTGGGGATGCACGGCGTGCGGCTCGTCCGCGTGGTCCTCGCCGAGGGCGTCGCGCTCGGCCTGGTCGGCGCGCTCGGCGGGCTCGCGCTCGGCGGGCCGCTCGCCTGGCTCCTGGCCCACCGCGGCGTCGACTTCACGCGCCTCCTGGGGCGGAGCTACGCCTTCGGCGGCACGGTGATCGACCCGATCGTCTACGGCGACTTCGGCGCCTGGATCCTCCCGGAGACCTTCCTCGTCGCGGTCGTCGCGACGACGCTCGCCTCCCTCTACCCGGCCTGGTTCGCGGCGCGGAGCGACCCGGCGCAGGCCCTGCGGGTGGCCCAATGAGCGACCTCGTCCTCGAAGCGCGCGGCGTGCAGAAGGTCTTCGGCGAGGGGCGGACGGAGGTCCGCGCGCTGCGAGCCGTCGACCTCGTCGTCCAGCCGGGGGAGTTCCTGGCCCTCGTCGGCCCGTCCGGCAGCGGCAAGACCACCTTCCTCAACCTCGCCGGGGCCCTCGACCTGCCCACGGCCGGCACGCTCTCGGTCCTGGGGCGCGACGTCGCGTCGCTCTCCCGCCGCGAGCGGGCCGAGCTGCGGCTCCGCTCCCTCGGCTTCGTCTTCCAGGCCTACAACCTCGTGCCGGTCCTCTCGGCGAGGGAGAACGTCGAGTTCGTGCTGGAGCTGCAGGGGGCCGGGCGCGAGCGCCGGAGGCGGGCGCACGCCATCCTCGAGGAGCTCGGGCTCGCCGAGCTCGCGGACCGGCGCCCGGCGGAGCTCTCCGGCGGGCAGCAGCAGCGGGTCGCGGTTGCGCGCGCGGTCGCGGCGCGCCCGCGGCTCGTCCTCGCCGACGAGCCGACCGCGAACCTCGACGGCGAGAACGCCGAGACGCTGATGCACCTGATGCGCGACCTGCGCGATCGCCACGGGATGACGTTCCTCTTCTCCACCCATGACCCGCGGGTGGTCGACCACGCCGTCCGCGTCGTGACGCTGGTCGACGGGACGGTGGCGCGCGACGAGCCGCACACGCCGGAGAGGCCACACGAGATCCTCCCGCGCATCGGCAAGGCGCGCGTCGGCGCGGAGGGGTGACCGGGTGCGCGCACCGCTCGCCGCCACCCTCGCCGCGGCGGCGCTCCTCGCACCCGCCTTGGCGAGCGCGCGCGACCTGGCCGACGGCGGCGCGCTGGCGCTCCGGACGACGCTCAAGTCGACGGTCCTCGTCTCCCGATTCCCGGAGGACCCGGTCCTCTTCCCGGAGGCGCTTGGCGCCGACGCCCTCTTCCGGCTCCGGCTCGACCTCGTCGCGAAGCCGTCGGAGGAGCTCACCGCCGCGGCGGCCTGGGAGACGCGGCTGCGCGCGACCGCTCCGCCGGGCGCGGCGACCGGCGGCGTCCTCCCCGCCGAGGCCGCGCCCCCGTTCCGGCTCCGGCCGCTCGACGCGCCGCTCGCGACGGCCGACGGCCTGTCGTGGCGCCACGAGCTCGACCGCGCCTTCTTCGCGTGGCGCTCGGGGCCTGCGGAGGTCACCCTTGGACGCCAGGCGATCGGCTGGGGACGCGGCGTCCTCTTCGGCGCGGTCGATCTCTTCGCGCCCTTCTCGCCGCTCGAGGCCGACCGGGCCTGGCGGCGCGGCGTGGACGCGGTCCGCACCGACGTGAGGCTGGGCGAGCGGCTCTCGGTCGACGCCGCGGCCGCGCTCGGGCCCGGCGCCGACCCCGACCGCTCGGTCCTCGCGGCGCGGGTCCGCGGTTACGCGGGGGAGGTGGACGGCGAGCTGGTCCTCGGCCGCAGGGCGCGCGACCTCGTCGCCGGCCTCGCCAGCTCGGCGGCCATCGGCGACGCCGAGGGGCACGCGGAGCTGGCTCTCTTCCGGACGCCAGCGCCCGTCGAGGGTTCGCTCCTCGGAGACGATCGGCTCGTGGCGAAGGCGGTCCTCGGCGCGAGCTACCGGTTCGCGCTCGGCAAGGGGCTCCCCGTCTTCGCCGAGTACCACTACTCCGGCTTCGGGGCGGCGCGCCCCGGTGACCTGCCCGCCCTCCTCGCCCAGCCTGCGTTCGCCGATCGGCTCGCCCGCGGCGACACCCAGCTGTCGAGCCGGCACGCCGTCGCGCTCCTCGTGACCTACGAGGCGGACGAGGAGGCGAGCTTCCAGCTCCTCTGGCTCGCCTCCCCCCGCGACGGCTCCGGCGTCCTCTCGCCGAGCGCGACGATCACCATCGGCGACCGCACGTCGGTGCAGGCGACGGCCTACGTCCCCCACGGCGCACTGCCGCGCGGCGGCGTCCCGCGAAGCGACCTCGGCGCTTCGCCGATCGCGGTGCTCGTCCAGGTGGCGGTGGCCGACTGACAGGGGGGGGGGCGAAGCAGGGCACCGCGTCCCCCGTCCCACGTTCGCCCGACCGCCCTTGCGGGCGCGCGAGCACCGCGGCAGGATCCCCTCCGTGACGGCCGGGATCGCCGCCCGGTCCGGACGTCGATCCGCAGGATGGTCACCTGAGGCGCCTGCGTTCATGAGCCGATCCCGCTGGCTCGCACTCGCGATGGTCGGCGGCCTGCTCACGAGCGGGACCGCGGGGTGCAGGGTCCTGCGGCTCACCGGCGCCAACGCCGCGCTCGCCTTCCGGACGCCCGACCCGCCGCCCGCGCACGCCGACCCGGTGGTGGTCTCCGGCGCCCGCCTCGCCGCCACCTGGATCGGCCACGCGACCGTGCTGGTCCAGCTCGAGGACAAGTTCCTCCTGACCGATCCGATCTTCACGGAGTACGCCGGCTCGGTCACGCACCGGCTGGTCGAGCCCGGGCTGACCGTGGATCGGCTGCCGCCGCTCGCGGCCGTCCTGGTCTCGCACCGGCACCTCGATCACCTGTCCCCCGAGTCGCTCCGGGCGATGGGCCCGAAGGCGCCGAAGGTCATCGTCCCTCCCGGCGCCGCCGGCGACATCCCCCCGGGCCCGTACAGCGTTCGGGAGCTGGCGCGCTGGGAGACCGACGAGGAGGACGGCCTGAGGATCACCGCCGTCCCGGTCGACCACAACGGTGGGCGGTACCTCGACCGGAAGAGCCATCCGCGCGCCTTCACCGGCTTCGTCGTCGAGTACCACGGCCTCACGGTCTACTTCGCCGGCGACACCGCCTTCGCCCCCGACCACTTCGCGGAGGTGGCGGAGCGGTTCCCCCGGATCGACGTCGCGCTCCTCCCGATCGGCCCCATCGAGCCGCGCCGCACCACCCACCGGAACCACATGGATCCGGCCGACGCGCTGGAGGCGGCCCGGCTGCTCGGCGCCGCGTCGATGCTGCCGATCCACCACGACACCTTCGTCCACTCCTACGACCGCCCCGGAGACTGCGTCGCCACGCTCCGCGCCGCGCTCGCGGCGGGCGCGCGCTACCCGGCGGAGCGCGTCCAGGTCCTCCGCATCGGCGAGCAGCGGGTCTTCGCCGCCGGCGGCCCGGACGGTGCGCTCGCCCACGCGCACCAGGCGCCCGGCCCGTGACCGCGCCCAGGAGTCCCGGCATGACCCCTCGCGCCCTCGACCACCCCTACTTCGCCCACCCCGGCCCGTGGCTCATCGCCCACCGGGGCGGCGCTGCGCTCGCGCCGCAGAACACGCTCGCGGCCTTCGAGCGCGCCGACGCCCTCGGCGCCGACGCCATCGAGACCGACGTGCGCCGCTCCCGCGACGGCCACGTGATGGTCTTCCACGACGACGACACCGCGCCAGTCTGCGGCGCCGCGGGCTCGATCGAGGGGCGGACGCGCGCGGAGCTGGAGGCGCTCGACGCCGGCTACACGTTCACGCCCGATGGGGGCCGGACCTTCCCCTTCCGCGGGAAGGGGGTCCGGATCCCGGCACTCGCGGACGTCCTCGCCCGCTTCCCCCGCATGCGCTTCAACGTCGACGCGAAGCACCGCGACCCGGCCCTCGCCGAGGCGCTCGCCCGGGTGCTGCACGAGGCCCCCACGGTGAACCGGGTCTGCGTCGGCTCCGCCATCGGCGACCAGGCGCGGCGGCTCCGCGCGCTCCTGCCGGACTGGGCCCGCTTCCTCCCGACCTGGGGCGCGGTCGGGCACGTCTTCTCCGCCTGGCACCTCCTCCCGGACCGCTGGTGCCCCGGCGGCTTCGACCTCGCGGCCCTCTCGCGGCGCGCGGGCTGGCGGCCGTGCATGCTGCGCGCGGTCCTGCGCCACTTCGACGCGCGCCGGATGCCGGTCCAGCTCTGGACGGTGAACGGCGAGGAGGAGATGCGCCGCTTCCTCGCCGCCGGCGTCCACGGGATCATGACCGACCGACCGGACCTCCTGAAGCGGGTGATGGGGCGGTAGGT
>Ga0062381_10000262_pt1 | contig 13503 bp, 9 predicted proteins | sample DOMMetBare1Fresh_2_FD_59506 | JGI IMG/M metagenome (GOLD analysis project Ga0062381, IMG submission 59506) | Wetland sediment microbial communities from St. Louis River estuary, USA, under dissolved organic matter induced mercury methylation -... | ecosystem: Environmental > Aquatic > Freshwater... | reverse complement strand
TCGGTGGAAATCTGCGTCTTTGCGTCTCCGTGTTCATTTTTTCGGGAATCGTGTGTCTTGCAACTTTTTAGATAGTCCGATATCGTGTTACTTTCCCACTTTTTAGGAGTTCCCCACTTTTATCTTGCTTCTATACAATACCTCCTGCTAGTAAGCACCTCCAAACATCTGCTGTACAACTATGAGAGCTTCATACAACCTGTCGATCTCTTCCTTCGTGTTGTACATCGCAAACGATGCTCTGACAGTACCCTCGATACCAAAATGAGCCATAACAGGTTCGGTGCAATGGGTTCCTGTTCTTACTGCAATACCCAACTTATCGAGCACCATTCCGGTATCAAGCTGATGAATCCCATTTAGCAAAAACGAAACAATGGCAGCTTTATGAGGAGCATTACCATAAATGGTTAAGCTTCCAATTGTCGATAGTCGCTGGTTAGCATATAGCAATAGCTCCTTTTCGTATGCTTCGATAGATTTTAGTCCAATCTCTTCGATATAGCGGATGGCAGCACCCAACCCAACGGCTCCAATATAGTTGGTAGTACCTGCTTCGAACTTAAGAGGTAGTTCGGCCCAAGTAGTTCCTCCATCCAATCGTACATGCGCTATCATATCGCCACCTCCCTGATATGGTGGTAGCTCTTCTAGATACTTCTCCTTCCCGTAAAGTACCCCAATACCTGTTGGAGCGTATAGCTTATGCCCCGAAAAAACGTAGAAATCGCAGTCGATATCTTGCACATCCACCTCCATATGAGGCACGGCTTGTGAACCATCAACCAGAACAGGAACGCCCTTTTCGTGGGCTCGCTTAGTAAGCTCTTTTACTGGGTTAATTGTACCTAACGAGTTGGATACCTGAACAATGCATAGAATACGAGTTTTCTCGGTTAGGAGTTCATCCAGCATCTCGAGCTGAAGCTCACCACTATCGTCGAACGGGATATACTTAAGAACTGCCCCTTTGCGTTGGCACATTAGCTGCCAAGGGACAATATTGGCATGATGCTCCATCTCGGTTATAAGCACCTCATCGCCAGCATTTACGTAACGTTCTCCGAACGAAAATGCAACCGTATTTATCGATGCTGTAGCCCCAGCAGTAAATACAATCTCGCGCGTACTCGAAGCGTTAATAAACGATCGAACAGCTTCACGAGCACCCTCGTACATATCAGTACTTTGCTGCGATAGATAGTGAACCCCCCTATGGATATTTGCATTCCACAACGTGCTCATCTGGTTTACAGCATCTAGCACAGCGCGAGGCTTTTGCGTAGTTGCACCATTGTCCAAGTAGGCCAGCTGTCGCTTATTAACCTCCCTTGTTAAAATCGGAAAGTCTTCGCGTATCTTACTTACATTCAACATTTGCTGTTAGGTATTATCCGTATGTAGCGCATTGGGTGTTACATGCAATGCATCTCACAAACATTACATCTTGATAGCTCTCCTCGTAAACGCTTGTTTACCAGATCGTCTATCCTGTCTCGCAAAGGTTCTATCCCTATATGCTGAATCACCTCGTGGGCAAATCCGAACATTTGCAGCAGCTTAGCCTCTCGCTCGCCAATACCTCTTGCTTGCATGTAGAACAGCTGATCGGTATCTGGCTGCCCTACTGTTGCACCGTGACTACATTTTACGTCATCGGCATAGATCTCGAGCTGAGGTTTTGTGTAGATTTTTGCTTCGTCGGTTAGCTGTAAGGTGCGATTTGTTTGAAATGCCTCCGTTTTTTGTGCGTCCTTTGCAACGTAAACCATTCCATTAAAAGCGGCCACTCCATTATCATCTAGCACACCCTTGTAGAGCTGATTGCTAAGGCATCTCGGAACATTATGGTTTACAACCGTTCGGCTGTCAACATGCTGATCTTTATCTACCAGGTAAAGCCCTGTGAGCTTATTCTCGCTAGCTTCGCCATTAAGGTTAACCGTTACATTATTACGTACCAGTCCGCCATGCAGCGTAACAGCATTGGCGTTATAGCGACTCAACGCTTCTTGTACCGCATAAACATTGGAAATATTGGCCGATTGGTTATTTTCGTTCTGCACCTTTACAACCTCTGCACCCGCATTTTTCCCAAGAAATACCTCTGTTACAGAGTTGCTCAAAAAGCCATTTGTCGATAAGGTATGATCGCAAATCGCCATCTTTGCCTCCGCATTATCCTCTACAATAAAAAGGTTACGAGGCTGCACCATTATATCTTCGTTGGATACCAGCACATTAACAACCTGTATTGGCTTATCAAGAATCACACCTTTGGGCACGTACACAAAAAAGCCATCCTGAGCAAATGCTGTGTTTAGAGCTGTTAATCCCTCACCAGCATTATCCGCAGCTTTATTGTAGTACTTTTCAAATAGCTCTGGATAAGATTTAGAAGCAGCTGCAAACGAACCAAATACAGCGCCATTGGGCAGTACGGTTAACGGCTCACCAAAGTAAAAGCCATTTACAACCATTGCTAGATGTGCGTTCAGATTGGGCACATCGCATCTAAAAAGATCCGCTTGTGCTACGCTTATATTTTGCGATGCGAAGTACTTCTCGTAATCCTTAGCAAAAAGAGCATGGATATCGGTGTACTTATACTTTTCATACTTTGTATTAGGAATACCATTAAGGAGGAAATCCTCAATAGCATCCGCTCGTGCGTTATTAACCGTCATCGACACCCCTTCTGTAATGAGCTCCATATTGGCAATGTAGAGGTCGATAAACGATTTTACAACAGCATTTTCGATGGGCTTAGTCATTTCTGCTACTTTTTTCTGGCATTAGTACTCGCCATTCTTTAACCAATCGTAACCCTTTTCTTCGAGCTCAAGTGCAAGCTCCTTACCTGCCGATTTGATAATACGACCGTTGTAGAGAACGTGAACAAAATCTGGCACGATGTAGTCGAGCAAGCGTTGGTAGTGCGTAATTACAATCGTTGTATTATCAGGACGTTTTAGCTTGTTAACCCCTGTTGCAACAATTCGGAGCGCATCGATATCTAGTCCAGAGTCGGTTTCATCAAGAATCGAAAGCTTTGGTTCGAGCATTGCCATCTGAAATATTTCGTTTCGCTTTTTCTCTCCACCCGAAAATCCTTCGTTAACCGAACGGTTGGTAAGCTTGGCATCAATCTCTACGATTTGGCTCTTTTCGCGCATCATTCGCAAAAAGTCGGAAGCCGAAAGCGGAGCGATGCCCTTATACTCGCGATGTGCATTTACAGCTGCACGCATAAAGTTAGTCATCGAAACACCTGGTATCTCTACAGGATACTGAAAACCAAGGAATACACCCTCTCTAGACCTATCTTCGGGTGATAAATCAAGTAAATCCTTACCTTCAAATAGCACCTCACCTTCAGTTACCTCAAAAAGCTCTTTACCAGCAAGTACCGATGCAAGGGTACTCTTCCCCGAGCCGTTAGGTCCCATGATTGCGTGTACTTCGCCTGGCTTTACCTCTAGGTTAATTCCCTTTAGGATTTCTTTGCCATTGATATTGGCATGTAGATTTTTTATTGAAAGCATCGTCTTTATTTTTGTGCTATGCATTGCCAGAACTAGATCTTCGGATTCGATTTGCTTTTGCTATTAACCTTTAACCCAAAGCGTTATGCTGTTCATACAGCATCTACTTCTATACCCTGCAATTTATAGTTAAGTTACTGGATAGCAAGAGATAACTCATTGTACGACTTGATCTACCCATATTTACAACATTCGATTTTAGGGTTAGCCCACGCTACCCTCCAAGCTTATGGCAAGCAGCTTCTGAGCCTCAACGGCAAACTCCATCGGAAGCTTACTTAGCACCTCCTTGGCATAGCCATTCACAATTAAGCCTACAGCTTCTTCGGTTGATAGCCCCCTTTGATTGCAGTAAAATATCTGATCTTCGCCAATCTTAGAGGTCGTTGCTTCGTGCTCTACAATTGCGCTTTTGTTGTTTGTTTCGATATACGGGAAAGTGTGAGCTCCGCACCTGTCGCCCATAAGAAGCGAATCGCACTGCGAAAAGTTACGGGCATTTTCGGCATTCTTGGTAACCTTAACCAATCCTCTGTAGCTATTGTTGCTTACACCTGCCGATATCCCCTTTGATACAATTCTACTCTTCGTATTTTTACCGATATGCACCATTTTTGTGCCTGTATCTGCCTGCTGATGGTTGTTAGTTACGGCAACTGAGTAGAACTCTCCAACCGAATTATCACCTAGCAAAATACAACTTGGGTACTTCCATGTAATAGCCGAACCAGTTTCTACCTGAGTCCACGAAAGCTTTGCATTTTCGCCCCTACATATACCTCGCTTGGTCACAAAGTTGTAGATACCTCCTCTACCTTCCTTATCTCCTGGATACCAGTTTTGAACGGTAGAGTACTTTACTTCGGCATCCTTCATCACCACAATTTCTACAATTGCAGCGTGTAGCTGGTTTTCGTCTCTCATTGGTGCTGTACACCCTTCGAGATAGCTAACGTACGATCCCTCCTCGGCTACGATAAGGGTTCGTTCGAACTGACCGGTATTGGCAGCGTTAATACGGAAGTAGGTAGATAGCTCCATCGGACATCTTACACCCTGTGGGATGTAGCAAAACGAACCGTCGCTAAATACTGCTGAGTTGAGCGCTGCAAAGTAGTTATCGGTGTAGGGAACTACCGAGGCCATGTACTTACGAACTAGGTCGGGATGCTCTCTGACTGCTTCGCTAAATGAGCAGAACACAATCCCCTTCTCGGCCAAGGTCTCCTTAAAGGTAGTTTTTACTGAAACGCTATCCATCACGGCATCTACAGCAACTCCTGCAAGATGAGCTTGCTCATCCAACGGAATACCCAGCTTATCGAAGGTAGCCTTAAGCTCTGGATCTACTTCGTCCATACTTGCATACTTGGCAGCTTGTTTCGGTGCCGAGTAGTATATGATATCCTGATAGTCGATCTCTGGTACGTTTAGGTGTGCCCACTCGGGCATTTTCATTGTTTGCCAATGACAAAATGCTTTGAGTCGGAATTCAAGCATCCATTCGGGCTCCTCCTTTTTCGATGAGATCAGCCTAACTATATCTTCGTTTAGTCCTTTTGGAATCCTATCTTCCTGAACATCTGTAACAAATCCATACTTGTACTCGCTCTTTGTTACGTCGTTCAAGATTTTATCTTGACTGTCCATTAGTGCGTATCTTTGTTTGTCGGATTAACAAAGGTAAACCTTTAATGTTTAACTTTGTATCAGCTAACAAGTTGTTATGTAGAATAAATCTAAATTAGGGCAAAGATAGCTAGTTTTTTAAATATCTCCCTCCTACAACAGCTTTAAAACCTCAACAAAACACAAAAAAAGCAGCATATATGTCAGCAGATAAAACTCCAAGAACGGAGGTTTCGTCACTGGGCGAATTCGGACTAATAGATCATCTTACTTCTTCTATAAAGCTTACTCAGCCAACAACCGTTTTGGGGGTTGGCGACGATGCCGCTGTTATTAGTGCTGGCGATCGTCTTATGCTTCTATCTACCGACCTTTTCCTAGAGGGCATTCATTTCGATTTGGTGTACAATCCTCTTGCTCATCTTGGGTATAAAACGGTGGTAAACAGCATTATGGACATCTATGCTATGAATGGAACTCCTACGCAAATTACCGTTGCTGTTGGTCTTTCTAAAAAGTTTTCGGTAGAGATGCTCGACCAGCTTTACAGTGGTATTAAGCTAGCTTGTGAGCATTACGATGTTGATTTTGTTGGTGGAGATACTTCGAGCTCCTATACTGGACTAACACTAAGCACTAGCGTTGTTGGTTGGGTTGATAAGGATAGGATTGCTTACCGAAGTGGTGCTAAGGAGAACGACCTCATTTGCGTTACTGGTAATTTAGGAGCGGCCTTTATGGGTTTGCAAATTCTTGAACGCGAAAAGAGGCTGTACACCGATCAGAACATTGCCAAAACAAATCTTGATGGGTATGAATACATCATACAAAGGCAGCTAAAGCCCGAAGCTCGTAGGGACATGGTGGAGCTCCTAAAGAGCCTCGGCATTAAGCCTACTTCTATGATCGACATATCGGATGGACTTGCTTCTGAGATTTTGCACATCTGCAAGAGCTCGAAGGTTGGTGCTCGTATTTACCTCGATAAGCTGCCTATTGCTAGTCAGACTTTTAAAGCTGCCGAAGAGATGAACTTTGACCCGGTTGTTGCTGCTCTTAACGGTGGCGAAGATGCTGAGCTGCTGTTTACAGTTCCTATAGAGCTGCACGACCAGCTTAAAAACCTTGGTGGTATTGACGTTGTTGGGCATATCACTGCCGAAAGCAAGGGCGCATTTCTGGTTACTCCTGATGGCAGCGAAGTGCTAATTCAGGCTCAGGGTTGGACCAAGCAGTAGTCAACCCCTTTCTCATGGATTAAAGTATGCTTTTAAAATTCGCTCAACTACACCATAATGGCTCCAAAAAAGCTTGTACTATTTACCGATAGCTACCCTTTTGGCAGCGCCGAACCTTTTCTTAAGAATGAGCTCGAGCTGCTTTCGCAATGCTTCGACGAAATAACCATTATACCTCTCGGATACGGCACTGGTAGAGATGCTAGGGAAATGCCTAAAAATGTAAAAGCTACAAAACCTATCCTAAACAATGCCAAGGATAGGCTAGAGCTTTTGGTTGCAGGTTTGCTAAACGTTGCTCCAATTGGTAAAAGCTTAACCGACTTGGCAAAAGCTAAAGCGTGGCAATCGGGTAAAACCTTATGGAGCTGGGGTATCGGACTACTTCAGGCTAGGTCGGTACTCTCAAATAAGTACGTAAAGCAAGCTCTTAGCGACGGTGCAAATCCAACGCTCTACTTCTACTGGGGTATAAGAAGCTCGTTGATTATACCCTTCGTTGCCCAAAGGTATCCCGAAAAACGGATTGCAGTCCGTTTTCATGGGTCGGATATTTACGAAGAGACGAATGGTGGATACATCCATCTACGCAAGCAGCAGCTCATGGGAATAGGCCGTGCATACTTTTGCTCGGAGTATGGAAGAAGCTACATTGTAAGCCGATATCCTTTTATGGAAAGTAAAGCCGAGGTGGCGCGCTTGGGCGTTCACAAACGAGGAGATGGATTTGGTAGCAACGATGGCACGCTAAGAGTTCTAACCATCTCGAACCTTGTACCGCTAAAAAGGGTCGATTTGCTTGCAAATGCACTGGCTAAGGTAAAGGCCAATGTTGAGTGGACGCATGTTGGCGATGGCGAAGCTCGGATTTTGGTGGAAGAAGCGGCAAGCCATTTCCCTCCAAACGTAAAGCTGCAGCTTCTCGGCCGACTACCAAACGATGAGGTAGTAAACCTCATAACCAACCACCCCTTCGATCTATTTGTAAATGTAAGTAGCTCCGAAGGTGTTCCTGTGTCAATTATGGAGGCTCTCTCTTTTGGAATACCTGTTATGGCAACCGCAGTTGGTGGAACACCCGAATTAGTTGACAATAGCGTTGGAATACTGTTAAAGGCAGATATAGTTGCCGAAGAGCTGGCACAAGAGATTGAAGCGTATGCAAAAAACGAACAAAAAAGCAAGCTAAGGGAGGCTGCACTTGGTAGATGGGAGCAGCTGTCCGATGCCTCAAAAGTTTACAGCGAGTTTTGCCGCTCAATTTTAAACATTTAGCCCAACTTTTGAATTTATATAAAGGTTGCAACCCTTTCATTTATCTTAAATTGCTACCTTAGAGTCCAAAATTAACTTTGTAAAAAATTTTACAATGATAGACGGAAAAGTAGTCGTAGGAATCACTCAAGGCGATATAAACGGCATTGGATATGAGGTTATAATAAAAACCCTTGCCGACACTCGTATTAACGAAATCTGTATTCCGGTTGTATATGGCTCACCCAAAGTTGCAGCCTACCACCGAAAGCACATTAGCATAGAGAACTTCTCGTTTAACCCTGCCAAAAGCACCGAAGAGATCAACCCTAAGCGATCGAACCTTATTAATGTAATGGACGACAACGTGCGTGTTGATGCAGGGAAATCGACTCCGCTTGGTGGTGCTGGTGCGGTGGCCGCGCTCGATGTCGCTACCCAAGATCTGATGGATGGAAAAATTGATGTTTTGGTAACAGCTCCGATTAACAAGCAAAACGTTCAGTCCGACGAATTCTCATTTCCTGGTCACACCGAATACCTCGAAAAAAGGTTTGATGGCAAATCGTTAATGATAATGATCAGCGACGTGCTTAAGATTGGCGTTGTTACAACACATGTTCCAATAAAAGATTTACCATTCCTAATTTCGAAAGAGCTAATTCTAAACAAGCTTCGTACACTTAACGATTCGCTTGTGGTAGATTTTGCAATACGTGGCCCTCGCATTGCTGTCCTTGGACTTAACCCTCACGCTGGAGATAGCGGTCTGATTGGAATTGAAGAGAATGAGGTAATTATACCAGCCATTCAAGCCGCCAACGAAGAGGGCATAATGGCATTCGGGCCATACCCTGCTGATGGTTTCTTCGGATCGGACAGCTTCCGTAAATTTGATGCGGTACTTGCAATGTATCACGATCAAGGTCTCATCCCATTTAAGGTAACATCGTTTAGCAGCGGAGTAAACTACACAGCAGGCTTACCCATAATACGCACCTCACCAGCTCACGGAACAGCGTATAACCTTGTTGGGCAAGATATAGCTTCGCCAGATAGCTTTAGAAGTGCTATTTATGCAGCAATCGATATTTACCGCAACCGAACTCAGCACAAGGAGATCTCCAAGAACCCTCTTGAACACGTTGATCCAGATTCTATCTAATTGTTTTCTGCTTAATAAAACAAAAAAGGAGGCTTTCGCCTCCTTTTTCTGTTATATATGGTAGTAGCTAGAATAGGATAAATCCGATTTTAGCCCCAATCTCACCCTCTTTGGTATACTGAAAGCCAACCTTCATCTTTTCGCCAATCCAACCAAGCTCAACGCCATAGTTTGCTTCAGGATCAAGATTAGGAATAGTTCTAAAGCCAACGATACCCATAGCGTACATCTTAGTACTGAAGATGTAACCAGCTCCAATATTCATTGAAGTAGATTTCAAGTCGGTATCTTTCTTGTTATTTATACCAACACCGGTATAAAAGCTACCAATAATGTTCATTTTGTTGAAGGCAAAAATCTCAAACTGCACCTGATTTTGGTTGGTGTATCCGAGAGAGACGCCTGCACGTCCACCTTCTAAAACCTGCGCATACGACCCTATGCTTAGAATCATAAATGCGATAGCTATAATAACTTTTCTCATTGTTCCAAAAATTAAGATATTCAACAAACAGTAACCCTACTAGAATATGTATCTAATACCAACCTGACCTCTCCAACGAGAGAAGAAATCGCTTTCAGTATATGTCTGCTTAGTTGGGAATCCATAAGGATTGTACTGGAATACAGGCATACTGTAGTTTGGCTTAGTTGCATCGCTAGGGTCTGGTCTGAAACCTGCGAAGTTGATAACTGGAACGTTATACTTAGTTACGTAAGATTTACCCCAGCTGTTGTTAAGCATGTTAGCAAAGTTCAACACATCAAAAGTAAGCTGGATAGTTTGCTTTTGCTTGCCAACCATAAAGTGGAAGTCTTGCGCAATATGAAGGTCAACCTGACTTTCCCATGGGTTTCTTGCTCCATTTCTCTTAGCTACTTCACCTCTATGATTCTTTGTATAGTTATCTGTTGCTAAGAAATCTTTAAGAGCCAATGCCATATCAGAAACAGTTACAGGCTTTGATCCACCGATAGCAGCAAGCTGTCCCTTTGCTACCCAGCTATCAATTTCGGCATCGGTTGGGATGTACATCATATCATTACCGGTTTGACCATCACCGTTTATACTAGCACTTGCCTTAACAACGTTGGTAACTCCTGATGAAGTGTAACCATAATTCAACGAGTAAGGATTTCCAGAGAATCCGTTGTAGAATAGAGATATTGTAGTAGAAGCAAATTCGCCCCAGTTATGAGTATAACCAACACTAGCAATTACTCTGTTGCGAACGTCAAAGCCAGAATAGCTTAGCTCTGGATCGTTAGCCTTAGTAGCCACATAGTTGTATCTCCAGTTAGAAAGAGCTTGGCTTGAAGTACCGTCGTTTACAGACTTAGATTCACCAAAGTTGTATCCAACCATAGCATTTAAACCAAAATCAAATCTTTTGCTTAGCTGAGCAGAGATCGAGTAAGAGTAACCCTTATCTGTATTATCAAGTAAAATAACATCTGTAAAGCTAGTGATTGTAGCATCTGCAACATCGTAGTATGCTCTTGTTGTATGCGTACCTTCGGTTGTCATCTTCCCATTTTCAACAAACTTCAAGTTCTTGTAAAGAATGTTGTTAAGTGTCTTAGAATACATACCATCAACAGTAAGCTGAACATCGTAAGGAAGCTTTTGGTCGATACCTACGTTTACTTTAAACACTTGTGGATACTTAAACTTCTTGCTTGTAACGTCGATTTCTGAAGTTTTGTTACTTGCTGTAAGTGGTGATGGGTAGTACTGAGTTTCAGCATTTGGACTAAAGATAGATGCAGCAGGGTTTGTTAGCTGAACACGAGCATACTCAATACCTGTATTCGAGAACTGGTTAGAAATCCAAACAAAAGGCACACGACCTGTGAAAATACCTACACCACCACGAATCTGAGTTGACTTGTTATTGAAAACATCCCAGTTGAAACCAAGTCTTGGAGACCAAAGAATTTGTGTTTCTGGAAGTTGGCTTGTCTTAACTCCGTTTGCAGTAGCAACGCTAGATGCTTCGAAGATTGGGTTATTCTTTGGAGAATCAGTAAAGATAGGAACATCAGCACGAACACCAAGAGTCAACTTTAAGTTATCAAAAGGACGGAATTCGTCTTGAACATACAGCCCCAGCTGCATTGCAGTAAACTTAGGAGCCCAACGAAGGTCACCACCTGTTTCAGCAGGATCAGCAAAAGAGTAGTAGTAGTTCTTGATCTTCATATTCACAAAATCATCATACGTATTAAAAATGTAGGTTCCGGTGTTATCGCGGATAAACACATTCTTAAAGGAGTAAAGCTCATTGTGAGTACCAAATGTCAAGGTATGCTTGCCCAAGAAAACGTTAAAGTTATCAGTCAGCGTGTAGATGTCTTGATCTAGAGAGTTTGCCGAAGAGAATTGCTCAGAGCCAGCAGTAAATGACAAACCATCACCAGTTAGGTAGTTTTGAACCTGAATGTTTGGTGTACGACTGCCCATAGGTTTTCTTGAGTCTCTAACTCTAGTATAACCAAAACGGAATTCATTTGAAAGAACTGGGCTGAAACGAGAGTTAAGCTCAGCTACTACACCGTGAGTTTCGTTGTTAAAACGGTAACCGCTGTTAGTTAGGGTTAAAGATTTTTCACCACGACTAAGGTTATCGTCAAAAGCCTTTACATAGTTGTAACGAACAACAAGCTTATGAACATCATTGATGTTATAGTCCATTCTAGTAAAGAACTTTTCAGACTGACGGTCGTTATTGTAAGGCTCATAACCACCAGCTCCCAAGATACCCTTCTTCTCAAGCTCCTTCACGAAGTTGTCTGCTTGAACTTGGGTGATCTTAGATCCTTCTCCAATATTGAAAGAAGATGGTACGCTCTTGTTTGAAGCTTCACCATTTACAAATAGGAATAGCTTATCCTTAATGATTGGACCGCCGATGCTAAAACCATAAGTTTTATCGTCATACTTACCAACCTTTGCGTCCTTAGCTTGTGCAACGCTATACTTTCCTACAAGCGATTCGTTGTTACCAAAAATATAGGCAGTACCCTTTACTTGGTTTGTACCACCTTTAGTAATTGCGTTGATACCACCACCAGTGAAACCACCTTGGCGAACATCAAATGGTGCAATAACTACGCTAAGCTCTTCAATTGCATCTACAGAAACAGGGGTTGTTCCAGCCTGACCACCATTTGTTCCAGATGCAGAAAGACCGAATACGTCGTTATTTACAGTACCATCAATTTGGAAGTTGTTGTACCTGTTGTTTGCCCCACCAATTGAGATACCATTACCTGTTGTGTTAACTTGTGGAGAAAGCTTAACAAAGTCTGATACTGAACGAGAGATGGTTGGCATATTCTTAATATCTTTAGCAGATACGCTAGTTGATGCCCCCGTTCTATTTGAGTTGAATACTTTACTAAGGTTACTTGTAATAACTACCTCGTCAATCTTAACATTCTTATCAGAAAGATTTGCGTTAACTTGGATATTTTCTCCAAGTGGCGCTTGAATATCATTCTTCTGAAATTCAGAAAATCCTACAAACGTAACGGTCATAAGGTATGGACCGCCTGATTTTACGTTTGGAACGAAGTATCCACCAGAAGCATTGGTAATTGTACCGTACTTTGTTCCTGTTGGAAGGTGAATAAATTGAACTGTTGCACCAGGAAGGGTGCCTCCTTTCGAGTCGTAAACCTTACCGTTAAAAGCAGAGGTGGTTGCTCCCTGCCCAAACGCTAACGAACTAATCAGGGCCACTGCTAAGGTGAGTAGCGCCCTTTTTAATGTAATTCTCATGTTCTGAACCGTTTTATTTAACTTATTGTTGCTGTCGTAAAATTACCTCTTATAAATGCTACAACTCGTAGCCCTATATTATGATTCCATTAATTCTAAGCTAATCCCTAAGCCAACATCACGGTTTCTACCATCCCAAATGAGGAAAAGTTAGTTTGTAAATCTATGTTAAAAAAAGGAGAAAATCAAATAATTTTCACTCCTCTTAGCACACCTGATAAACACCTCCCTAAAACATCCACTAAACACTGATAATCAAGGCTATAAATACTGCATAATTTTCGCAGTTGCTCCCACATTTTCCGCAATATAGCGTCCAGAAACTTGCGATGCGCCGTCTAATGTTAACGTATTTTTCATCAAGCGGCAGATTACCTCGCTTAGCTGATTGTAATTTTGTATTGAAAATGCACCACCAAGTGCAACCAAATCTTTTGCTTCCTGAAACTTTTGGTAGTTCGGCCCAAATACGATTGGCAATCCAAAGGTAGCCGCCTCGAGGGTGTTGTGAATTCCTACACCAAAACCACCACCGATGTACGCTATCTTCCCAAAACGATAAACCGAAGATAGAATGCCGATTGTATCAACAATTAAAACCTGAGCATCTTGCACCGATATTGCATCAGCTTGGGTATAACGGACAACGTTTTTACCCTCTAGCCTACCCAAAATTTCTTGAATATGCGATTCTCCAATTTCGTGGGGTGCTATAACTATCTTAAGATCTGAAACTTCATTTACAAGCTGCGCTAAAAGCTGCTCGTCGTCGGGCCAAGTGCTCCCCGCTATAAGAGCAAAGCTATCACCAACAAAGCTTTCTACTATTGGAAGCTGCTTTACATTCTCTGCAATTGCAGCAACCCTATCAAAACGGGTATCCCCAGA
>Ga0062381_10000257_pt1 | contig 13568 bp, 15 predicted proteins | sample DOMMetBare1Fresh_2_FD_59506 | JGI IMG/M metagenome (GOLD analysis project Ga0062381, IMG submission 59506) | Wetland sediment microbial communities from St. Louis River estuary, USA, under dissolved organic matter induced mercury methylation -... | ecosystem: Environmental > Aquatic >... | reverse complement strand
TCCAGCTCGCGCAGCACGATCCGCGACGACCGGGCCGGACAGTTCGCATCTGAACGCTTCCGCGGGTGCGGCGTCCAGCAGTACTGGAGGATGTCCCTACCCGGCTTCAGGGTCCGCTTGCCCCGCCCCAGGTCCACCTCGTACTGCCCGCCGACCCGGCGCCGCAGGTCGGCGACGCTGATCACCGCCCACTCGTCGCGTCCACCATCATCGCCGGACAGTGCGGCGATGTAGGCGGCCCCGACAGCGAACAGGTTGAAGCCCAGCAGCTTCAGTTCCTCGCGGCGCTTGTGCGGCCCGCCGAGCACCTTCGCCGCGATGGCGCGCGCCTTCTCGTTGTCGGTCTCGTCGGCGATGTCGCCATCGTCACCGACCTCGGCCATATACAGCCTCGCCCGGGAGACACACGACCCGGCCCAGCCGGCGGCGTACTCGAACTCACCGACGATGTCCAGGAGCCGGTACAGCTCCCGCTGCCAGTCCTTCTGCCGCTGCGGCTCGTCCCAGCTGCGACCTTCCAGCGGGACATCGACAGCCGAGGCGACCATCGACCGGCGCGGCGACACGTCCGGCGCCGGAGTCTTGCTCCTGCGGATCCCCACCGGCTACCTGCTTCCAGAGTGCGCGCGGATCAGCGCGGCGAGCTGTGCGACCGCTGGAGCCGCGGCGAGTTGAAACACCGGGTGTACCGGCAGCTGGCCGGCGAGCACCGCGGCCGTGACGGCGAGAACGGACACCCACCACCCGACACACCAGTGGCAGTGGACGAGGACGGAGATGCTCGACTTCGGACCGAACCGGCGCAGCACGGCACGGCGCAGCGGCAGGGTCACGGTGTCGTCGACGACGATCCCGGTCGCTCTGGCCACGGCGAAGCCGAGGAGCACGGCGACGACCAGCGGATGCATCATGGTGACCATCGTAGTGTCACCACCCGGCCTGGAGGTCGTCGAACCGGTCGAGCAGCGGGGCGCCCTCGGCGAGCTGGCGCCGTTTCTCCATGATGGAGGTGGGTGTGGCGATGGACACGCGTCTGCGTTCCCGCTTCATGAGGAAGCGACAGGCGTGGACCAGGGCATCAACCCGGTCGGGGGAGTCCTTCTTCCCGTCCGGGTCGAATTCGATCATCTGCTCTTCCAGTTTGCGCAGCACCCCGACCATGTGGAGCCGGTGCTGCTCGCACCTCATGCCGATCGGCTCGGCGCGGGTCTTCTTCCCAGCCTTCGCGTCGACTGTCTCGATGGGTGCGTTGCCGCGCGGCAGCAGCCCGTCGGCGGCCAGTTCGTCATATGCGTCGGTGAATGACTCGGTCATCCATTTGCGACCCAGGTTGGTTTCCACGACCAGCTTCTTCGCCCCGAACTCGGCGAACACCCGCCAGGCGTGCAGTGCCGCCTCCCGGCCGACACCCATGATGGTCCGGTCGGCCAGGACGAACCAGTCCCGGCTCTTGTCGGCCCCAACCACCACGATGCCGGTCTCGTCGTCCTCGCCGGTAAGCCCGGGGTCCACCCCGACGACGATGTATTCCAGCGGTGGTGCGTCGCCGCGGCAGCGGGCGGTGTTGATGTCGGCCTGCGAGAACGTCTTGCCGATCGCGTCGTCGAGCAGCACGCCGTGCAGCTCCTGCTCGCCGATGCTGGTGCCGGCGTAGGCGGTTTCCAGGGCGCCGAGGATCAGCCTGGACAGGTTGGCCTTGTTGTCGAATGTGGAGCCTCGGACGACGAGGACGGTGCCGTCCTTGCGGGTACTCCACTCCCGCAGGATCTTGATTGGCTTCGGGGTTGTGGTGATGTATGCCCGGGGGTGGTCGCCGGGGATGTCGGCGCGCAGGGACGGCATGATGCCCTCGGTCCAGGCGGCGGCTGGCATCGGCCATTTGGCGAACTCGTCCAGCCAGACGTCGCTGGCGTTGTATCCGCGTCCGACGTCGGCATCGTCGGCCCCGGCGCCGTGGATGACGCATCCGGTGTCCAGGAAGCGGATCTGCGGCTGCGGACTTTTCGTGTACCGGTACCGGACGCCGCGCCGCTCCAGGACGCGGAGGATGCCGGAGGGGCCGCCGATGCAGACGTCTTTGACGTCGGCCAGCTTCTCGGCGATGATGAGCCGCTCGGTCGGTGCTCCAGAGGTGTCTTTCGGGTGATCCAGAGTCCTCTGAACGATCCACTCTGAACCACTACGGCTTTTCCCCAGCCGCGCCCGGAAAGTACCAGGTAGATGAGCCAGTCGCCGGGAGGCGGTACCTGGTCGGGCCGGGATGTCCACCACCACTCCCCGTGGGCCATCTCCTGCAATGTCCGCAGGTCGAAGCTGGCGAGGAGTCGTTCGCGCTCTGCCGCCGGCAGTAGAGCGAAACGTTCCTTTAGGGACAGTCCTGTCACCCGGTGATCGTACCGTTGGTGCGGGTGTATGGTGTCGGCACACCGGATCCGCCGGCCGTGGTGGCAGCCGGTACGGAAGAGGGATCCGGTGTGCCCCGGGGAGAATTCGGCCCGGGCCGAGACGTTTCCGGGGCGCCACCACCGATCGGTATGATAGTGTCATGTCACGCCAGTCAAATGGAGGTGACACGGGGGATGGGGGACCGCCTTGACGCGATACGTCCAACATGGCCACACGGGCCAAGGGCGGTATACGAACCATCCGACCGGATGTGCCGCAAATGCGGCCGGATGTGCCGCAAATGCGGCCGGATCCTCAGCCGGCATCTCACCGGCTGGTACCACATCAACTGCGAGCCGGGCGTGAAGTTCCTCGCCGCACCGAACACCGGATCCGACCACCCGATGCGGACGGAGCTGGTCAACGCGTTCCTGACGCACGATGCCAGTCGCGCCCGCAGCCGGCAGGTCGAAATCGGCCCCAGCGAGATCGGGACCAGCTGCGAACGGCTGCTCGGCTACAAGATGGCCGGCATCGGGGAGATCAACCGGACCAACGACCCGTGGCCCGCCTACGTCGGGACCGCCATCCATGCCCAGTTCCAGGAAGCCCTGGAGCTGTACAACCGCACCGTTCGGCCGCGATTCCTGACCGAACGGAAGGTGTACCCGGACCCGATCGTTCAGGGCACCGCCGACGCCTACGACGTCGAAGAGGCCGAAGTCATCGACCTCAAGTCGATGGGCAAGAGCAAGGAGCGGGAGTTAGACGAGGTCGGCCCGCCGTGGGGCTACTACGTGCAGATCCAGACCTACGGACTCGGATACCTGCTCGCCGGGTACCAGGTCAAGACGGTCTCCCTGTTCTTCGTGCCCCGTGCCGGGTACCTGAAGCGCTCGGCCCGGTACTACCGATGGACGTTCGACGAGACCGTGGCGCGTGAGGCCATCGCCCGGCTGTACCGGGTCGGCGGCAACGTCCTGGCCCTACGCAACGCGGCCGGTGGCGAGGATTTCTGGAGCAAGGTGCCGGCGGACGGCGGCAAGAACTGCGGCCTGTGCCCGTTCTATCGCCGACCTGAAGGCCCTGATGATGTGGCGACCGCCGATGGTTGCCCGGGAAGGTAGGAAGTCGGGATGGGAAGTCTCGTCGAGCACGCCAGGCGTGAACTGGAGCTGTGCGGGCAGTACGCCGAAGACCCGGCCTACGCGCAGTCGATCATTGCCGCGGTGGCCGCGTTCGCGTCATACGACGGGCACTCTGGAGGGTCGGCATCGATCGCCGGGAGGCAACTGGCCAAGCTGCTGGACTATCAGGCCCTGTCGCCACTGACCGACGACCCGGACGAATGGGACGACGTCAGCGAGAAGAGCTGCTTCCCGACGTGGCAGAACGTTCGCGACTCCAGGGCATTCAGCGGCGACGGCGGAAAGACCTACCGGATCAACGGAGAGATCGAGACCAGGACATCCGAGCCGTCCACGAGGAACGAGCCGCGACCGGAGTGCCCGGCGATCGGAATCGACCCGGAGCGCGACGAGGGGTAACGGCGTGCCGATCGACTGGTCGAAGGTCGGAACGAACGAACACGGAAACGAACACGAACAGGAGCACGGAAGCATGACCATGAACTTCGGCGCCGTCCAGGCGTCCAGCGGCGACAAGGACTACGTCAACCCGGCCGACGTCCTCGGCCACCTCATCATCGTCTTCCCCGTCCAGTACATCGAGGACGCCGGACCGACGAAGCACAGCCGCGAGGGACAGAAGAACGACGGCGTCCTCATCGACATCGTCGACCTCGGCACCGCGCAGCAGCCCAACAACCCGGCCGTCGTCCACCGCTCCCAGCTGTGGCGCTCCGGTCGCATGGTCGGCCTGTTCAAGCGGCACACCGAGGGCGTCGTCCCGATCCTCGGCACCGTCTTCGACGAGACCCCCGGGAACATGACCACCCGCCGGTTCCAGGTCCTCTCCGGCGACGCCAACGCGGTCGCAGCGGCGGAGGCGTGGGCGGCAACCCTCGGCCCGGACGGTTTCGTCAAGAGCTCCAGGGTCGACCCGTCGGTCTTCCGGGCCCAGCAGATGCAGCAGCAGGGCGGCGGCCACCAGGGCTGGCCCGCCGGGGCGATGCCGGCCCAGCAGTACCAGCAGCAGTACGCCCAGCCCACCCCCGGGTACCAGCAGCCGGGGTACGGTGCACCCATGCCCCCGCAGCAGCCCCAGTACCAGCAGCAGCCGCAGGGATTCGTGCCGCAGCCGCAGTACCAGCAGCAGGCCGCCCCGCAGGCCCCGGCCGGATGGGGTGGGCAGCAGGCTCCGGCCGCACCGACGCAGCAGTTCCAGTCGCAGCAGCAGGGCGGATGGGGCGCACCGCAGCAGCAGGGCGGATGGGGCGCACCGCAGCAGCAGGCGCCGGCGGCTCCGGCCCAGCCCGGTGGTTGGGGTGCACCGGCGGCCGGTGGCAGTTGGGGTGCACCGCAGCAGCAGGCGGCACCGCAGGCCCCGGCCGGATGGGGCGGTGCCCAGGCCCCGGTGAGTGCGCCGCCGGCCGTCGCGCCGCAGTCCACCCTGGACCTGATGGCGCAGGCCGGGCTGGCGCCGGCCGCAGTTGCCGGCAGCGACCAGCCGCCGTTCTGATGGTCAGCCCCTAGAATGAGGTGAGCCCCGGGTCCGCCAAGACCCGGGGCTCATCGTTCCGAAGAACGACAAAACAAGGAGTTCCGACAATGCTACCACCCGGGGGACAGTCAATGCGGGCAGACCTGGCACAGAGCGAGGCGTGGATCAGGCGGCTGCACGGGAACTCGCGGGGACTGTTGCACCTGTGCGCCTCCGGCGACTGGACCGGTGGGACCTTCCACATCGGAGACGGGCCCGGCGGGATCGAAGCGGCGCTACCCTACATCCGGGCCGCCGACGAAGCTGGCCGGGAGGGCGTCTACCTGCGGGCCACCACCATCGGCCGCCGCCTCGGCCCCGGGGAGCGCGGTCACGCCAGCGACTCCGTGTCCCTGCCCGGCCTGTGGGCCGACATCGACCTTGCCGGCCCCGGCCACAAGCACATCCCCTGTGACGGTGGGCAGGCGTGTACGCACGTCACCGCCGCCGGCAACCGGCAGCACCACGCCCGGGTCCTGCCCCTGCCGGGGGACCAGGGCGACGCCATGGCCATCATCGCCGAGGCGAAGCTGCCCGAGCCGACCCTGCTGGTACACAGCGGCGGCGGCCTGTACCCGTGGTGGCTGTTCGACCCGGAGGTGGACCTGACCGACGACCCGCTCGCGGCCACCATGGCACCGATCGTCTCCCAGAACCTTCAGGAGGTCCTCACCGCGGCGGCGGCGCGCCTCGGATTCCACTACGGATCCGGGGTCGGTGACCTGGCCCGAGTGCTGCGGATGCCGGGAACCGTCAACCGCAAGGACGGGCTGGAGCGCCCGTGCCGGGTGCTCCATGACGGCGGTTCGACCGTTGACCTGCTCGACTTCGGCACCCTGATCGGCGACCTGCACGATGCTGTCGTCGCCGAACGCCAGGTGACGCGGACCGCCCCAGTGGCGGCGGTCTCCGCCCCGGCTCCAGCCACCGGTGGCCGCTGGGCCCCGGCCGGCATCGGAGCACCCGGGCAGCCGCGCCCGGCTGGCGCTCCGGTCACCGGCGAAACCCCGTTCGATGACTTCGAGCTGCGGACCGACTGGGCCACGATCCTGGAACCGTTCGGGTGGGTGCTGCACCACTCCGGTGTGGATGGAACCCGGTACTGGACCCGCCCCGGCAAGGATCGCCGCGACGGGCATTCGGCGACCACGGGGCGCGCCGGTGACCGGGATCGGATGTACTGCCTGTCGGACGCCGCCGGGTTGCCGGTCGGCACCCCGATGAACAAGGCGCACGTCTGGGGTCTGCTCAACGGCTACGGCGGGGCGACGAAGGACTGCGCGCTGGCGCTGCGCAATGGTGGCTACGGGCGCAGCGTGGAGACGTTCACCGCGCCGACGCCGACGGTTCCGGCCGGAGGGGTCGGGTTCGCCGCACCGCAGCAGGTGATGGTCGCCGGCCAGCCGGCGCCGGTACCGGCGACCACGCCACAGCCCCCGGCACCTCCGACGATCACCAGGATCGAGGCACCGTCGAAGGCGGAGACGGAGCCGAAACTGGACCCGGCGGCCCTGCATGGCCTGGCCGGCGAGTTCGTCCGCTCGGTGTTGCCGTACACGGAGGCCGGCGAGGCATCCCTGCTGGCCACGTTCCTGGCCTCGGCGGGCTGCCACCTGGGTGACCGCTTCCACATCGCGGCCGGGAACACGCGGCAGACCCCGAAGGTTTGGCCGATGCTGTGCGGGGAGACATCGGCCGGGGCGAAAGGTACCGCGGTCAGCGTGGTCGGGGGTTTCTGGCGGGCCGCCGATCCCGGGTTCGCGGCGGTGAACCGGGCGCGGGGACTGTCGTCCGGCGAGGGCCTGATCAGGATGGTCCGCGACGGCAACCTCGACGACCCGAACACGCAGCCCGGCTCCGGCGACGCCGACCCCGGGGTCACCGATAAGCGGCGGTGGATCGATGAGTCGGAGATGGCGTCCATGATGGAGCGTGGCGGCCGGGAGGGCAACAGCCTGTCCGCGGTGCTGCGCCAGGCCTACGACTGGGAGACCCTCCAGACGATCACGTCCAGCAACCCGCTGCGGGCCACCACGCCGCACATCGTGGTCACCGCACACATCACCCCGACCGAGCTGATCCGGAAGATGACCAGGACGGACGCGGCCAACGGCTTCGGCAACCGGTTCCTGATCATCCACTCGAAGCGGTCGAAGTATCTGCCGGACGGCTCCGACGTCCCGGCCGAGGTGTTGCTGCGACTGCGGAACGCCTACCTGGACGCCAGGGAGCATCTGTACCGGTCGACCGCCGACCGGGCTGATGCCGGCGTCGCGGTTGGTAAGACGCCCGAGGCGCAGACGCTGTGGAACAAGATCTATGTCGATCGGTTCGAGCAGATCGACGCGATGGCACCCGGGGCGACCCGGGACATGATGGGTCGTTGGCACGCCAACGCGCAGCGGCTGGCCCTGATCTACGCCCTGCTCGACGGGAAAACCACCATCGACGTGCCGCACCTTCGGGCGGCGCTCGCGGTGATCGACTACGCGGCCCAGTCGACCACACTCGTTTTCGACGGGACCGTGGACGACACCGCCCTCGGCAAGCTGGCCGAGTTCGTGGAAACCTCGGAGTCCGCGTTCATCGGGCCGGACGGGACCGCGGTCACCGGCGTCAAGCGCGGCGACATCGGCCGGAAGCTGTTCCGCAACAACATCTCCAAGCAGCAGATGGACCACCTGCTGCTGATGCTGCTGCGGACCGGGAAGTACGCGGGGATCCGGGTACGGGTACCCGGCGGCGGAAGGCCGTACGAGGTGTATTACCGCATCGACGACCACGATGGAGGAACGCATGATCCAGGCTCTGGCGGCTGAACGTTGCACCGGTGGCTTCTGTCCGACGATCGGCTTCGAAGGTGACAGGGTGCTCATCATCGGCACCATCGCCGGAGACGTCGCGGAGGGGCTCGGCAGCATCGGCCCGGACGAGCAACTGGTGTCCGTGCCGCGTGAGCTGTTCCGCGAGGCGGCGCTGAAGTTCCTCGGACTGCCCGAGCGGCGCTGATTCGCTCCGGGCCGGCGATACCATGACCACGGTACCGCCGGCCCTGGACGGGCCGGCCCTTCGAAGGGAACACACACCATGCCCATGGTCAACTACGGGCCGGCAGGCGTCGACGCCACCCCGATCATCCGATCCACGAAGACCGCGGCGTACGCGGCCGGCTTCGGCGAGCTCGTCCCCGTCAACACCACCGGTGGCGCGGTCACCATCACCCTGCCCGAGGCCGATCGGGTCGGGCAGGTCACCGTGCGCCTGGCCTCCGGCACCACCGCCGTCACCGTGGCGCGCACCGGAACGAACACCATCGACGGCGGCACGTCGGCGTCGGTGGCTCTCGCCGAGGGCGCGAAGACGTTCATCACCAACGGTGACGGAGCGTGGGTCACCCTGCACGTCGGCAACACCGTCGCGGCGATGGACACCCGCTACGACCGGGTTGTTGGCGCGGCCAACACCGTCGCCGCCGGCGGGGCCACGCAGACGATCCCCGAGCCGAACGTCTCCAAGTACAACGACATCACCCTCACCGCCAACCTGACCCTGACCCTGCCGGCCGCGACCGCCGGCAAGGAACTCGTGATCGTGTTCCGGCAGGACGCCACGGGAAGCCGCACGGTCACCTGGCCGGCCGGAACGAAGTTCGCCGGCGGGTCCCTGACCATCACCGCCACCGCCAGCGCGGTCGACGTCGTCCGCGCCGTCTCCGTGGTCGACGGGACGTGGATCGTGTGGCGCGAGGCCGCGGCTGTCGCCTGATCCTCGCCTGGACCACCTGACGCACCTCCGGTGACCGCTACCATGGTCACCGGAGGTGTAGCCATATGGCCATCAAATCCGGCAAGGTGTCGGTCGGCACCACAGCCACCCGGCTCGACGTGCACACGTCCGGGGCCGCGTCCGGCTTCATGACCCGCAGCAGCATCCTGGTCATCAACCGCAGTACCACGGTCAGCGTGTCGATCGGCGGGTCCGACGTGGACACCTCGACGTCGGCCGCGTTGCGCCCGGGCGAGAGCATGACCGTCGACGTCGCCGCGCTCAACGCCGGTCTGTTCGGCCGCGTCGCGTCCGGAACCGTCGACGTCGAGTACGTACAGACGGAGAAGTTCTGGTGACCGGCATCGAATTCGGCTCCGCAACGCCAAAGCGCCAAAGCGTCATCCATACTGTCTCATCGACCGGGAACTCCGTTCCATTCGGCATTTCCGGGATGTTCCTCGACGTGATCGGCGCCGGGGCCGGCGGGGGGTCCGGGAAGAAAGGCCCAAACGGTCAGGTCCGATGTGGCGGCGGGCCGGGCGGCAATGGCGGATTCGTCCAGGGTCTATGGATCCCGGCTTCCGTGCTCGGGTCCACCTACGATGTTGCGATTGGCGCTGGCGGCCTCGGCGGAGTGGCGCAGGCAGTCAACAGCAGCAATGGCAACAACGGATCCCTTGGCGGGGAAACCTCGCTGGCAAGCGGGTCGAACGTCTGGCGCGTTACCCGGGGGTCAACCGGTGGCGGGGGAACCAGTAGTGCCGGTGCCGGGGGGTCCGGCGGAGCCCCGGGCGGCCAGGGTGGCCCGTCGGCAAGTTCGACTGGTGGGGCCGGGTCGTTCGGCCTCGGCAATGGGTACTCAGCATCTTCGGCCAGTGGCGGCGGGATTACGACCGGGGACACTGCGAGCGGCGGCGGTGGTGGCGGTGTCCCGACCGTGTACACAGCCGTTGGCACGGTCGGTGGGGCAGCCGGAACGACGGGCGGAACGCCGCCTGGCAATGGGTCAGTGAACCCGACCGGCTTCGGGCCAGGCATCGGGGCTGGCGGTGGTGCATCGTCGACAACCGGCAACGCCCAGGCCGGCGGCGATGGGATCGGGCTCGGAGTGGGTGGCGCCGGTGGCGGCGCGGCCGTCGATAGCGTCGGCAGCAGCGGCAAAGGTGGCGACGGCGGCCCGGGCGGCATCCGCATCACTTGGGTCTATTCGTAGGGGGATGGTGTGACAGATTCGTATGTCGTGATCAGCCCGGACGACAGTAACAAGGTTGTCCAGGGCGGTCCGTACATGTGGGACGGATTCCAGCCGGGATCCGGGGCGTGGACCACGCCTGACGACGGAATGGCGTGGGTGAACGACGCCGATCCGACGACGACGTTCAGCGGTACCCGGTTCGCGCCGCCGGAGGGTGACCGACTGATCGAGGTGCACGAGGCAATGGCTGCCGGCTACGGGTGGCCGCAGGAGCCGGAGCCGGACGCCGATGGTGACGGGTTCCCGTACAGCCAAGATCCGGACGACTACGACCCGAACGTTCCCAACCAGCAGGGGTAGGTCACACCCAGCCGTCCACCCACGAGAGCCCGCCGCGGTCCAACTGCGCGCGGGCTCTCGTCACCGCGACGTACGCCAGGCGCGCGTCCTCGGCCCGAATCTCAGGTTCCGGGCGCTTCGGGGTCGGCTTCGGTTCCGGGAAGTCGTCCCCGATGCGCACCGACTCCCATTCCAGGCCCTTGGCGGCGTGGCTGGTGGAGACGACCACCTGGGCCTGCGGTTCAGGTACGCAGCGACGCAGGGTGCGGGCCAGCCGGTCGGCACCGTGGGCTTCGACGAGCTTCACGACGGTGCGCAGGGCCCCGTCGTCACAGTCCTCGCCGGATACGTACTCCAGGAGCCGACCCCACGAGTCGAAGATCATCAGGTCGGGGTGGGTCGGCTGCCTGCCCTGCTTCAGCTTCCCGCACGCCTCGACCAGGGCCAGGATGTCGTTGACGCCGCCTGCCACCGCGACTGGGTAGCCCTGTTCCATGGCGTCGAGGACCTCTTCAATCACCCCAGCGTTGGTTCGGCAGAGCACGGCGTGCCGGGCGGTCGAGTCGAAGGCGCCGACGGTGCTGATCCGGTTCGGGTCGCCCTCGATGCGCAGACTGGTGCCGAGCACCTTCAGCCACTGGTTTCCGGCTTCGGCGATCGCCGGGCCGAAACGGAAGCTGCGGGTGAGCCAGCGCACCGGCGCTCCGTAGACCCGCTCCAGGCGGCCGAGGCTGTCGCGCGCCCCGCGCCACTCGTAGATGGCCTGCGCGGAGTCTCCGACCGCGATCCGCTGCGCGTTGCCCTGGTGCACGAAGATGGATTCGACCGCCCCGTTGGCGTCCTGGCCCTCGTCCATGATGACGACGTGGTACGGCAGGTGCTTGACCACACCGTCGGCCACCAGGAGCTGGTACTGCTTCAGGTAGTAGTCGTGCTCGTATTTCAGGGCCCGAGCATCCGGGTCCAGAGCGTCCAACCAGATCCTGCGAGCCGGGACCAGGACCGCCTCCCGGTACTCGGTCGCTGCCGCGCTGTCGCGGTCCACGCCGACCGGCACGGCGACGTGCTGAACCCCGGGAAGCTGGTCGCTGCTGTAGCAGTACCGTTTCACGGCCAGCTTGGCAGCCCCGGCGACGAGGGCCGCGGGAACCTTGAGTGTGCCGCAGGAACTGCGGAACGGGTCCACCCGGAGGAACTTGGCGATCTGCCAGGGCTGCACGCCGGCTGGCCCGTTGATCCGGCCACTGTAGAGGTGCCCGACGGCGCGGTAGGCCAAGGAGTGGCCGGTGAGCGCGTCCCAGCCGAGCGGCAGCTTGCCGGACATGGATTCCCTGGCGGCCTTGTTGTAGACCAGGTACAGGCCACGCGCTGATCCGGCCGATGCCCGGTGGATTGCCTCGGCGACCAGGCGCATGGTGGTGGACTTTCCGGTGCCGGCCCCGGCCTGGACGACGAAGGATTCTCGGCGCAGCGCGGCGTCGATGATGTCCTGCTGCTGCGTGGTTGGCGTGAAGCCCATCGTCCCCATCCTCGTGTCATATGCGTGGCACAAGGATACCATACAGCGGATCGTTTCCCGGCTCCGGGTCTACGATGGAACAGCCTTCTCGGCCGTCCAGTGCCCGGTAGCCGCCTTCTCCAGGTTGTTGCACATCCCCGGCACGTTGTACTGCGGGCCGACCTTCGCCCCGACCAGACGCACGCACCTGGCATGCGCCCCATCGGTACCCCACCCGATCAGGGCGGCACCCGGGCCGCGCACCCAGTAATCGATCACGCTTCGCTGCGGGCCAGAGTTGTCGCCTGGATACCCGGCCGCGGTGACACCATCCTGCGCATCCACGTCGGACAGTCTATCCGCTCAACTCGCCAGGATCCCGGCGCAAATGAACGCGCCGGCCAACACTACCAGTACGACGATCGCCGCGACGACAGCAGGACTCGGACCAGGTTCGTGGTCATTTCCCATCACGCCGCAATGGTATCCACCGGATCCGGGAAACACAACGCCCGGCGCGGCGGCATCCACCACGCCGGGCGCCCCGGGGCGGCTCAGCCCTTCGCCCGGTTCTTCGACCCCTCGCGGCGACCCGGCCGCCGCAACTGGCCGCCGGCCGCCGACACGGCGCGGGAGATGGCCCCGGTGGACCGGCCGGTGACGTCCCGGATGTCGTTGAGGCTGAGCCCGCGCCCCCCGTCGCCGCCGGTCTCGTACATGTCCCGCAGCCGCTTCGCCTCCCCCGCGGAGACCCTGGTGTACCGCTCGGCTGGGATCGTTGCCATGGTGCGCCCTTCTGATCAAGGAAAACGTTACGCGGACCGTATCATAGCCATGATTCACGGGCGGTATCGTGGCGGCATGGACAACGAACTCACCCCGGAACAGGCCGCCGCCCTGTCGCCGGACGACCCGAACATCGCCGCGAACCCCTGCGACGACGACCCGGAGAGCCTCGTCGGCGAGGAACTCGGCGACGACGACGAGACCGTGGCCGCCGTCAACTCCGCCACCGCCCAGGACGTGGCCTGATGGCCCGCCGTGCCCCGGTCCTCGCCGTCGGGCTCGGCGACATCGACGCCAGGTGGCCGAACCGGGACCGGGCCAGTGACGGCTGGATCGGCGACAAGGCCCACCAGGCCACGAAGAGCGACCACAACGAAGACGGCAACGGCATCGTCCACGCCCAGGACTTCGACGCCGACGGCATCGACGCGCCAGCGCTCGTGGCCGCCCTCATCGCCCACCCGTCCACCAACTATGTCATCTACAACCGGACCATCTGGTCGCGCGCCTACGGGTTCAAGCCCCGCCGGTACACCGGCAGCAACCCGCACACCGGGCACGTGCACTGGTCGATCCTGCACACCGCGGCGGCCGAAAACTCCACCATCCACCTGCGACTCGGTGGCGGCGCACCGCCCGGGCCGGTGGCCGGCGGCGGGATTGCCCCGATGCCGGTGCTGCGCCGCGGCTCCAAGGTGCCGTCGGTGCGCACCCTCCAGGGCGCCCTGCATCGCGGCGGACACCCGGTCCCCATTGATGGGGACTTTGGCCCAGCCACCGACCGGGCGGTGCGGGCGTTCCAGTCCGGGCGCCGGATCCCCTCCGACGGGGTCGTGGGACCGCGCACCTGGTGCGCCCTGGCCCAGGCGTGCCTGAACTGGCACGGATTCAACACCGGTGCGGTCGACGGCATCCTCGGACCGCGCACCGTGGCGG
>Ga0062381_10000252_pt1 | contig 13634 bp, 10 predicted proteins | sample DOMMetBare1Fresh_2_FD_59506 | JGI IMG/M metagenome (GOLD analysis project Ga0062381, IMG submission 59506) | Wetland sediment microbial communities from St. Louis River estuary, USA, under dissolved organic matter induced mercury methylation -... | ecosystem: Environmental > Aquatic >... | reverse complement strand
GGCGGCATGCGGGCGATGCGCTATGACAATGGCCCGGTTCGCCGTCCCTGCTTGGACGTAGGCCGTGATGATCTGCGTGACTACTTGAATCGGCGTGCCCTCGATGCCGATGCGGGCGAGGACGTTCCCCTAGTGCGCGACGGTGAAGGGAGTCTTTGGCGGGAAGACGCCACGAATGCCCATACCGATCATTTTCGCGCCTACGTACGCCATGAGATCGTGCCCAAGGCGAAAGCTCGCAACCCCCGGCTCCTCGACGTGCTGTGTCGCACGATGAACCTCATCGCCGATGAAGACGACATGCTGGAGGCGTATGCTGCCGGTATAATGGCTGATGAGGTTGCCTGGTTGGTGGAAGAGGACGGCGAACCGGATTGCACGGCCGGATGTGTACTCGTGCCGCGTTTTGCCCGGCACCCCGCGCCTATTCGCCGCCGAATCGCAGCAAACGTGCTGCATGCTATTCTGGGGGCCGACATTCGCATAGAGGCTTCTTCGGTGGAAGCGGTGGTCGATGCGTTCAAGGACGAATTGCCCATTAGCGGATATACGAACAATATACAAGGCGATTTGGCGCTTTCGGCAAATAAGAGAGGCTTGCGCATCGAACCGATGGCAGCTTATCGCGCTCGTAGGAAGAGGTAGCACATGGATATCGTTCTGGCATCGGGCAGTCCCCGCCGCAAGCAGCTCCTCGAAGAGGCTGGCGTTCGGTTCCGCGTCATCCCGTCGGATGCCGACGAGTCGATCGACGAAGAACTGTGCGCCCATCCCGAGCAGGCCGCTTCGGCTATCGCCGATCGCAAAGCGGGATCCGTCGTCCAGCGTCTTCTGGCTGCTGAAGAGCCTCTTGTCGAGCCGGTGCTGGTTATTGGGGCAGATACCATGGTTGTACTCGATGACGCGGTGTTCGGAAAGCCCCATAGCGCGTCGGAGGGTAAGGGGATGCTGCGCAAACTGTCGGGCCGCACCCATCAGGTAATTACCGGGGTATCCGTCTGGCTGGTATCCCCTGGGGATAAGGGGAAGGTGTCCATGTCGCATAAGACGTTCGCTGATGTCAGCGATGTGACGTTCAAACAGCTATCCGACGATATCATCGATGCCTATTTGAAAAAAGGCGAAAGCTACGATAAGGCAGGTGCCTATGCCATACAAGGCCAAGGTCGTGCCTTGGTGGAAAGCTATGAAGGATTCTATGACAATATCGTAGGCCTGCCGGTCGAACATCTGCTGGAGATGTTTCCGCCTTTGCGTTCGGGCGTGTAAATACCGTGCGAATGAGCAAGGCGTTACCGGATTGTCGATACATGAAAGCGGTGTTTTGCTAAACTTTGAGCCTACAGCATGAACGGTCTGCCTCCATATGCGGCGTATGGTAGCATATGGAGGCAGACTACCGGAAAGAGGATTGCTTTGTATTCGATGCATGAAGATATCGATCGTATTCTGTTCACAGAGGAAGACCTGAAGAAACGCGTCCATGAAATGGGTGAGCAGATTTCCGCCGACCATCAGGGCGAAAGCCTCCTGGTCATTTCCGTTTTGCGCGGGGCCGCCATATTCATGGCCGACTTGGTGCGCGAGATGCACCTTCCTCTCGAAATGGACTATATGGCCATTTCGTCGTACGGAAATGGGGCGAAAAGCTCGGGTGTCGTGCGCATTCTGAAGGATCTCACCTCATCGGTCGAGGGTCGTCATGTGCTCATCGCGGAAGATATTCTCGACAGCGGGCTGACGTTGAAATACCTGATGGCGAACCTTTCATCCCGTAATCCCGCATCGATCGAGGTGGCAACGCTTCTCCGTAAGAAAACATTGCAGCAGGCAAAGATCGATTGTCGTTACATCGGTTTCGAATGCCCTGATGAATTCATCGTCGGGTACGGCCTCGATTATGCGGAACGGTATCGTAATCTTCCGTACATCGGGGTTCTGAAGCCGGAAATATACGAATAGCCCATGGACGCGCCGCATCGCGGCGAGTAGTGTTTGAATCCCGGGCCGAGCGATAGAGAGACAGCGCTTATGGCACAACAGCAGAAACCGCCCATTCAGCCGAATTCTAGGACGACGATAGTTTGGACCATCTTGATGGTCATCATCTTTCTATTCCTCGCTTCTCAGTTGGCTGGAATCAATGCTTCGGGCGATAATCAGAAGACAGATGCGCTCATCACGTCTGATTTCGTATCGGCTGTAAACGAGAATCGCGTATCATCGGTTACGTTCGATGCGAGCAACGACACCGTCAGCGGTAATTACTATCCTGCCCAAACGGCAGGCGCTTCGGCTGCTGGTGCATACAATACAGCATTCCAGGCCCTTAATTCCGGTTTGGGTACTATGAAGTCAACCGATGGGGCGACATTCGGCACCGGCATCTCCACGCAGGATATGCAAACTCAGAATCTGGGCGACCAGCGCAAGTTCACGACAACGTGGGTCGGGCAAGATTCCCTAGGCGAGCTTATGGCGGCTCATCCTTCCATCCAGTACGAGGTCAAGCTGCCTTCGGGTATTATGAGCGCGCTCATCTCGTATCTCCCCATGATCGTCATCGCGCTTTTCTTCGTATTCATGCTCTACCAGATGAGCAAAGCAAATAATTCGCAGATGAGTTTCGGTAAAACGAAAGCCAAGATGGCCACCGAAGAGCGTCCGAACGTGCATTTCAGCGACGTTGCCGGTGTCGACGAGGCTGTCGAGGAAATGCAGGAAGTAAAAGACTTTCTGGCCAACCCCAAGAAATACCAGGAAATCGGCGCCAAGATTCCGCGTGGATGCTTGTTGGTAGGCCCTCCGGGTACCGGCAAGACGCTGCTGGCCCGTGCGGTGGCCGGTGAGGCCGGCGTGCCGTTCTTCAGCATATCAGGGTCCGATTTCGTGGAGATGTTCGTCGGTGTTGGTGCGTCTCGTGTGCGCGATCTATTCAAGCAGGCGAAGGAAGCATCGCCCGCAATCATCTTCATCGACGAGATCGATGCCGTCGGTCGTCAGCGCGGTGCCGGTTTAGGCGGTGGCCACGATGAGCGCGAGCAGACTTTGAACCAACTGCTGGTGGAAATGGATGGCTTCGATTCGAACGACTCCGTCGTGCTCATCGCTGCGACCAACCGTTCCGACGTGCTCGATCCGGCCTTGCTGCGTCCCGGTCGCTTCGATCGCCAGATCGTGGTCGATGTGCCCGATGTCAAGGGCCGTGAGAAGATACTGCAGGTGCATGCCGCCAACAAGCCCATTGCCCAAGATGTCGATTTAGACAAGATTGCCAAGCTCACGCCCGGATTCACCGGCGCCGATTTGGCCAATCTGCTCAACGAGTCGGCTCTCCTCACCGCCCGCCGCGGCAAGAAGGTCATTTCCATGCAGGAAGTCACCGAGAGCATGGAACGCGTTATCGCCGGCCCCGAACGGAAGGGTCGTGTGCTCGACGACCAGACCAAGAGGACGATCGCCTACCATGAAAGCGGCCATGCCCTGGTCGGCCACTTGCTTCCGCATGCCGATCCGGTGCATAAGATCAGCATCATCAGCCGCGGTCGGGCATTGGGCTACACCCTGTCCATTCCTAAGGAAGACAGGGTTCTTAACAGCCGCAACGAAATGATGGACGAGCTTGCGGTATTCATGGGCGGCCGTGTTTCCGAAGAGCTGTTCTGCGACGATATAACAACGGGGGCTAGCAACGATCTTGAGCGTGCTACCAAGACGGCGCGGGCTATGATCACCCAGTACGGTATGAGCACCGAATTGGGCACGCAGATATTCGGCCAGCCGAACCACGAAGTCTTCCTCGGGCGCGATTACGGCAATACGCAGGATTATTCTGAAGAAACAGCCAAGCGCATCGATGACGAAGTTGCACGGATTATGAAGGAAGCTCATGACACTGCCGTCGGTATCCTCTCGGCGCATAAAGATCAGATCGACCTTATGGCCGGTGTTCTGCTTGAACGCGAAACCGTCGATGGTGATGCGTGCCAAGCCCTGCTGAACAACACATGGGACGATTACTTGGCGCACGAGCAGAGCGAAGCCGGTCGTACGGAACGCCATAAGGCGGCTACGACCGTTGCGCAGAAAGCCGATGCCGCAGAGATTCCTGCTGTGGAAGATGCCGATACGGCGTCGCCTGCCGATCCGCACGCGGATGCGTCCGATGCCATCCCACCTTCGCAAGATGCTGGTGACCATGCTTCGAAAGGCGAGTAGATGATTTGGCGATGCTCCCAGTACCTGTTCGATTCCAAGATGCCCATCGTGATGGGCATCTTGAATGTTACCCCTGATTCTTTTTCGGACGGCGGCCAGCACGACGAATGCACTGCCGCTGTGGAATACGCACAGCAGATGGTACATGCCGGCGCGCTTATCGTTGACGTAGGCGGTGAATCTACCCGTCCCGGTTCTGCCGAGGTGAGCGTCGAGGAAGAGCTTCGGCGGGTTCTCGAGCCGGTGCGTATACTGGCTGCTCAAGGCATATGCGTAAGCATCGATACGCGTCATGCTTCAGTTGCGAAGGCATGCGTGGAGGCCGGTGCTGCTATTATCAACGACGTATCGGGATTTCGAGACCCTGAAATGGTGCGGGTCGCAGCTGAATGCGACGCGGGTTTGGTCGTCATGCATATGCAGGGCGAGCCGAAAACCATGCAGCACGACCCCCAGTATGACGATGTTGTCGCCGAAGTGCGTGATTACCTGGAAAGGCAGGCCCATATGCTGGAAGAGGCGGGTATCGCCCCTAATCGCATATGTATCGATCCGGGTCCTGGTTTTGGAAAAACAGCATCTCAGACCATCGAGCTCATGCGCAATATCCAGGAATTCGTTCATGTGGGATACCCGGTTATGGTGGCGGTTTCCCGCAAGAGCTTTATCGGGTCCGCCTATGGAATCGCAGAACCGGCCGACCGTGATGAGGCCAGTGCTTCCGAGGCTCTGATGGCGTGTGAGCAAGGAGCTTCTGTCGTGCGGGTCCACAATGTTCCGATGACGGTCGAGGTTCTTGCCGATATTCGGCCGTATGCCCTGTTGGGTCTGGGATGCAACGTTGCGTTGGTAGCGGCGCCGGGCGAAGAACAGGCGGCGAAGATCGCTCAACTGGATAAGGCTATCGGCGACATCTGCATGCTCCCCGATTCGCAGATCATCGACGTGTCGAGCTTTTATGAAAGCGAACCGGCCTATGTCGAAGACCAGGATCCTTTCGTGAACGCTGTCGTTTTGCTCCGCACGGGTTTGCCTCCTAAAGAACTGCTGCGGTATCTGCAAGCCATCGAAAACAGTTTGGGACGTGTGCGCGACAAGAAGAATGGTCCGCGCACGTGCGATATCGACATTCTCGATTACCAGCTCTACGTAAGCGACATGCCGGAACTTACCCTTCCGCACCCTTTGCTGGCAGAGCGTGATTTTGTCGTGCGGCCCCTTCTCGAGATACTTCCCGGTCATGTACTGGCCGATGGCACTCCTGTTACATTCGACGCGGTAACGCTGGGGAAGGCCGTGATGATCTAGCTTTTTTCGGCATAGCGCCGCTGGAGATTCCTGTTTCGGCTGCCTACCGCTTCCATTTCTGTACATATGTTCGGGTGAAGATGCGCGTTTTATGGACGGCTAGCAGTCGAGCCTGAGCGGGTGTACCGTTGTACTTCATCGCAAAATAGAGAAAGGAAAGCATGGGCGCATCTGTTTCAGCAAACGAACTCCTCAAGTCAACCACCGAGGAAAGCACCGGAGCTCCTGTAGGACAAGATCCAAAGCATCCCGGCAGAGATTCAAAAGTCAATCGCATGGGTACCTCTTCAATTCCCCGTCTTATCGCCGAATTCGCCGTACCTTCTATCATCGGTATGTTGGTCAACGGCGCATACAATGTCATCGATTCGATTTTCCTTGGCCAGGCTATGCACGAAATCGGTCAGGCAGCAGCTACGGCTGCAAGTCCTATCATGATCGTGTTCATGGCTATCGCCATGCTCATCGGCAACGGCGGCAACGCCTTGGCTGCTTTGCGGCTAGGGGAGGGCAGTCGAGTGGATGCCGAACGCAGTTTGGGCAATACCGTGCTGCTTTGCATCATCATAGCCGCGATAGTCGCTATCCTCGCGCATGTTCCGGTATGCATCGACACGCTTCTGTCCTTATCGAGCGCGACACCCGAAGTGTGGGATTACGCGAAATCATTCATTCAGGTTATCAGCGTCGGATTCGTATTCCAGTGCATCGGCATGGGTGTCAACAACTTCATTCGTACCGCGGGAGCCCCCAACCGTGCTCTCGGCACCATGATCATCGGCACGGTTTCATGCATCGTGCTCAACTACCTGTTCGTGATGGTCATGGGAATGGGCATTGTCGGTAGCGCTTTGGCGACTGTCTGCGGTCAGGCTATATCGTGCGTGTGCGTGCTCTGGTATTTCATCTTCACCAAGAACGTACCACTGAAGCTGCATCTCCGTTATATGCCCCTTCATGCTAAAACTGTGGGGTTGATCTTCTCCCTAGGGTTTGCAAGCTTCGCTGTCCAAGCGGGTATGGCTGTCGTGAATTTCGTCTTGAATTCCCTGCTTGTGAAGTACGGTGCGCAGAGCCCCTTGGGGGCTGACGCGGCATTGGCCTCCATCGGCGTTGTCCAGCGTATTGCCATGTTCACCGTGCTGCCCCTTATCGGCATGGCTATAGCCATCCAGCCTTTGCTGGGGTACAACTACGGTGCCCATATGTTCGTCCGTGTTCGCCATGCCCTGATCGGCGGCATTCTTGGGGCTACGGCATTGGGCGTGATCATGTGGCTGCTCGTCCATGTCTTCCCCAACCAGATCGTCGGGGTGTTCGGCATCACCGACGAAGCATTGCGGGATTTCACCGTGTTCGCCATGCAGGTGCAGTTGTTCTTGTTGCCTTTTGTGGGCTTCCAGATCGTCGGGTCGAACTACTTCCAGGCAACAGGCCAGCCCCTGAAGTCCATCTTCCTATCGCTGACCAGGCAGATATTGTTCCTCATTCCTCTGTATCTGCTGCTTCCCACATTGCTCCCTGTCTGGTTCCCCGCATTGAACGGCCTCGATGCTCTGTATTTTGCAGTACCCATTGCCGACTTCCTCGCTATTTTTACTACGGCGATTTTCGTATTGTGGGAAATGCATCGTATCAAGAAGCTCGAATCGGGTGAGATACAAGCCCGGTTCTAGGACGTGCGATCCTGCCCGTCGGCCGAAGCCATCGGTTTGGAAGACATCAGCGCAGGATTATAATAAGCCGGTCTTTCGGAATAGACGGCCTCTTCGAATTCCTTGAGATTCGGAGGGGCTTTGGTTTTTCCGCCGTGCATCCCTGCTGGCTTGCATGATTGCGTGCATGCAAGCCAGCAGGGATAGGGTGTGGGGTTGCGTATGGGAAAGAAGGCGATGGCGGAATCCGTCGGATACGGCGGATTGGCTATCATGATATGCGGCGGTGCTTTGGGCGGGTTGACCCAAACCGCTATGAACACCGTGCTGCCTGACGTTCTCGGCGATCTCGGAATATCGATGGCTCTCGGCCAATGGTTGGTGACTATATTCCCGCTTTGCCTAGGTGTGATCATTCCGTTGGTTGCTTTTTTGTCGCGTCGTTTTAGTGTTCGAACACTTTTTCTCGGTGCGGTCCTTTCGTTTATGTGCGGTTCTGCCGTCATCATGACCTCGTCTTCTTTTATTTTGCTTTTTCTGGGTCGTGTCCTCCAAGGGTGCGCGACGGGTATCATCTTTCCTTTGCTTCAAGTAGTGGTGCTGACCCAGTTTTCTTTGCGAAAACGCGGTACCCTCATGGGTTTTGTCGGATTGACTATGGGGTTTGCCCCGAACGTGGGGCCTACTATCGCCGGTGCTTTCGATACGGTTTTGGGATGGCGTAGCTGCTTCGCATTCCTGCTGGTTTTTTCAACGGTGATTTTCTTGTTGGGATCGGTCTTGCTTCACCGCACGTCGGCCGATGCCGAACATGCCAAACGTCCTGATTTGGCTTCTGTCATACTTTCCACCTGCGGTTTCGGCGGTTTGCTTATGGGGTTCTCGAACGCGTCCGATTTCGGCTTGGCAAGTCCCGAATGCTGGGCACCGACTTTGCTTGGTGTCGTTTGCATGGCGCTGTTCGTCCGTCGCCAGGGGATCGTTCCCAATCCCTTGCTGGATGTCCGGGTATTCAAGAGCCGCGATTTTGCGGTGGGAACCAGTATGATGTGCCTGTTGTTCTGCGCTTTTATCGGTGTGACTCTGGTTATTCCGCTCGACATGCAGGAAGTGCATGGTTTTTCGGCATTGCAAGCGGGGATGGTATTGCTGCCTGGCACAATCGCCGCCTTGGTTGTGAATCCCGTGGCCGGCATGCTCATGGATCGGGTGGGCACGCGTCGCATAGGATGCTTGGGTGCACTGCTCTTACTTGTCGGCACGCTCATGCTGCTGCATTTGGGAGATGAGGAATCTTTGCTATACGTTGCCTTTTGGCAGACCGTGCGATCGTTCGGCGTATCCGCTTTGATCATGCCCATCACTACGTGGAGTTTGAATGCGCTGCCTCCTCGGCTTATCCCTGATGGGACATCGATGACCAATGCCCTCAGGCAGGTTGCCGCAGCATTGGGAACATCGGCGATGGTTCTTCTGATGGCTCAAGGCGGAACGGATGGGTCCGTTTCACCCGCCGGGGTCGACGATGCCATGATGCTTTCCCTGATGATCACCATCGTGCTATCCGTATTGTGCTTCGGGTTTGTAAAAGACCGGGGTCGTAAGGTCGGCGCTATGCGAACGACAGAAAGCGGCGGGCTTGAAAAAGTCGATGTCGATGAAGAGCGGCATTAATTGTAAACCATTTTTGTAGTATAGGTTTACAATTAGAACCATATTCCCTATAGTCGTAATCGTGCCGTCAGCCGACGGCTTGCCTACGACTGAAGGGAATCTCAATGGAACGTACTGCATCCTCTGCTTCTGCCGGCAGGACCAGGTCGCTGGCATTTTGCGGGCTTTCGGTGGCGCTCATGGCCGTTTCGGCGTGGATTACCGTACCTTTGGGTCCTGTTCCCTTTACGTTGCAGACATTCGTGATGGTATTTGTTCTTTTGGCGTTTGAACCGAAAGAAGTTTTCGCATCGGTTTTAATCTATCTGCTGATAGGGGCTGTCGGGCTTCCCGTATTCTCCTCGATGCGCGGCGGTCTTTCTGTTTTAGTGGGTCCGACGGGAGGTTTTCTGTGGGGATTTCTTCTGGGTGCGCTGGTTGGCACTTTGTTTCTCCAATGGGCTAGGCGGCGATTCCTCTTATCTGACCCGAAGAGGGAAGGCATGCACAAGAATCATCGTGCCCTTATTGCAAATTTGGTGGCGGCAGGTCTTTTCATCCTCGTGAGCTATGCATGCGGATGGATACAGCTGATCGTTGTTTCGGGCATGGATCCTCTGGCTGCTTTTCTCGTTGCGCTTGCTCCCTTCATCGCCGTCGATGCGATCAAGGTTGTTGCTGCTGCATATACCGCTGATGCCGTGCGGCGGGCGCTAGGCGGGCACAAGCTTGCTGTTCGTGCTTGATCGGTTGGCTATGGATGCGGGTGCGAATTTGCCGGCGTGTTAGCTTTTGTTCGGCGGCAAGCTGGGAAGAGCAATGACGAAGCAGGCGCCGCCTTCGGGGAGGTTGAAGGCTTCGACGGTGCCGTCATGGGCTTCTATGGCGGATTTCACGATAGCCAATCCCAATCCGCTGCCTCCAGTATTGCGGCTTCGACTGAAATCGGTGCGATAGAACCGCTCGAAAAGAAGGCTGGGATCGGTATTGCCGAATCCGGTGCCGTCGTCTTTGACGGCAATGACGGAATTGCCCTTGATGCCGTATAGCTCGATGCGAATATGCCCGTTTGGCTCGATGAAATGGGTGGCGTTGTCCACGAGATTCGATACGACTTGCTTCAGGCGATCCCGATTGCCTAGAACATCGGGAGCTTCCCCGATGATCTGCACATTGGCCTCGCGCTCCGCTAGGACGGGAGCGAGTGCATCGACTGCTTCCTGCACGAGCGGCTTCAGGTTCAGTCGCGCCATGTCGAGCACTCGATCGTCTCCTTCGATATGCTGCAAGGCCAGCAGATCGTTTGTCAAACGGGTCAGCCGTTCGGTTTCACTCACGATAGTCGTGCAAAACTTTTGGTGCATGCTGGGGGGAAGATCGGGATCCATCAGCAATTCTGCGTTGCCATGGATGGCGGTAAGCGGAGTGCGCAGTTCGTGCGCAACATCGCCGACAAATTGCATCTGCTGCTTTTCCCGACGTGACAAGTCGGCGCATTGCGCAAACGATGAATCGAGAAGGTCCTTGAAATCGGCCGTGAGGCTATCGGCTTCATGCAGACGGCCATCAGGCGTGAACTGCACGGTGGTATCGCCGGACCGATACGCTTTGATCTTCTTGTTCAGGTTGCGCAGCGGTTCTGCCATGAAGTACCCGATGAGCATGGCGACTAGCAAAACGATCAAGGCTATGGGAATGACGAGCACGAACGCGCGCCAGTCGACCTGACCGAAGAGCCTGATGGATACAAGCAGGACCGTGCAGGCAAGCACGGTCATGAGCGTTGATAGGAAAGCAAAATATGTTGGAAGGCGTTTGATGCGCGACTCCTGTGATTCTCTGGAAGGATTTAGCGACGGAAACGGTATCCGTACCCTCGCACGGTTTCGACGACGGCGGGATCGTATCCTGCGGCGGCGACTTTGTCGCGCAGGCGTTTGATGTGCGTGTCGACGGTCTTCGTCTCAGTCAGGTATTCCCAACCCCAGGCATCGCGCAGCAGGTCTTCGCGCGAAACCACTTTGCCGGCATGTTTCATCAGCGCTGCCAGAAGCTCGAACTCGCGCGGGGTCAGATCTATGTCGCCCTTGTCGCCCGTGGCAATGTGGGCATCTTCGTTCAGCGTGATGCCGCTTGCTTGAAGGGCATGGCCGACCTCGCTCATCTGGCCGTTGCCGCGGCGCAGCAGTGCGCGCACGCGGGCAATGAGCTCGCGTAGGCCGAAAGGTTTCGACAGATAGTCGTCTCCGCCGATTTCCAGTCCGACGACTTTATCCAATTCGGTGTCCCGAGCTGAAAGAAACAGCACGGGAGAGCTCGTTTTCGACCGTAGGCGGCGGCACAGTTCGTATCCGTCCATGCTGGGAAGCATGATATCGAGTATAAATAGATCGTAATCATTCTGGGCGGCAAGGTTCAGAGCGTCTTCGCCATTTGAAGCGACATCAGCGGCAAAGCCCTCCTTCTTCAATGCGTAGCCGACGAAGTCCGTGATGGTTTGCTCATCGTCGACGACGAGAATGCGAGCCGGTTTGTCATTCATGGCTGTTCTCTCCTCCATGAGGTTCGGTACGGTGACGGACTGAGCTCAGATTGTGAGCTGCAGGTTCTCATCCAAGTATTATCATAGCACCGCGCACTGCTGAATCCGATTAGAGGGGGGTTGTCAAAGATATGTTACTTGCTATCGACGTGGGCAACACGCAAACTGTGCTCGGCGTGTATGACGGGGAACATCTAGAGCACATGTGGCGCATTGCGACTGCGTCGTCTCAGACATCCGACGAACTGCGTATCAGCCTGCATGGGCTGTTCGCCATGACGGGAATCGGCATACAGGATATCGACGGGGTTGCGTTGTGTGCCGTGGTTCCGGCGTTGAACCGCCTTTGGAAAAAAGTCGGGGCCGATATGTTCGGCAGGCGGGTGCTTGCCGTCGATGCCAAGGTTGCCCGCGACCTTATAGACACCAGCGCGTACCGCCATGCTGACCTAGGCGCCGATCGCGTGGCCGATGCCGTGGCCGCCCGCGTGCTCTACGGCTCGCCGGTTATCGTGCTCGATTTCGGAACGGCCACCAATATGGAGGTCATCGATCGCGAAGGCAAATTCCAAGGAGGCATCATCGCTCCGGGTGTCGAGACATCCATGAAAGCATTGTTCTCGCGTGCTGCCTTGCTGCCTGAAGTGGAATTGACGGACCCCCAGACGGCTATCGGCCGCGATACCATCAAGGCCATTCAGGTTGGAGTAGTGTACGGGGAAGCCGACCGCGTAGACGGCTTGGTTCATCGCGTGTGGAACCAGCTGGGCTATGAGACTGCGGTAGTGGCGACGGGTGGCTTGGCGACTTCCATCGCAAAGCTCTGCTCTACCGTCACCGCTGTGAACCCCGAATTGACCTTACAGGGATTGCGTATCATCTACGAGCAGCATAATAGGTAGAATGTAATCTCCGCTTCAGGATGATGCCGCCGGTGCGTCCGGGTTGCGGATCGTCGTCTCGCATCCGTCGCGCACAGCGCATGCGCATCGGTCGTTTGAGGCGGTGGAGGATATGGTTCGCGAAACACAGAAAAGAAAGTGAGGGCCCGACGTGTTGTCAGACATTGAAATTGCCCAAGCAACGAAAGCGCTTCCCATCAGCAAGATTGCCGAAAAGGCAGGAGTTCCCGAAGAGTATTTGGAACTGTACGGGAACTACAAGGCGAAGGTCGACTACAACTTGCTTCGGGATCAGGCACATACTCCCGGCAAGCTCGTTCTAGTTACCGCCATCAACCCGACGCCTGCAGGCGAAGGCAAGACCACGACCACAGTCGGCCTGTCCGACGCTCTGTCCCGCATCGGCAAAAATGTAGTCGTAGCGCTGCGTGAACCGAGCCTGGGGCCTGTGTTCGGCATCAAAGGCGGTGCGGCAGGCGGCGGTTACGCGCAGGTCGTTCCTATGGAAGATATCAATCTCCATTTCACCGGTGATTTCCATGCTATCGGCGCTGCCAACAACTTGCTGGCAGCTATGATCGACAACCATATCAAGCAAGGCAACGAACTGGGCTTCGATGTGACGAAGATCACGTGGAAGCGCGTAGTCGATATGAACGACCGCCAGCTGCGCAACATCGTCGACGGTTTGGGCGGCAAGGCCCATGGCGTGCCGCGTGAAGACGGATTCGACATCACGGTGGCAAGCGAGATCATGGCCATCTTCTGCCTTTCGACATCGATTACCGATTTCAAAGAGCGATGCGCACGAATCGTGGTCGGGTACACATCCGACGACCGTCCTATAACCGCAGGCCAGCTGAAGGCACAAGGCGCCATGGCTGCCCTGATGGTCGACGCCCTCAAGCCCAACCTCGTCCAGACGCTGGAAGGTACGCCGGCATTCGTCCATGGTGGTCCGTTTGCGAATATCGCCCATGGCTGCAATTCGGTGATGGCTACGCGTATGGCCATGGCGTTGGGCGATTACTGCGTGACCGAAGCCGGCTTCGGTGCCGACTTGGGTGCCGAGAAATTCCTCGATATCAAGTGCCGCTTAGCGGAACTCAAACCCGATGCCGTGGTCGTAGTCGCTACGGTGCGCGCCTTGAAGAACCACGGCGGCGTTGCCAAAGCCGATTTGAACGAAGAGAATCTGGAAGCGTTGAAAGCGGGGCTTCCCAACCTGCTGCAGCATGTGAAGAACATCACTGAGGTGTACAAGCTTCCCTGCGTCGTAGCGGTGAACGCGTTTCCCACCGACACGAAGGCCGAGCTCGACTTGGTTGAATCCGAATGCCGCCAGCTTGGCGTCAA
>Ga0062381_10000251_pt1 | contig 13655 bp, 14 predicted proteins | sample DOMMetBare1Fresh_2_FD_59506 | JGI IMG/M metagenome (GOLD analysis project Ga0062381, IMG submission 59506) | Wetland sediment microbial communities from St. Louis River estuary, USA, under dissolved organic matter induced mercury methylation -... | ecosystem: Environmental > Aquatic >... | reverse complement strand
TGCACCAAATTGACCTTTGGTACGCTTTAAGATTTTCTTTCTTCTAGCTCTTGAAGCTACTGAATTGACTGATCTTGGCATAGTAGTAAATGTTTACGAATTGATAGCGGCCGATTTAACGACACTTTAGGTGCTAATTCATTCGGTTTGTTAATAAATTAATCTTACGATTAGATTACAAGCAGAAGCTTGATGTTGTTTACATCAGCAGGGTGAACCAAGCCAATGTGAGTAAGATTGCGCTTACGCTTGTTGTCCTTCTTAGTAAGAATGTGACGTTTGAAAGCGTGCTTTCTTTTGATTTTACCAGTGCCGGTAAGCTGAAATCTCTTCTTAGCACCAGCGTTTGTTTTCATCTTTGGCATGAGAAACTAACTATTTAAGGGTTAAAACTAGCTACTTTTTTTTGACAACTTTAGGAGCAATAAACATAATCATGCGCTTTCCTTCAAGCTTAGGTAGCTGTTCAACTTTGCCAATCTCTTCGAGCTCTTGAGCAAAGCGTAGAAGTAGAATTTCGCCCTGTTCCTTGAAGAGAATTGAACGACCTTTGAAGAATACAAAAGCTTTAACTTTTGAGCCTTCTTTAAGGAAGTTTTCAGCATGCTTTAACTTAAAGTTGAAGTCGTGATCGTCGGTGTTAGGACCAAAACGAATCTCCTTTACGACAACCTTTGCGGCCTTAGCTTTTATTTCCTTTTGCTTTTTCTTTTGTTGGTACAAAAACTTTTGGTAGTCGATAATACGGCAAACAGGAGGGTCTGCATTGGGTGAAATCTCGACCAAATCAAGCTCTTGTTCGTTTGCAAGACGTTTTGCATCGGCAATAGAGAAAACACCTGGGTTTTCGATATTATCTCCAACAAGACGAACCTGCCTAGCAGTAATCGCTTCGTTGATCTTAAAGCCCTCTTCCTTGTCCTTTCCTTGTGGCTTTATGGGGCCTTTTCCTGGTTTCTGTAGTGCGCTAATAGTTTAATCTCCTATTTTTGGTTCTTAACTAGTTGGCAATCTGATTTTCTACTTCAGCATTAACGTGCTTAGCAAACTCTTCGATAGTCATGGTTCCTTTATCACCTTCTCCTTGCTTTCTTACAGCAACAGATTCGGTTTCGGCTTCTTTTTCACCAACGACTAGAAGGTAAGGAATTCTTTTAAGCTCGTTATCACGAATCTTCTTGCCAATCTTTTCGTTACGGTCGTCTAAAACGGCACGAATATCGTAATTATTCAGCAAATTTAAAACTTTTTCTGCGTATTCGTTATACTTTTCGCTGATTGGGAGTATTACCACTTGTTCGGGTGTTAGCCATAGAGGGAATTTTCCGCTGGTATGCTCAAGTAGAACAGCAACAAAACGTTCCATAGATCCAAATGGAGCACGGTGGATCATAATTGGTCGGTGTCGCTTATCGTCGCTACCAATATACTCAAGCTCAAATCGTTCAGGAAGGTTGTAGTCTACCTGAATGGTTCCGAGCTGCCATTTTCTTCCAATTGCATCCTTAACCATAAAGTCGAGCTTAGGTCCATAGAATGCAGCTTCGCCATACTCAATAACGGTATTAAGGCCTTTTTCCTGAGCAGCCTCAATAATTGCTTGTTCTGCCTTTTCCCAATTGTCTTCCGAGCCAATGTACTTTTCGCGATTCACCTTATCTCGAAGAGAAATTTGAGCCGTATAGTCTTTAAAATCAAGAGTTTTGAAAATATAAAGAACGATATCAATGACCTTCATAAACTCATCTTTGAGCTGGTCTGGACGGCAGAAAAGGTGAGCATCATCTTGGGTAAATCCACGAACACGAGTTAGTCCATGAAGCTCGCCACTTTGCTCATAGCGGTAAACTGTGCCAAACTCGGCCAAACGAAGAGGTAGATCTTTGTACGAACGTGGCTTAGCCTTGTATATCTCGCAGTGGTGAGGGCAGTTCATTGGTTTAAGCAAGAACTCTTCAGATTCATCAGGAGTATGTATAGGCTGGAAAGAGTCTTTACCGTACTTTGCATAGTGGCCAGAAGTTACGTAAAGGTCTTTCTGTCCGATGTGCGGAGTTATAACCTGCTGGTAACCATACTTTTTTTGGATTGCCTTAAGAAAATTTTCGAGACGAGAGCGAAGCTCTGCACCCTTAGGAAGCCAAAGAGGAAGACCTTGCCCAACGCGTTGCGAAAAAGTAAAGAGTTCGAGCTCTTTACCCAACTTTCTGTGATCGCGCTTTTTAGCCTCTTCAAGCATAACAAGATACTCATCTAGAAGCTTCTTCTGAGGGAAGGTAACTCCATAGATACGAGTTAGCATTTTGTTCTTCTCGTTACCCCTCCAGTATGCACCCGCAATGCTGGTAAGCTTAACGGCCTTGATTGGACTAGTGTCAGGAAGGTGTGGCCCACGGCACAAATCAGTGAAATTACCTTGAGTGTAGAAGGTAATAGTACCATCCTCAAGATCCTGAATAAGCTCTACCTTGTAAGGGTCGCCCTTTTCTGAATATGTTTTAAGCGCTTCTTCCTTAGAAACTTCACGGCGAATATATGGCGATTTTTCTCTGGCGAGTTCCAGCATTTTGTTCTCAATCTTGGCAAGATCAGCTTCGGTAATTTGCTTATCTCCTAGATCAACATCGTAGTAAAAGCCGTTTTCAATGCTTGGTCCGATGCCAAGCTTTACGCCAGGGTATAACGCTTCAAGTGCCTCGGCCATAAGGTGAGCCGATGAATGCCAAAAGGCATGCTTACCCTCCGCATCATCCCACTTGTGAAGCTTTAGCGTAGAGTCGGTCGTTATTGGGCGCGTCAAATCCCAGACTTGTCCGTTAACGGTTGCCGATAGTACATCTTGAGCCAAGCGTGGGCTGATTGATTTTGCTATATCCAAGCTGGAACTACCAGCGGGATACTCCTTGACAGTATTGTCAGGAAAGGTAATTTTAATCATACACTTTTAACATTTACACTTTTGAACCTACAAATATATTCGAATTTTAGCGTGTTTTGAGTAGATGCCGCAATTAATTAGCGCATCGGCTGCTGGACATTTCATAAATAGCCTTAAATGTGCAAGTTGGGGGTGGATACTTAGAAGTCCTAACGCTGCTAAATAGAAGCCGAAGGTGGGTTTACAATTCTATGCGATAAGGCAAGCCATATGAAATGGAATAGCATCGTATAGAATAGGATGTTAGCAATTTGGTTGGTAGATGTCGCAACCTTAAGCGACACAACAACAAGGATTGAAGTGAATATTTTGCTAGACAGCCAAATAACTTTAAGATAGTCGAGCACCTCTTTCGAACTTTTTGCGAGAAAAGAGGCCAAGTAGCTGGCGAGTACAAAACCTAACCCAATAAGCTGAAGGGCTAATCCTACATTTCTGAAAGCAAATTTTGTTTGAGCAATATACCCAACAAGAGCTATGCAAGCAGCAAGGGCCATCCGGATAATAAGCTTGTTGTTAGAAATTGCCGAACCGTTGACAACAACCAGTATTAATCCAAAAAGCTGAGTTCCATTCATACCTAAAGAAAAAAGAAGGCTGCCAATTTGGAGGTAAAAGAAAAACTTGAGTATAGCACCAACAATTGCTGCTGCTAAAAAGAGAATAGTTAAGTATAGGATAGGTTTTAGCTTCATAGTTGCTTGTAGTAGTACCTTAAATCAAAACGTTTTTGTGCCCTAACGACGGCTAAAAATGCAAATTAAAACTATTTTTACCAACTCAATTTGCCAAATATCGATTGTAGCAGGAGCAATTTTGGCGTAAGTACAAGTAAAGCATGGCGGTTGAATTTTCTATATTAAAAAAGTAGACCAGTGAAGACAATTATCGACCTATTTGAGGAGAGCGTTAAAAAGTATCCTAACATCCCATACCTGTCAGAAAAGGTTGGAAGCGAATTTGTGCCAACAACCTACGCCCAGACCAAAGTGCTTGTTCGACAATTTGCTGCAGGGTTAATGCATATTGGCGTGCAAGCAAACGACAAAGTTGCCATTCTTTCGGAAGGACGAAATGCTTGGATGATATCAGAGCTTGGCGTATTCTATGCCGCAGCTGTAGATGTTCCGCTTTCCATTAAGCTCGAAGAGGCAAACGACTTGTACTTTAGGCTAGAGCATTCGGAGGCAAGGTTTGTTGTTGTATCGGGTAATCAGCTACCTAAAATTCGAAAAATTGCCGATAAGCTTCCTTTGCTAAAGAAGATTATTATTGCTGATGATATTGAAGATGTTCTTGAAAATGAGATGCTTTGGTCGGAAGTAATGGCAGTTGGCGAAGAGCTTCTGAAGGATCATATTAACGATTTGCGCCTAAAAGAACGAACCTCTTGCGTAACACCTAGCAGCTTTGCCAATATAACCTACACATCGGGTACCACCGCTGATCCTAAAGGTATAGTGCTTACGCACCGAAACTATACAGCGAATGTCGAGCAGGCTTTATCGTTAATGGACATCCCAGTTGGATACAGAACATTACTTATTTTGCCTCTTGATCACTGTTTTGCGCATGTTGCTGGCATGTACAGCTTTATGGCATGTGGCGGAAGTATTGCAACGGTACAAGTAGGTCGAACACCAATGGAAACATTGAAGAATATACCCATTAACATAAAAGAGTTTAAGCCGAATTTGCTGCTAAGCGTGCCTGCTCTGGCAAAGAACTTTAAGAAGAATATAGAGAATGGGATACGAGCAAAAGGGAAGTTCACCGAAGCTCTGTTTAATACGGGGTTAAAGCTCGCGTATGCATACAACCGCGAAGGTTACAATAAAGGTAGAGGCGGTACCTTTATACTTTCCCCTTTAGTTAAGCTATTTGACTTGCTTATTTTCAGGAAGCTTAGGGATGTATTTGGTGGCGAGCTAGACTTCTTTATAGGAGGAGGCGCACTGCTTGATATCGATTTGCAACGATTTTACTACGCAATTGGAATTCCAATGTACCAAGGCTATGGATTATCAGAGGCAACACCCATTATTTCATCTAACGCATCGAAGAAGCACAAACTTGGATCGTCAGGTTTTCTTGTTAAGCCCATGGAACTTAAGATAATGGATGATAACGGAGCCGAACTTCCCGTAGGAGAAAAAGGAGAAGTAGTTATAAGAGGTGAAAATGTTATGCACGGGTACTGGCGTAACGACAAAGCAACCTCGGAGACTGTGGTTGATGGTTGGCTCCATACTGGAGATATGGGCTATATGGATAAAGATGGATTCTTGTACGTAATGGGGCGATTTAAAAGCCTTTTAATTGGTTCGGATGGCGAAAAGTATAGTCCAGAAGGTATCGAAGAAGCATTGGTTGCGCATTGCAAAATGGTAGATCAAGTGATACTATATAATTCTCAGAATGCCTATACCGTGGCACTAATCGTGCCTAACAAGGAGGTGATGAAACGCTACGTTAATAGCCATCAGCATCATCATAACGATTGGAATACCATCGAAGGCAAGAAGCTTGCAATTAAAAAGTTAAATGAAGAAATCGCTCAGTTTAGAAAGGGAGGGCATTATGCAGGAATGTTTCCAGAACGTTGGCTTCCTGCAGCTTTTGCCATACTTCCGGAAGCATTTACAGAGCAAAATGGAATGATGAATAGTACAATGAAAATTGTACGAGGAAAGGTGGAAGGTGCGTATAAGGATGTTATTGAAAGTATGTACGCAACAAATGGGAAAGATATTTATAGCGAGTACAACATCAAGTCGCTAGGCTAGCCTTGTTAAGTTTTTGATTATTAGAATATAATTAGCAGAGTAAGGTGTTGTTGATATATGATGACGTAGCAACAATTGCCTTACTTTGCTTACTGGGTTAGTAGGTGCGAGATAAGCGAGTACCTAGAGCAGCTCGCTATCGGCTAAAAGCTTTTCTACTCGCTTAAGGGTGCTTTCTACAATATCCATACTTGCCGATGCAAGTCGATCTCTGAAACGCAGCAGCTTGCCCGCAAGCTCATCATCAACAAGCTCCGAGATTATACTTAAAGCTTCAACAAGCGATAGTACAATGGGGGCAATGTCTCTGCTATTAAAGGTAATTTCAAGGTAATCCAGCTCGTAGCTATCGTACTCTACATCCTCGAATGCAAGCTTAAGCAAGCTGCCATACTTTAATGCATATAGCAAATAGCTGATTTGTAGCTCGATTGATTTTTGCTTGTCGTTGTAGTGCTCGTAAATTTCATCTTGTAACGAAGGGTCTATCGAGAGTTTATCGAGTCGGCGAAAGAAAAAAGTTTGGGTACGTATCTGAAAGAAGAATGGCTCAAGCTGTTTCTCCGAAAATCCTCTGTCAAAATACTCCCTCTCAAGGCTATCAATCGTATGGTCAAACTTATCAACCAGCTCAGTGTGCTTCATTTTACCTGTATTTAGATGCAAAGGTAGCGGTTATTTTGGGAGTTTCAATTAGTTAGCAAGTAGGATTGTGTACTACCCTAAATGCAAACAACAGGGTTCTTGCGTTAGTTTTGTATCTTTGCAAGTAAAATTAATAGGCTATGAGCGAAAGCAATCAGAATGCGATATTTGGAATACGTCCAGTTATAGAAGCAATCAATGCAGGAAAGCAGCTTGATAAAGTTTTGGTAAAGAATGGATTAGAAGGAGATCTGATACAGGAACTTAAAGATCTGATTCGAAGGAAACGTATATTTGTACAGTACGTTCCAGGCGAAAAGCTGAACAGCATAACATCCCAAAATCACCAAGGAGTAGTTGCTTTTGCTGCCCAAATAGAATACTACGAGCTCGAAGAGGTTGTAACAGCTGCTCTTGAAGGAGATAAAGCTCCGCTATTTTTGGTTTTAGACGGCGTAACCGATATCCGCAATTTTGGTGCGATAGCACGTTCGGCAGAGTGTGCAGGCGTAAACGCAATTATAATACCGGCAAAAGGATCGGCACAGATTAATTCAGAGGCAATAAAATCGTCAGCAGGAGCCCTGCACTTTATTCCGATTGTTAAAGTTCCAAGCCTCAGATCGGCAATTTTCTACCTTCGCGATAGCGGGATTCGAATCATTGCATCGTCGGAAAAGGCAAAGCATATGATGTATAAGGTTGATATGACCCCCCCAACCGCCATAGTTATGGGCTCGGAGGACAAGGGGATTTCGCCAGAAAACCTAAAGTTTGTAGATGAAATGGTAAAAGTACCATTGAGCGGTAAGATTGATTCGTTGAATGTGGGCGTTGCTGCTGCATTGGTGATGTTTGAGGCTGTTCGTCAGCGCATATTTGACGATATGTTTAGCGACGAAGAGTAGCGATACAGTACACTAGCAAGCTACACGAAGGATGCTGCTTTATAGCTTGCTAGTAGAACTTTTTGCTGGCTAGATCGTTTATCCCAAACACAAAGTATTGGAGTATGAAATGTATAAAAAATGGCTGTACAGCAGAATTTAGTTTTCGAGATCTAGTAAAGCTGTCGCTTGGTAAAGTTGTTGTATGCAAGGAGTGCGGAGCAAAGCATATTTTAGCCAACAAGCGCTTTATCTTCTTTTTAATTGTGCTGCTTATTTCGTTAGCAATAACATCAACTATTTTTTTGCTTAGCAATACCATCACCCAATCGTTAGGAGTAGAAGGTTATTTTGTTGGAATTGCCGTTCCTTGGGTAACTTTTTTCCTAATTTTTGGTGTTTTAGTTATTCCTGCTCTGGAGGTAAAGGTTCAGAATTAACAAAATGTTTATTTTGTAATTATCTGTATATTAATATTTTGATTTGATTTTTTGAAAAATATTAGCTAAAAAATTAACAAGTCGTTAACCCTTTTGTGGGAGATTTTAAATCGTTGGCAGATTGATAATGGATATTTTGCAGCTGTGTTTGAAAGACAGCATTGTTAACCTTCAAAATATCCGAACATTGAGAACTCCGCTACTTGCAGATAACGAATTGGTAGAACGTGTTGCCAAAGGCAGCGATGCTTCATTTGCCATTTTACACAATCGATATAGAAAGAAAGTTCTTGGTTACGTTTGCCTATTCATCAGAAGGCAGGATGTTGCCGAAGATATTGCGCAGGATGTTTTTATAAAAGCATACCGATCGCTTACCGAGGGAGGATATCACGATAGTGGAAAGTTTGTTCCTTGGCTAATGCGGATTGCACGCAATATGGTAATTGACTACTACCGAAAAGATGCTCCTCTATTTATGGATGAGCATAGTAGCATAGAGCTAAAGGTGCTAGGTATGGTTGCCGACGAAACTCCAGAGAAGAGCATAATTAAAAAGCAGCAAAGCTCGAGCCTACGAAGGCTGGTTGACGATTTGCCGAAGGAGCAGCGAGAAGTGGTACTTCTGCGCTACTACATTGGGCTTAGCTTTAAAGAGATAGCAGATTTTACCGATGTAAGCGTTAATACGGCCTTGGGGCGAATGCGCTACGCATTGATTAACCTAAAGAAAAAAGCCAATGCAATAGAACGATTCTAGACCAATTTATTTAGCAGTTTGTTGAGAGAAGAGGAGTAGGTGTAAACCCGCTCCTCTTTTTTTTTTCTAGTTGGTAACTTTGGGGATGATTTTTACAAGCTCGAGCTTAAATTTTAGGAGCTCATTTGGTGGAATAATGTCGTAACCTTCTTTCCCATACCCCAGATGTGGAGGTACAAAAAGCATGTACATATCTCCCTCCTTCATCATTTTTAGAGCTTCTTTCCAGCCTTCAATGGCATTGTTTAGCTCGATTGTTATGGGCGATTTACGCTCTATGGTCGACTCAAACTTTTGATCGTTGAGGAAGTAACCTTCAAAGTTTATTTCCACCATATCTCCATCTTGTGGCGATGGTTTCTCTGGAGTATCAACCTTAGATAGTACCTCGTACTGCAATCCACTCTGAGTGGTTGTAACGTTAGGCTTTAGCTTGTTTTCTTCCAGAAACTTGTTGGCTTTTTCCAAATTTTCAGCGGCTTGTTTATCTATTTTTGCTTGCTCTATAGCCCTAAGCTGATCTTGAAACTTTGCCATAACAGTAGCAATTTGCTCTTGCGTTAGGGGTAAATCTTTGGATGAAGTAGCATTTAGTCCTTTGTACAATAGAGGATAGTTTAGCTTTATGCCGCTCTTCTCTATTTGCATCCCGAGCCCATAGCCATACGCAAAGGATACGCTATCAATGAACGAAGTAAAGGCTGGTTTAGCTGTGGTTTGTCCGAAACCTAGCGAACAAAGCAGCATTAGAATTACCAAAGTGGTAGCTTTCTTTTTCATCGGATTAGGAGTTTGTTTTTGCCGATTTAATGAAAACAGGTAGGCTTGGACGCATATCTGTCATTCATTCGATTGGAATACATAAACAGAGCCTACAGAGCCAAAAGCGGCAGTGATTTTCTGATAAAAAAGAAACCAACATTTATCGAAAATGTTGGTTTTTAGCTCGTATTTAGTAAAGCTGCGAGGCTTCGTGTTTAAGTCGTTGTTTTGCAGCAATTGTTGGCGATATGTCTATCTCGGCGTAGGTTTCGATGATAAGCTTGGAAAGCTCAATAGCTCGCATGTTGGGTTGTAGCTTTGCACTGCAAGCGTTTACCAATCCCACGATATTATTTTTGGCATTTACAAGGTAGGTCCATGCATCTGGACTTACGTAAAGCTGTTGAGAGATATTGTGCTCGAATTCCGATCGGATGGAGCTTAGTAGCTTTGCTTGAAGTTCTGCTACCGTTTCCTCGTTCTTACCAACCCTTACAACAAGCGAATCGGGACTTATCCGTTCGAGAAAAACGATACAGCGTTCGTATGCTTGTAACCGTAGGGGGAGGGTTATTTTGGTTGATGCAATTTTCCGTTCAAGCTCACCTAGCTGCTTGCTACTACGCTGCGAAACGATTATAGCAGCTACAGCAATAATCGTAATGCCTAATATCGATGCAATGATGGCAATTTCCATAGCCCTTAATTTTACAACAAATTTACCTAAAAGAAAGCATATCGCTGCACTGCGTTGTGCTATCTTTCCGACGAAATGGTTTATTTTGCATAAAAATTAAAGCTGATGACTTCATCCAAAAAGCAAAAGAGCAAAGCAAATGCTTACAAACGTATTGCCATTGCTGCTGGTACTCTCGGACTTGTTGTGGCAATTGTTTATGGCGCAATGTTCTACATCAAGGTGTTGCAGCCCAATGTGGATTTAGGCGATAAAAAATCTGCCCACATCTTAATTCCAACTGGTAGCGATTTTAATGCAGTATTAGCAATACTTAAAAGCGATGGCTATATCGTAAATCTCGATAGGTTTACAAGCTATGCAAACGAACGCGGATACTATAAGAAAATAAAGCCAGGACGGTATAAGCTGGTTGATGGGATGAGCAATCGTAAGCTGCTTAATATGCTTATAGTTGGTAATCAGGATCCTGCGCAGGTTTATATCAACAACATCCGTACAAAAGAGAAGCTAGCGTCGGTACTTGGAAAGCAGCTAGAACCCGACTCTCTTGCAATCATTACACTGCTAAATAGCGATTCTGTTGCACGATCAATAGGAATGACCTCACAGACGATTATAAGCCTTTTTATTCCAAATACGTACGAATTTTACTGGAACGTAACTCCATCCGAAATTTTGCAACGTATGAAAAAGGAGTATGACGGTTTTTGGAAACAAAACGGAAGACAGCAAAAAGCCGACTCGCTTGGACTGACCCGTGAGCAGGTTATCACGGTAGCTTCGATTGTGGATGAGGAGACAAACTACACACCAGAAATGCCTACAGTAGCAAGCGTATATCTGAATAGGCTAAAAAAGGGGATGTTGCTTCAAGCTGATCCTACGGTGAAATTTGCGATTGGGGATCCAAGTATAAGACGAATTCTGAACAAGCATTTAGCGTTTGATTCGCCCTACAATACGTATAAGTATGCAGGTTTGCCGCCTGGTCCAATTGCACTTCCATCTATAGAGGCAATTGATGCCGTTTTGAAACCCGCTAAAACTCCGTTTATCTACTTCTGCGCAAAAGCCGACTTCTCGGGAGCTCACTCTTTTGCAGTCACCAAACAGGAGCATGAAACGAATGCGAGAGCATACCAAGCCGCATTAAATGCACGTAATATAAAGAAGTAGATCGCTTTAAACGGCGAAAATAGAAAAGGGGATATCCTAAAAAAGGTCGCACGACACACGTAGTACGAAAATGTTACCACAGCCTGCTATTTGTGATTTAGCTTGTTGTAATACGTAATACGAAGGTCTTGATGCTTTTAGGATATCCTCTTTTTCTTATAGTATGTTTACCTCTTTTTCAAGCTCAATGCAAAACTTGCCTTTAACAGCCTCAATGATCTCATTGGCAAGTGCAATAACCTCATTTCCATCAGCATTTCCAAGATTAATGAGAACCAGAGCCTGTTGGCTATGCACTCCAACATTTCCTTTTTTGATGCCTTTAAAGCCGCAAGTTTCTATTAGCCAAGCCGCAGGGACCTTTACCAAATCGCCTGCAGGGTAGGAGGGGACATTGGGGTAAGCCGACTTTATAGCTTCAAACTGCGTTAAAGGGATGGTTGGGTTTTTGAAAAAGCTTCCACAATTGCCATTTACTTCTGGAGATGGAAGCTTCCGTTCTCTGATAGATATAACGGCCTCTCTAACCGTTTTGATCGATCTTTTATTGTACGATTTGAGCTCCTCTTCGATATTCCCATAGTGCGTAATAAGCTGCGGCTTTTTGCTAAGCTTAAATGATACGTGGGTAATAACAACCTTCCCCTTAAGCTCGCGCTTAAAAATGCTATCTCGGTATCCAAATTCACAAAGCTCATTGCTAAAGCTAAATGGTTGCGCACTATCTAGGTAAAAGCCATCAACCTGTGTTATGGTATCTTTAACCTCAACCCCATACGCACCTATATTTTGAACAGGGCAAGCGCCAACATGACCAGGAATTAGGGAGAGGTTTTCAAGTCCGCCTAAGCCCTTTTCTACGCAGAAGCTCACAAGCTTATCCCACTCAACGCCAGCGGCAGCACAAATCGTAGCTTCGTTATCATTCTCCGAAGCTACCACAATATTCTCATCTGACGGTTGGAGAATTGTTCCTTCAAAATTGCGAGTGAATACGATGTTGCTACCTCCGCCCAAAACGAAGATGGGCTGTTGAGGTTTGCTTTGAAGAAAGCTGATGAGCTCAGTATTGCTATACGTTTTTACAAGCTTAGCGGCTTTAGCTTCGATGCCAAACGTGGTTAGCTTTTTAAGCGAAGCATTTTCAATGATTTCCATTTAGCGGTAGTTTTGCGAGTCTCTTAAGTATAAGAGACAACCGATTACGTTATACAAAGATATAAATAGCAATGCTGATTTTGCTTAACAGGTGTTAATTGCACCGATATAAAAAAGCTACCCTCTGTATTTGGGGTAGCTTTCTATGCTTATTCTTTTAAAGAATGCGCTATTCAGCATCCTTTTCGGGCTTAGTCTCTGTGCTGGCTTCCTCTTCAAATACACCAAGAATCTCAAAAAGGCTTTCCCTGCTTGGGATTGCAATCATTTGGAAAACAATGAAAATTGCTCCGATAATAAGCAGGTGGGTGTTGTTGGTAAAGAAGTAAAGCGTAAGATTAACAATAAATCCAGTGCTGGTGATTACCAGCTTGGTTAAGAAGGCCACCCTAAATATTCGGAGGTTTAGCTCTGTCGGATCGTTAGGGTTTATCTTTTTTACACGTTTGTTGAACAGCCATGCAGATAGAGGGATGGCTGCAACAGCAGCAAGGATAGCGGACAAGTATAGCTTGGCGGATGTTTCGGGATCGATGCTTACGGCTAGGCTTCTTTGTAGAAAAGAGGTTGCAAGAAGCAGAACGATCATGGCGCCAATAGCACACCAGTTAGTCCGACTAAGGGTTGAGATTGTTTTATCAACAAGTTCGTGTCTAAAAGTCATATTAATAGTCCTTTAATGTTTGCAATTGTTAGTTCCCTAATGGATTAAAATTCCAGCGTATCTTTTTATAGAGCTCATTGCTCATCAAAATGCCAATAGTACTTGCTGTGCAAGTATGTTTTGGGTATGATTGCTAAATGCAATTGCCAAAATTATCAATTAGAACGAAAAGTCAGCATTATAGGCAAAAAAAAGACCATCAAAACGATGGTCTTTTTATGTATGAAGCTTTGATCTAGTCAATTTTTCGCACATTTTTCGCTACATCCTGTCCATGTATATTTTGTTCGATGGTGAACTCTACTGGATCACCAGGCATCAAGTCGTTGAAATCAACATCTTGAAGATCGAGATAGTGGAAGAATAGGTTGTTGTTAGGATGCTTAATAAATCCGTAGCCATTCTTTAAGCTAAGGATTTCTCCTTCCTGGTACTCTTCACTAGCAATAGACTTAGACTTAGGAGCCGATGTGATATTTGTAGTGATAACAGGTTTTGGAGTGCTTTCGTTGCTAACAAATAGGTTATCTACGATGTCAAGCTCATCCTCGTTATCATCAATTTCTGTATGCATAGCAATTGGGTAGCTTACCTCTTCGAGCAAATCTTGCGAAGTTTTGGTTACTACCTTTTGACCTTCGTCGTTGGTATATTCAAATTCCCAACCAAGAACCATTACGCGAGTTCCTAGCGTGTTAAGCTTACGAACCAAAGGAACGTAATCGCCGTTTGATGCAAT
>Ga0062381_10000249_pt1 | contig 13684 bp, 9 predicted proteins | sample DOMMetBare1Fresh_2_FD_59506 | JGI IMG/M metagenome (GOLD analysis project Ga0062381, IMG submission 59506) | Wetland sediment microbial communities from St. Louis River estuary, USA, under dissolved organic matter induced mercury methylation -... | ecosystem: Environmental > Aquatic > Freshwater... | reverse complement strand
CTCTGCTCACCGCCAAGCAAGTTTCCTGCCCCTCTAATATCTAAGTCCTGCATTGCGATATTAAAACCACTACCAAGATCAGAGAAATCTTCAATAGCTTTTAAGCGTCGACGCGAATCTTGAGGTAGCGAAGCAACAGGAGGAGCAAGTAAATAGCAGAAAGCTTTTTTATTGGAACGTCCAACACGACCTCTCAGCTGGTGCAAATCGCTTAACCCAAAATGGTGAGCATTATTTATAATTATTGTATTTGCATTGGGAATATCCAAGCCAGACTCAATAATTGATGTAGCAAACAGGATATCAGCCTCGCCATCAATAAACGCCATCATAGTCTTCTCGAGCTTATCAGGCTCCATTTGACCATGAGCAACCAACGTTTTAACACCAGGCACAATTCGCTTCACCAAATTTTCTACCTCCACGATATCCATCACCCTATTGTGTACAAAAAACACCTGTCCACCCCTATCGAGCTCATAGGTAATTGCCTCCTTAATGATCTCCTCGTTAAAAGGGTGCACCTCTGTAGAAACAGGATGACGATTAGGAGGTGGAGTTTGAATAATCGACAAATCTCGAACCCCCATAAGCGAAAACTGTAGAGTCCGAGGAATGGGAGTTGCAGTTAAAGTTAGAGTATCAACATTATGCTTAAGCTGACGGAGCTTTTCCTTAGCCGAAACCCCAAATTTTTGCTCCTCATCTATAATAAGCAATCCTAAATCCTTAAATTTTAAATCCTTACCTATTATTCTATGAGTACCAATAAGGATATCAACTTTCCCATCAGCAACCTCCTTAACAACCTCCTTTATCTCCTTTGCAGATTTAAGACGACTAATAAAATCGACCTTAACAGGAAATTCTTTGAGTCGAGATTTAAAGGTTTTAAAGTGCTGTAGGGCAAGAATAGTTGTAGGCACTAGTATGGCAACCTGCTTACTATCCGCCGCCGCTTTTAGAGCAGCACGAATGGCTATTTCAGTTTTTCCAAAACCAACATCGCCACAAACCAGCCTATCCATGGGCATTTCAGCCTCCATATCCTCTTTCACAGCCTTTGTAGTACGCATTTGATCGGGAGTATCCTCGTAAATAAACGAAGCTTCGAGCTCGTACTGCATAAACGAATCGGGAGAGAACCGATACCCCTTGGACGACCGACGCTGAGAATAAAGAGCGATAAGATCCTTAGCAATATCCTTGACCTTTTTCTTAGCCTGAGCTTTAAGCTTTTGCCAAGCACCGCTACCAAGCTTGTATATTTTAGGAGGTTCGCCATCCTTTCCCTTAAACTTAGAGATACGATGTAAGGCATGCACATTAACAAAAAGCACATCGTTATCTCTGTATATTAACTTGATAGACTCTTGGATCTTGCCGTTAACCTCCGACTTAACGAGACCCCCAAAAACGCCAACACCATGATCGATATGCACAACATAATCCCCAATTTGAAGGTTGCTAATTTCCTGAATGGTGATGGCCTCGCTTTTATTGAGCTCGCCCCTCAGCTTATACTTCTGGTAGCGTTCGAAAATTTGGTGGTCAGTATAGCAGCATACCTTAGAAGCATGATCGACAAATCCCTCATGCAGAGCAATCGAAGTAAAATCGAAAACGATTTTAACCTTTGAAATTGAGTCGAATATATTATGAAGACGCTCTACCTGAGCCTCGTTCTCGGAAAGAAGGCATGTAACATACCCCTGCTGATTATTTTCTAGAATGGTGTTAGAAAGAAGCTCGAAATTCTTATTAAAAGTGGGCTGAGGAAGAGTTGAAAACTCAACAACATCAGACTGCTTAAGTAGTAAAGAAGAAGACAAAAGAATCGATCTGAATCTTTGAACACCTTGAATAAGCTCATTTTGATCAATTATCCAATCACCCTTATCACCGCTACCATTTGCAGATTCAATTTTAGCAACATCCGTATTCCCATCAATCTCAACAAACCTCCGGTGGAGAAAATCAAGCTCCTGAATCCAAAAAATGGTTTGACTAGGAACAAAGCTAAAGATGCTCTCCTTAGCATCAGAAAGAGCTGCATTCTTTAGGTTTGGAACAACATCAATAAAGTTAAGCCGGTCTTCCGACAGCTGAGTATCAATACTAAAAGTTCTAAGCGACTCAACCTCATCCCCGAAGAAGTCGACCCTGTAAGGTTTATTATCAGAAAAAGAAAAGATATCGACAATTCCACCACGAACAGCAAATTGGCCCGGCTCAGAAACAAAATCAACTCTTTCGAAGCTGTACTCCAACAGCACGTCACGCACAAATTCAATAGAAACCTTTTCTCCGACAGATATTTTTAACGTGCTTGATCTCAGCTTGTCCGAAGATACCACCTTTTCCACAAGAGCTTCGGGGTACGTAACAATTGCGAGAAAGTCGTTTGAAAGCGCCCCCTCTTTAAGAGCGTTTAAAACGGCTGTACGCTGGACAATACCCGAAGCATCCTCCTGCCCATACTGTATAGATCGCTTGTAAGCAGAAGGAAAAAAGAGAACTTTATCCGAAGAAGTAAGGTTGTAGAGATCGTTGTAAAAGTAGGCAGCCTCCTCCTTTTCGTTAAGAACAAAAAAGAAGGTAGATCCTTTAGAGAGCATGAGCGATGCGACAATGCTCTTAGCAGAGCCGCAAAGCCCATCAATACGTATAGACTGAGCATTAGAAGCGACAAGCTCTTTTAGATCTGCGACGGCCTTCTGCTGCTCTATCCGTTTAATTAGCTGTTGAACGTTCAAATGATTATATTATTGCTTAGAAGGCAAATTTATAAAAGTGAACGTAAATTAAAGGATAAAGCAACCTCAAAAAATTAGCCTTCGGCATTTGGAGTAGCTTTTACTTTTGGAGAAGCAGCCTCGCGCATGAACTCCTCGGCCTTACGCACCAGGCTATAGGAACCTGCCATAAAAGGCACGCGTTGATGCAAAGAAGTTGGCTTAATTTCGAGGATTCGCTTAGTACCAGTAGAAGCCCTACCTCCAGCCTGCTCTGCAAGAAAAGCAATTGGATTGCACTCATATATTAACCTAAGCTTACCTTCGGGCTTTATTTTTGTTTGAGGATAAAGGAAAACCCCACCAACCAATAGATTCCGATGAAAATCAGAAACCATACTACCAATATACCTGCAAGAATACGGACGACTAGATTGAGGAGAATCGGCCTTACAGTAGTCTATAAATTCGCGAATCCCCTTTGGGAAAGAATTATAATTCCCCTCGTTCACCGAATAAATAGATCCCGACTTCGGCGTCTCGATACGATTATGAGACAGGCAAAACTCTCCAATAGAAGGATCGAGAGTAAAGCCAAACACCCCCTTTCCGGTTGTATAAACTAGCATCGTAGAAGACCCATAAATAATATAGCCTGCACATATCTGCTTCTGCCCCTCTTGCAAAAAATCCTCAATCGTAGCCTTTTCGCCACGAGGACTGATACGACGATAAATGGAAAATATTGTTCCCACAGAAACATTACTTTCAAGATTTGCAGAACCATCAAGAGGATCCATACAAACAATATACTTGCCATCAAGCGCCATCTCGTCATCGAAAGTAACTATTTCATCATTCTCTTCGGAAGCAATTCCACAGCACTCACCACTATTACGAATGCTCGAAATAAACAGCTCGTTAGCAATATAGTCTAGCTTCTTCTGCTCCTCTCCCTGAACATTGGTAGTTCCAATAGAACCGAGGATATCAGCCAAACCTGCTTTGTTGATTGACTTATTTACGATTTTAGCAGCAACACCGATATGGTGCAACAAACGAGTAAACTCTCCAGTAGCGTAGGGAAAATCGGCCTGACGCTCGATGAGGAATTGTGCTAAGGTAGTTACCTTATACGCATTTAAAATGTGGTTCATTACAGTTGTACAATAGTAAGAACTGTACAGAATATCATTCTTCACAGCGAGAAGATATCCATATGTACGATTCTTTGTGGTTTTAGGTTAGTCATTGCTCTTACCTACCGGTAGGTAATAAATGCAAATTAATGCAATTTTTTGCACCTTAGTGTAAACTTTCACATTTTTTATTTAAAACGATTGCGCTTATAGCATCACAAGCATAAAATACAAGAAAAAATGAGCCCAACTTAGCGCGTACCTAGCTGATTACAACTACTTTTAAACTACACAATAGAACAATAGGAGCAAAATAGACAATCGCGCATATATCGAAGCAAAATATAGGCTATCTTGCACACCTCATAGAAGCATTAGCATTTCAAATGCTAACAAAATATGGTTACATCGACCAGCAAAATATTTAGTCAACCAAATGAAAGTTTACAAATTCGGAGGAGCATCGGTTAAAGATGCCGATGGCGTAAAAAATGTTTGCAAAATAGTGGCAAACACCAACGAAGCCCTAGTAGTTGTCGTTTCGGCAATGGGCAAGACTACAAACGCACTAGAACGAGTACTACAAGCATACCTTGATAACAAGCAAACGGTACTCGAAAATGAGCTTAATGAGCTATACAGCTACCATAAAGCAATTGTAGAGCAGCTTTTTGCACCTCCAGCAGACATGCTCTACGAGCTAGAAGCAATAATTGAAGGACTGCGGTTTTTCTTGAACGTTAATAACAAGCGAGACTACGACTTCTGCTACGACCAAATAGTTTCGGTAGGAGAGCTACTTTCTACAAAAATAGTATCCAGCTACATATCTTCCCAAAAAGTTGATATAGAATGGATTGATGTAAGAACGATTCTTAAAACTGACAGCACCTACCGTGATGCCAACGTCAACTTCGAAACCTCTAGCGAGCTATTTAAAAACACCATCGACTTTACAAAGCACACAGCATACCTAACACAAGGATTTATAGGGTCGAACCATAAGGGGTATGCTACAACATTAGGAAGAGAAGGGTCTGACTACACTGCAGCAATAATCGCCAACCTCCTTGGAGCCGAAAGCGTAACAATATGGAAAGACGTTCCAGGAGTATTGAATGCCGACCCACGCATTTTCAAGGAAACGGTTCATCTTCCATCAGTATCGTATAAGCAGGCAATAGAGCTTGCATTCTACGGAGCCCAAATCATCCACCCTAAAACCATAAAGCCACTCCAAAACAAAAGCATCCCACTATACGTACGCTCGTTTGTTGACACAAGTGCAGAAGGAACTAAAGTGATGGCAAACGTAGCATCAAATGACGAAGTGCCCGTTTACATTCTAAAGCAGAAGCAAACCCTGATATCAGTTGAACCCAAAGACTACTCATTTGCCCTTGAGGACAGCTGGGTAAAAGTTTTTACGATAATGCAACGTTACCGACTGAAGGCCAACCTAATACAAAGTTCGGCGATAAGTATGAGCATTAGTGTAGATGGCACAAACCAGCACCTCCCCGACGCCATAGATGAATTTATGAACGACTTTAAAGTCAAGTACAACGAAGGACTGAACCTGCTAACCATACAGAACTACAACGAATACATAATTGACAGCTATACAGCAGATGTAGAAGTCATTCTCCAGCAAAAAAGTAGAAAAACAGCAAGAATTTTGTACAGGTAGCAACCATAATACGCACTACAAAATGGGAAAGAAAATCATACTCACAATAGCAGCCTTAACGCTCTTCACATTAAGCAGCAACGCCCAAAAAGTAAACGGCATAGATCTGAAAGATATAGATGCAGACTATATAGAAATATCTGAAATCCCCAGAATGTCGAGTAATACGCTAGTCGCTATTGATTATGGGCAAAAGAGCAGCTTATGGAACTTTAAAGAGCAAGTGCTAAGGGATGACGAAGGTCGGGAGCTAGAGCTAAACACAATGGTAGAAGCTCTAAATATGCTATCGAAATATGGATACGAACTTGTAAGCGTATATACAACTCAATCGCAAAACGGAGGCATACAGCTTAGGCACTATGTTTTAAAAAAACAGAAAGCCACAAAGTAGCTTGATAAAAGAAAAAAACCGCCACACCCATAGCTCGGATGTGGCGGTTTTCTTATAATTCGAAAACAAAACTAATCTACATTATCATGCAGGTAAGAATTATCAGGACGAATGAGCAGAGAGCTCTCATCCGAAATTGTAAACCTTGAAACCTGCTCATTACTTCGCATGCTCGACTCACCAGATTGCCTGCGACGCTCGTAGGCAGGAACCTTTTCAAGCTCCTCAATACGACGATCGGTAAGTTCGCGACTTTTAGGATCCTGCATATAGCGCGAACCAGCCCCTCCCGAAGAACGCTGAACGGTACGAACAGTAAACTCGCCAGCAGTCTCAACAAGCTCCTCTTGCTCCTGCGAGCTATCGCTATCAAAGCTGTCAGCCCCATCCATATCGAGCACTACATACTCAGGCTTTTGCTCATCCGCATTACCATCAGGCAAAACAACCTTTGTAACCGAAGGAGGAGTCATGCTATGCAGCTCGGGAATAACAGAAGAAGTAAAACCAGTAGCAATAATAGTAATACTAATTTCATCAGAGAGGTTCGGATCGATTCCGTTACCCCAAATAACATCAGCACCATTTCCAGCCGCATTCTGGATATAATCACCAATCAGACCAAGCTCATCCATTGTAATTTCGCTTTGCCCCGATTGAATGTTATACAGAATATTTTTAGCCCCCTGAATATTGCAGTTATTCAGAAGCGGAGAGTTGAGCGCCATTTCAACAGCCAATCGGGCCCTATCAGGACCACTAGATCTACCAGATCCCATAAGTGCAACACCGCTACCACGCATCACCGTTTCAACATCGGCAAAATCGACGTTTATATAACCATGAACGGTAATAATTTCGGCGATACCCTTAGCCGCAATAGCCAGCACATCGTCAGCCTTTGCAAATGACTCAGAAAGCTGAAGGTTTCCGTATATCTCACGAATACGCTCATTATTGATAACCAACAAAGAGTCAACATAGTTTTGCATCTCCCTGATACCTTCGAGCGCATTATTAAACCGCTTAGGCCCCTCGAACCGGAACGGAAGCGTAACAATGCCAACTGTGAGAATACCAAGATCTTGAGATGCCTTGGCGATAACAGGAGCAGCACCTGTACCTGTACCACCACCCATTCCAGCTGTAATAAACACCATTTTAGTATTCGTGCTAAGCACCTCTACAATAGTATCTAGCGCTTCATTCGCCGCTTCCATCCCAACCTCTGGTTTGTTACCCGCCCCACGGCCTTGAGTAAGCGAATCGCCAAGCTGTATTTTCGTAGGAATAGCACTCTTTGCCAAAGCCTGAGCATCGGTATTTCCGATAACGAATTCAACATCCTTGATGCCCAGCTTGTGCATGTGGTTCACAGCGTTGCCGCCACCACCCCCAACACCGAAAACCTTAATTATAGAAGGCTGTCCTGTTGGTAAATCGAAGTTAATTAAATCGTCGTTTAGCATCGCATCCTTGCTTTTAAGGTTTTTGGTCAAACGATATATCATCATCGCTGAAGAGATCTCCGATATTCTGCTTTATTTTTTGGAAGAACATCGATTTAGTCTTCATTGGTTTAACAGGCTCGGAAGAATGCTCCTCGAGCGTAGGTTGCAAAAGATCCGACTCCACCACCTGAGGAGCAGGCTTTAGAGCAGCCGCTTTAGCCTTCTGATCTTCGCTTCTTTTTATCATATCCTCGAAACCCAGTAGCAGCAAACCAATCCCAGTTGCATGCATTGGGCTGTTCATCTCATTATCAGAATTTGCAACAGTGTTGATATCAGGCTTACCAATACGCACATCGTAACCCGTATGAAGCGTAAATAGCTGGCTAAGGTCTTTCAGCTGCGAACCACCACCGGTAATCACAATCCCTGCATTAAGCATATCCCCATAACCAGAATTGGCAATTTGGTAGGCAAGATGATCGATAATCTCCTCCATACGGCACTGAATGATATGAGCCAACGTACTGAACTTGATCTCCTTAGGCTCACGACCCGATATTCCAGGAATAGTAACAATCTTATCAGAAGGAGCAGTATCACCAATAGCAGACCCAAACTGAACCTTAAGCTGCTCGGCCTGACGTTGAAGAATGCTGCAGCCCTTCTTTATATCATCGGTTACAACATTTCCACCAAAAGGAATCACAGCAGTATGCCTCACAATACCCTCATGAAAAATTGCCAAGTCGGTAGTTCCACCACCAATATCAACAAGAGCAACCCCAGCCTCCATTTCATCCTCGGTAAGCACAGCTCTAGCTGAAGCAAGAGGTTCGAGCATCAGCTCGTTAACCGTTAGCCCAGCACGCTCTATACACTTCTCGATATTCTTCATAGCAGCAATTTGGCCAACCACAATATGGAAGTTCCCCTCCAATCGGCGACCAGAAATTCCTACTGGATTCTTAATCCCAACCTCATTATCGACAATAAAATTTTGAGGAAGGACGTGCAAAATCTTATCGCCAGGCTCTAGCGGAATCTTGTACATATCGTCGATAAGGCGCCTAACATCCTCCTTCGAAACTTCAGAATCGTAAGTTTCGAGATTGATGAGCCCCCTGTTTTTAATACCCTTAATGTGTTGGCCTGCAATGCCAACGTAAACCTCGCTAAAATCTATCTCGGCTTTACGTTTAACATCTGCCACAACTGCCTCAATAGCCTTAACCGTTTCATCAATATTCTGCACCATTCCACGCTTAACCCCAGTTGACACGGTTTTGCTGTGAGCAACAATCTTAAGCCTCCCATTGCTTTCGAGCTTACCTACAAGGGCAACAATCTTAGTTGTTCCCAAGTCTATGGCTACTACATAATCGTTTTTGCTGGTCATATACCTTATTTTTTGCAGATTACCTGATTTGCGTACTTTACATTAATCACACTATACTTATTCCACCCTTCGCTAGGAAGAGCATTTTTATAAAAAATAAACAGCTTTTTGAGCTTTGCACGAAACTCGTCGAGGGAGCCTAACAGAACAGTGTGGTTCCCAACACGAGTTACCAGTTCCACATCATTCGAGCTGTTTACATAGATTTGCTCAATCTGAGCATTCCAAAACTCATCGTTTCGGATATAGGAAACAAAGTCGAACAGCTGAGGGAGTAGCCCCTTTCTATAGCTACTATCCTTTGCCGCGTTAACAACCTTGACACGTCCATTCTTTTTAACCTTTAAGCTTATGTTACCGCTTACCACCACCACATCAGCAGCAGAACGATCAGACAAAGGAATCATATATCCTTGGCTATCAATATAGCAGCTCGAGCCATCGGGATTAAACAATCTCATTATAGCCTCGCGCTGTTCTACCTTAATCTTTAAAACTCCGCTTACAGTTGTATAAGCCTCAGCGTTTTTAACAAATGGTAGTTCCAGTATTCGCCTCTCAATACGATGCGTATTAATACGAGATAGGCGAGTACCAACCAGCGTCTTTACCTCCCTATTTGCCATTCGGATAACATCATCCTTAGCAATAAACTTGCTTTTGACGCTATCGGCGACCACAACCTCTACCCTACGGCAGATAATATCCTTATCCTTCCCCTTAACAAAGAAAATGGAAGTACCTAGATAGGAAAGAATCCCTATCCAGATAATGATAGTTCCGAGTATCGCCCATTTTCTTCTACTTATCTTCATGCTACTCTACCTCTAATCTTTTTTTAAGCAAGCTTGCTATAGGCTCAACCAGCTTATCAATATCGCCCGCACCAAGGGTCATAAGCACATCTACATCTCTATTCGCAAGGATATCAAGCACCTCCTCTTTAGAAGAAAGCACCTTACTTGAGCATAGAATCTTATCAAAAATCATTTTTGAAGTCACCCCCTCAATAGGCAGCTCCCTAGCAGGGTAAATATCCAGCAAAATGACCTCATCGAGAAGACTTAGGCTTTCAGCGAACCCATCAGCAAAATCGCGAGTCCGCGAGTAGAGATGAGGTTGAAAAATACCGCAAACCTTACGACCAGGAAACATTCCCTTTACAGAAGAAATAGAAGCTTTAAGCTCTTCTGGGTGGTGTGCATAGTCGTCTATAAAGGTAAGATGCTCGGTATTAATGTGATAATCAAACCTGCGCTTAACACCACAAAAAGAAGCGAGACCTTCTCGAATCCCATCAACATTATCAGTAACTTCTAAAGCCAACGCAACTGCAGCAATAGAATTTTCAACGTTAATCCACCCAGGTATGCCGAGGGTACATGACTCGATAAGCCCCTTAGGTGTAACAATATCGAAGGTATAAGTTCCGTTGGGGTTACGAGTAAGCCCAGATGTATGGTAATCTCCACCATCGTTTACAGAATAGCGAAACACCCTAATACCCTTGTTTTCAATAGGAACCTCAACGCCCTGCTTAACAAACAAAGAGCCATTAGGCTTTACTTGGTTGATAAAATCGGCAAACGAGCGAAGTACAGAATCGTGAGAACCGTAGATATCCAAATGGTCAGCATCAGCTGACGTAATCACCGCCGCATTGGGAAAAAGTTGAAGAAACGACCTATCAAACTCATCAGCCTCTGCAACAAGCACCTCATTACTAGCAAGCAACAGGTTTGTATTATAGTTCTTAGCAATACCACCAAGAAACGCATTAACCCCACCACAAGCAGCTACCAAAAGATGCGACAAAAGCGTTGAAGTTGTTGTTTTACCATGAGTACCAGCAACTGCTAAAGTAACCATAGAGCTAGCAATAACACCAAGCGCAACGCTTCTTTTGATAACCTTATATCCACTGCGCTGAAAGAATAGCAGCTCGCTATGATCAGCAGGAACAGCAGGCGTATAGATAACCAGCGTCTCCTTTGCGCTACTTTTAAAGCACTCGGGAATAAGACCAACGCTATCTTCATAGTGGATAGCAATACCCTCCGAAACGAGCGATATTGTAAGCTCGGTCTCAGTTCGATCGTATCCAGCCACAAGGCATCCCTTGTGGTTAAAGTAACGAGCAAGCGCGCTCATTCCTATACCACCAATACCCACTAGATAGACATACCTAAACTTAGTCTCATTCATATTTAAGCAAGCTTCAATATTTCGTTAGCAATACGCTCAGCAGAATCGGCAATACCAAGCTTAGCGATATTGGCCGATAAAGCAACACGCTTAGCCTCATTGTTTAAGAGAGAAATTGCTTCAGGTAGAAGCTTTTGAACACACTCAGCATCAGTAACAAGCAGAGCTGCATCAACTTTTACCAGAGCCATTGCATTTTTAGTTTGATGATCTTCAGATACATTAGGAGAAGGAACCAAGATGCAGGGCTTCGCAACCAGGCAAAGCTCAGAAATAGTACCAGCACCAGCCCGAGAAATCACCACATCAGCAGCAGCAAAAGCAAGATCCATACGATAGATAAAATCCATCACCTTTATATTACTTGCACAAGCTTGCTCTACCGCCAATGCGGAATCGGCAATATAAAACTTACCTGTTTGCCAAAGAACCTGATAGTCTGACGCTTTAATATCGTTAATATGCAACGCTACAGTACTATTAATTGTACGAGCCCCAAGGCTTCCGCCAAGAATTAGCACCGTTTTTTTTGCCGGATTTAAGCCAAAAAACGCATATGCTTCCGAACGCTTATCGCTGAGATTCACAAGATCTTGACGAACGGGATTCCCTGTTTTAATGATGGACTTAGCAGGAAAGAAGCGTTCCATTCCATCGTAGGCAGTACAAATTCGCTTAGCCTTCTTGGCCAATATTTTATTAGTAAGCCCAGCGTAAGAATTTTGCTCTTGGATTACGGTAGGGATACCCCTTCTATTTGCCATGTACAAAACTGGACCGCTAGCATAGCCACCCACCCCGACAACAACATCAGGGTTAAAGCTATCTATAATTTTACCAGCCTCGGTAAGGCTCTTAATAAGCTTAAACGGAACCGATAAATTTTTAAGCGTAAGACTACGCTGGATTCCAGCTATCGGTAACCCTTTAATAGCATATCCAGCAGCAGGCACTTTTTCCATCTCCATACGACCAAGAGCACCAACAAAAAGGATTTCGATAGTAGGATCGATAAGCCTAAGTGCATTGGCAATAGAGATAGCAGGGTATATATGACCACCTGTACCACCACCCGATATGATTACCTTTTTACTCATTTACAAGTTCCTCTTTATGTTCATCAACTTCGGAAGAAGGCTCCTCCTTCTTTTTCTTAGCATCGCCCCCATCAGACGACGATTTAGGAGCATCAATTTGTCTAGTAGCACTCTGAATCAGTCCAAAAACAGCACCAGTCATCCAAATTGAGCTTCCCCCCATGCTAACAAAGGGCAAGGTTTGACCAGTAACGGGGAAAACCCCAACCGCCACGCCCATATTAATCAAAGCTTGCACAACGAGCAGCAAGATTAATCCCATTGTTAGAAATGCAGGATATGTTTTATCAGTTTTCTTAACAATAACCCCAGCCCGATAAAGCAAAGCTAGGTAAATAAGCAGAATAATTGATCCCCCAATTAGTCCATATTCCTCTATAATAATAGCATAAATAAAATCGGAATAAGGATGAGGAAGGTAATTCCGCTGAGTGCTATTGCCAGGCCCTTTCCCAAAGATACCCCCAGTAGCAACAGCAATTTTAGACTGATCAGCTTGAAACGTATCATCCTTGGTCGCCTTTTTAGCCTTACTATCGCCGACAAAAGTATGGTAACGTTTTTCCCAAGTTGCAATACGATGCTTTTGAAAGCCCGTAAGCTGAGCAACAAAAACAAAGATTACAAATAGCGCCACTGCACCAGCACCAGTAATAAGCAAATGCTTTGTACTTACCCTGCCAATAAACATTAGCACTACGCATACCAAACCAAGCATCGCAGCAGTTGAAAAGTTATTAGGCAGAATTATAAGGCAGATCACACCTACAACTGCAATTATTTTAGCGTACACCCTCCAATCCTTAATATCGTTTTGGTGGACAGCTAACATATGCGCCACGTACATAATAAGAGCGACCTTAGCAAAGTCGGACGTTTGAAACGTAACACCACCAATGGAAATCCATCTTGCAGCATCGTTTAGATTAGCACCCATTGCCATAGTAAGAACCAACAAAGGAATACTCAACCAAACCAAGACTTTAGACATCTTCTGATAATATTTAACATCAAGAAGATGAACCACATAAGCAATACCAACTCCAGAAAATACAAAGAATAGCTGCTTAAGCAAAAAACGGAATGTTTCGCCATGATACTTTGAGTACGCAAGCGTGCCAGTAGCAGAGTAAACCACCAATATGGATACTACAGCTAGCACCACAAGCATAGCCCAAATTACAGGATCACCCTTAAAATATTTAAGCAAGCGGTTCATTGACTATAGGTTTCTTACAGCATTTTTAAATTTTCTACCACGATCTTCGTAGTTATCAAACAAGTCGAAGCTTGCACAAGCCGGTGAAAGAAGAACAACATCCCCATCCACACCAAGCTTATAAGCCTCTTTTACAGCCTCATCAGCCGAATTAGTATCAATTATAGTAGGAATCATATCCCTAAAAGCAGCATGTATCTTAGAGTTATCAAGACCAAGACACACAATCGCCTTAACCTTTTCGTTAACAAGGTTAGCTAACGTAGAGTAGTCGTTACCTTTATCCACACCACCAACAATCCAAATAACATTCTGACGCCCCTTCATACTTTCGAGCGCATACCAGGTAGAGTTA
>Ga0062381_10000243_pt1 | contig 13988 bp, 13 predicted proteins | sample DOMMetBare1Fresh_2_FD_59506 | JGI IMG/M metagenome (GOLD analysis project Ga0062381, IMG submission 59506) | Wetland sediment microbial communities from St. Louis River estuary, USA, under dissolved organic matter induced mercury methylation -... | ecosystem: Environmental > Aquatic >... | reverse complement strand
GAAGAGCTCCTTGATGATCCGGCCCGGCAGGGCGCCGATGTAGGTGCGGCGGTGACCGCGAATCTCGGCCTCGTCGCGCATGCCCCCCAGGGAGATGCGGATGAACGTGCGCCCCATGGAGCGGGCAATCGACCTGCCCAGGCTGGTCTTGCCCACACCGGGAGGGCCGACCAGACACAAGACCGGACCCTTCATGTTTTCCTTCAGTGAGCGTACCGCCAGGAATTCCAGGATGCGTTCCTTGACTTTCTTCAGGTTGTAGTGGTCTTCGTTGAGGATTTCCTCGGCCTTGATCATATCCAGGCAGTCCTCGGTGCTCTTGTTCCAGGGCATGCCGGCCAGGTAATCCAGGTAGGTGCGCGAGACGTTGTGCTCGGGTGAGGCCGGGTTGATGCGTTCCAGACGCTTGAGCTCCTTGTCGGCGATCTTTTTGACATCCTCGGGCAGGCCGGCCTCGTCGATCAATTTGCGTAGCTCGTTCATGTCGGAGGTCTTCGGGTCTTCCTCGCCCAGTTCCTCCTGGATATGTTTCATCTGCTCCCGCAGGATGTATTCCTTCTGGTTCTTGCCGACCTTGCGGTTGACCTCGGAGTTGACCTCGTTTTTGACCTGCATGCTCTGGACTTCATTGGTCAGATAGACATAGACCTTCTTGAGGCGCTCCAGGGGATCGACAGTTTCCAGCAGACCCTGCAGGTCGGCCAGCGACAGGTTAACGTAGAGTGCCACCAGGTCCGAGAGGCGCGCCGGATTGTCGATGTAGTCGATCATCTTCATCACGTCGTCCGGCAGGGGTTTGCCGTGGGAGAGGGAGATCTTCAGCAGGGCATTCAGGCTTTGCACCAGGGCTTCGGAGACCAGGTTCTTTTCCACGAATTCGCGCACTACCTCGCAGTGGGCCAGGATGATGGCACCGGACGGCTCTGTGTCCAGTATGCGCAGGCGATTGAGGCCCTCCAGGGTTACCTTGAATTTGCCATCGCCGATCTTCTTGATCTGATTTACCCTGCAGAGGGTACCGATTTCGCTGATATCGCCCAGCTGATCGACCACCGAGCCGACCGGCCGGCGAAGCACCACGGCGACCATTTTGTCGTAGCGGTCGGCCTCGGTAAAGGTCTGCAGGTCACGGTCGTTGACAAAGAGCGGGAAGACCATATAGGGAAAGGGAACCATCTCCTGCTGGATGTACAACGGCAGTTTTTCGGGTACGTCTATTTCGGAGTGGGGCATGGAACGGATTCCTTTGCTGGCTGGATATGAGGAGCTCAAGATAGCATAATCGCTGACGGAATCAAAGCGTTACAGCGGCTCTCCCTGGCGCAGGTTGACATTCAACACCCGCACCGTGGCCGCGCTGCCGGTCAGCTCGCGGTAGATCACCATCAGGAAGCGGATCGTCACCAGGCGGCGGATGGCGCTCAGGGTTGCGCGGCGGATATGGCCCAGGTAGCGCTCCAGCAGGCGGCTCGGCGTCAGCCCTTCGGCAATCCCGAGCGGGAAGGTGCTCCACTGCACCGAAAAAACGGAGCAGTCCTCCAGCAGTACCTGCTGGCAGGCGATCTCCTGATTGTGACGATCGTTGCGCATTGGCGCATTCTGCCATCAAAAATTGATATTGCAATCAGATTTCCGCTGTGGCACCTTCCCCGCTCACGCTGGAGCAGCCAAGCCGTAGAAACCCCTATATTGCTTAGGGCAGGCTTTCAGCCCGCCCTAAGCAGATGCACGATGCCTGCGCTCCGAAAAATGCCCTGTTGCTTGCCATCGGCAATTTATATGGCACACTTGATTCCTCATAAAAACTTAACACAGGCATGCGTCTTACTCAGATCCATTTCCGCTACAAGCGATAGTAAGAAACAAGGAGGGCTGGTAATGAAGAAGATAGGAGTAGTACTCTCGGGCTGCGGGGTGCGCGACGGCAGCGAGATTCATGAAGCGGTTTTTGCCCTGCTGGCCATCGACCAGCACGGGTGCGAAGCGGTCTGCATGGCGCCCAATGCGGATTTTGCCGTGACCGACCACCTGACCATGCAGGAGAGTGGTGCAAAACGTAATATCCTGGTGGAATCGGCCCGCATCGCCCGCGGCAATATCCGCGACATCAAGGATGTTACGGCGCTCGACCTGGACGCGGTCGTTTTTCCGGGGGGCTTTGGCGCCGCCAAGAACCTGTGCGATTTTGCGCTGAAGGGCGCCGCCGCCTCGGTCCACCCCGAGGTCGGGAGACTGCTCAAGGAAATGGCCGCTGCCGGAAAACCGATCGGCGCCATCTGCATTGCTCCGGCCCTGATTGCGGCGGTACTGGGCAGGGAATACGCACCCAGTCTGACCATCGGCAACGACGCCGGCACGGCTGCCGAGATCGAGAAGACCGGGGCGCGGCACGAGGAGTGTCCGGTCAGCGAGATCGTGGTGGACACGAAGAACAAGATCGTCAGTACTCCGGCCTACATGCTGGCCGAGCACATCTCCCAGGCTTACGAGGGAATCGAGAAGTGCGTCAAGGAAGTCATCAAGCTGATCTGAACGGATCACTCCCATTACTTACGTAAGGGCGAAGTCAGGTCTGCTTCGCCCTTCTGTTTTCAAAGGACATCACCCGGATGAAACTCGCCCTGTTCGCCCTCTTTGTTGCCATCACCGCCTTCACCTACTGGTTGCGTCACATCAATCTGCGCTACCTGAAACTGCACGGTTCAACGGTGCCGGAAGGGTTCGAGGGGGCTATCGACGGGGAGGCGCTGCATAACAGTACCGCCTACACCCTTGACTCCAGCCGGCTGGGGCTCTGGGAATCTCTCTTTGATAATCTGCTTCTGATCCTGTTCCTCTTCGGCGGGATCATGGCTGTCTATGACCGCTTGATCGGCGGGTTGAGCGTTTCGCCCATCGCCTCGGCGGTGTTCTTCTTTCTGCTGATGACCTGTTGTCAAACCCTGCTGGGGATCCCCTTCGATCTGTACGGAACCTTTGTAATCGAGTCGCGCTACGGCTTCAACACCACCACGCTCCGTCTCTGGTGGGCTGATTTTCTCAAGTCCCAGGCCATCGGCGCCGTACTGCTGACGGTCCTGATCGGTGTCATCTTCTGGTTGATTCAGTGGAGTCCACAGCGCTGGTGGCTCTGGGGCTGGGGATTCATGGCCGTTTTCAGCCTGTTCATGATGTTCATCTCGCCCTATCTGATTGAGCCGCTGTTCAACAGGTACGAGCCGGTTACGGAAGCGGGGCTGGAGGATGATATTCGTTGCATGATGGAGCGGGCCGGACTCAAGGTTGGTCGGGTGCTGCAGATGGACGCGTCAAAACGCAGCAAACACTCCAATGCCTACTTCACCGGCATCGGCAAGGTCAAGCGCATTGTGCTGTACGATACCTTGATCAAGCAGATGAGCCACGCCGAGATCGTGGCGGTACTGGCCCACGAGATCGGGCACTGGAAGAAGGGGCATATCTGGAAACGTTTACTGTGGGCCGAGATTCTGGCCCTGGCGGGGTCGTGGGTCAGTTTCAAATTGCTGGCGTGGCCCGGGTTGCCGGGGCTTCTGGGGTTGCCGGCCGAGATTTCATTGCCGGCGCGGATGGTGCTGCTCGGTTTTCTGACCTCGCTGGTCATGTTCCCCGTGACCCCTTTTTTGGCTTGGCGCTCGCGCTGTCAGGAGCGGGAGGCCGACCGCTTTGCCGCCGATCTGACCGGCAGACCGCAGGATCTGGCCTCGGCCCTGGTCAAGATGTCGGCCGAGAACCTCTCCAACCTCTTTCCCCATCCCTTCTACGCGGCCTTCTACTACAGTCATCCGCCAACCGTGGAGCGGGTCAGGAGCTTGCGGGAGCTGGCGGCAGGTGACGATCACCAGTCCGTCCCATCGCCGCGTCTGCCCGCGACGCAGTGATACCGGGCACGTTTTTGCTCCTCGGAAAGCGGTTTCTGGATGATATTGCGTCGTTCCGGGCCGTCGTAGGCCCCGCCCCCGTCTCCACGGATCGGATCTGATCCGACCTTGACCCATGCGTCGGAGCGCCGGAAGGCCAGTACGGCTCCGGCCGCGATCAGGCGTTTGAGGTCGCGGGCATCCACATATTCCACGGAATCGTAATGGGACATGACAGCAATCTTCATGGAGTACCTCCCGGATTGCGGGTGCGGGCGGGCCTTATGCTTTGGAATACAGTACGGCTACGCCTTTTGCCGTGCCTTTTCCCGCTGCTACCCAGCCGTGGGGTTGGCTTGAATCGTAGTAGATGCTGTCTCCGGGCTGCATGCGGATGATCTCGTTGTTGTAGTGAAAATCCAGTTCCCCCTCGGTGACATAGAGGAACTCCTCATCGCCGTCATGCTTGAAATAAAGCTTCTCATTCCAGTCGCGTTTTTCAAACTCGACCAGAAACGGTTCCATATGTTTGTGGCGCAGCCCCTGAGCCAGGGAGTGATAGGTATAGGGGCGGGAATCGTCACTGCTTGGCGAGCGGGGTGCGGTCTCGTCATTTTTGAGATCCTCCCGCCGGGTTAAAACATATTTTTGGCGGTTGCCCTCGTCCTCGAAGAAATAGTGGATGCCGACCTTGAGACCCTTGGCAACCTTGAGCAGTGTTGCCAACGGTGGCACGACCAGCTCGTTTTCAATCTGTGACAGAAGCGGTTTCGAGAGGGAGGTCAGGGCGGACAGTTCCTGCAAGGTTAGTCGTTTCTGATGACGCAAACTCCTGATTTTTTCTCCAATGCGAAACTCCCTGATCTGTGCCTTGATATCGCCCATCCCTGCTCCCCCTACCTGTCGGTCTTGTAATAAATTCATTGCAACATGGGTGAATTTTTACATAAACCAGCCCGCTATTCAATAACATTATTATGCTGGGTAAAACAGCACGTCACCAGAAGCTGCGCACAATGAATTCCGTTGACATAACGTCTAAATGTAGCTAGTGTTTTAGCTCTTTTACCATATTTATACGGCGGTCTCCGGTACCTAAACTATGCACGCACTACATCGCTCATTAAAGGCAATCCTTGTTGGCCTGCTCGTTATTTCCTGCATGGCGGGCTGTTCCGGCAAAAACGAATCACCACTCTTCTTTGAATCGAATCGCAAGGCGGGCCAGGCCGAGGCGCCGGTTAAGGATGTGCCGGCAGAGTTGCTCTCCACCCAGAAGGCCTTCAGCGCGGTGGCCAAGCAGGTCACCCCCTGCGTCGTCAATATTTCCACCATCAGCAAGAAGAAGATCGTCCAGCCCTTCTTTGAAATGAACCCCTTCTTCGAGGATTTCTTCGGCGCTCCCCAAACCAGGCGGGACAAGAGCCTGGGCTCCGGTTTTATCATCAGCAAGGATGGCTATATTGTCACCAACGACCATGTGGTGCGGGATGCCGAGAGCGTGCAGGTCAAACTCTCCAACGACAAGGTCTATGATGCCAGGGTAGTGGGCGGCGATCCGAAGACTGATATTGCCGTAATCAAGATCAAGGCCAGCGATCTGCCGGTGGCGGTCCTGGGCGATTCGGAAAAACTGGAGGTCGGTCAGTGGGCCATCGCCATTGGTAACCCGTTTGGCCTTGAACGCTCCATGACGGTGGGGGTGGTTTCCGCCACCGGCCGCTCCAATGTGGGCATCGAAACCTACGAAAACTTTATTCAGACCGATGCCTCTATCAATCCCGGCAACTCGGGCGGTCCGCTTTTGAATATCCACGGCGAAGTGGTCGGTATCAATACCGCGATCGTTGCGGCGGGCCAGGGCATCGGCTTTGCCATCCCGATTGCCATGGCCAAACCGGTCTTTACCCAGATCCTGCAAAAGGGGAGTGTCAGCCGCGGCTACCTGGGAGTAACGATTCAGCCGGTAACCGAGGATCTGGCACGCTCATTCGGACTGAAACAGGCCGGGGGAGCCCTGGTCAATGATGTCCTCAAGGGCGGGCCGGCGGAAAAGGGCGGCATACGTCAGGGGGATGTGATCATCGCCTTCAACGGAACGACGGTCAAGGACCCCTCCCACCTGCAACGGCTCGTGGCGGAACACGGCGTCGGTAAATCGGCCAAGGTGACGGTCTTTCGTGATGGGAAGACGGTGGAGCTTGCCGTGACCCTTTCCAACATGGAGGCGGCTCCCCGGCAGCAGCGCGAGTCGAGCGGTGCGGGAGAGCAGGGGGGCCAGGGCGATCTGCTGGGTCTGGTCGTTGATGATGCCGAGCAGGGAGGCGTGGTGGTGGTCGATGTGGGGCGCGGCTCTGCCGCTGCCGAAGCGGGCATACGTCGTGGTGATGTGATTGTCTCGCTCAACCGGAAAAAGGTCTCAAACAGCGCAGAATATCAACGCATTGTTCAGCAGGCCGGTCGTGGGGGGAGTCTGACCATTCTGGTCCGGCGTGGTGACGCAAGTATCTACTTTGCATTACGGATTAAATAACGACGCGTAAGGAAAGAGCAACCATGGCAATGATTGATAATCCTGATCTTGCAAAACGGCTGGCACGGGCCATATTATCCGATGTGGCCATGTACAACCCGGAGAAGGTTGAAACCGGTATCAAGAACGACAATATCTTCGATGTTCTCAAGGAAGAGCTGGAGGAGGGACGTCAGCACTTCTATTCGCGGGTCTCTTCCGACCTGAATCCCGATGCCATCTACGATATAGCCGTCGTGGATGTGCTCATCAAGCGGGCCGGCAAGATCGAGTCGTCCATTTGGTGATTTCGGTTTCAGCGCACTGTTTTTCGGCGGGCGTACCCGAAAGGGTGCGCCTTTGCTGTTTGGTACGCCGGGAGTACCGGCGGCGTTTTTTGGAAAACAACATCACTTCACGTATCCCGTGTAGCGGGAATAGGATCTATTGCAATGCGAACTGAACTGTTTACCTATCCTTCTGATTGTGGGCCGATGCGCCTTGACCTGTTCATCAGCAGCCAGCTGGAGGGCGAAACCAGGGCCGCCGTCCAACGTCTGATCGAGGCTGAAAACGTCCTGGTGGATGGCCAGCCGGTCCGCTCTTCGCACAAACTCAAGGGGGGCGAAGAGGTAATAGTCGAGATACCGTTACCCGTGGCGGCGGAACCGCAGCCCGAAGCGATCCCCTTGGAAGTGCTCTACGAGGATCATGACCTGATCGTCATCAATAAGCCGGCCGGCATGGTGGTGCACCCCGGAGCGGGCAACAGCGGCGGCACCCTGGTAAATGCATTGCTGGCCCACTGCACCGATCTGTCGGGCATCGGCGGTGAGCTGCGCCCCGGCATTGTGCACCGCCTGGATAAGGGCACCAGCGGGGTGCTGGTGGCCGCCAAGAACGACCGCGCCCATCAGGCGCTTTCGGCCCAGTTCCATGTTCATAGCGTCAAGCGCATCTATCAGGCGCTGGTCTTCGGCAGCCCGGCGGAGGACAACGGCAAGATCGAGGGCATCATCGGCCGCCACCCCACGGAACGCCTGCGCCAATCGGGCAAGGCCAGAAACGGGAAACACGCTGTTACCCGCTGGCGGGCCAAGGAGCGTTACAACAGGATTACCCTGATGGAGTTGCGCCTGGAGACCGGTCGCACGCACCAGATCAGGGTGCACCTGACCGAGGCCGGTTTTCCCCTGCTGGGTGACCCGCTCTACCCGGACGGCGGGCGGGTCAACAACCTGGCCGATCCGCGCCTCAAAAAGATGATCACCTCCCTGGGGAGACAGGCGCTGCATGCCCGCACACTGGGTTTCATCCATCCGACGACCGGGGAGTACCTTGAGTTCAGCACCCCGTTGCCCGAAGACCTGCAGGCCCTCTGCGACTATCTGTCCAGTTCCTCGCCCAAAAACAACGCGCCCTGATCAATCGGGGCGCTGGCAAACAGTAACGGGGTGCGCCGTATGTCGGCACACCCCGTCTCTTTCTGTATGTTCCAGTTTTTTACCTCGTAGTTAATCTCAGCTGGTAGGCGGCATCCTGAGAACGTCTTCCAGCCGCAACAACTGCTCGACGCTCTGGCTGAGGTACACCGGGCAACCACGCTGCTCGGGCAGCCGCAGATCCACATCGTAACGATCCCCCACAAAGAGCGCCTCGCCCGGCATCAGCCCCGTTTCCACCAGGATACGGTCTAACAACCCCTGGTCCGGTTTGCCTCTCCAACTGTCATCGATGACATAGATACGCCGGAACAGTCCCTTTAGCCCCAGCACATCGATGATCCTGGTGGTCAAGGCGCGGTTGTTGTTGGTGAACAGATAGAGCGGCATGCGATGTGCCAGCCGCTGCAGCAGGGTGATCACCCGCTCATCGCGGGTCAGGTAGGCTTCAGGCCGCAGGCGCGCTTCAAAAAAGGCGTGCAGATCCCGCACGTTGCCTCCCAATCGCACGCAGACCGCCGAAAGGGTCGCCACCTCGCCGGTTTCTTCTCTCAAGAGGCTGCGCGTATCGGCCAACAGCTGGGCGGCTTGGGTGGGGAGAATCCCCAGGAGCCTGGCAAGATAGCCGCTGGCGGCCTCCTGAATGGTGGCTGCAAAATCGGGTGCCACGTAGAGGGTACCGTCAAGATCGAAGATAATCCCGCGGATCGAGCTCGGCTGTACCAACCTTCACCCCCCGATTCTGCGCTGGCAGAGCAGGCTGACGGAATCCACGTCTTTGGACTGGATCAGCACCCGGAAGGTGTCGCCCATGCCCCCCTCGGGCATGATCAGCTTCTTGAGAGCCAGTCGCAGTTTGAGTTTGTGCTCCTCGGTGGCGTCGGAACGTTCAATCTCTTCGATTTCCTCCACAATCCCGGCCGTGAGGAGAAAACGATACTGCTCACCAAACCACTGCGTGTGCAGCCCCACTTCCTCCCCGGATTTCATCAGGCTACTGAAATCAACGTGGGCGGTGATGTCCTGCTGTCCCAGGCGGATATAGGGGTTCTCCTCGGTCTGGTGGCGATGGTAGCAGAGCAGGGTCCCCTGTTTGCGATGGGGGGCGAACAGTTCCACGGCCGGGAATCCGTAATCGATGGTCAGGATGAAGCCCTTCTCCAGAGCCCTGGATGCCGCTGCCAGCCAGGCCGGTGCAGCCAGGTTGATCTCGGCCTGCTGGCCGGGATGCAGGTGAATAGCGATACGGTCAAGGTATTCCTGGATGGCCGCTGTCGAGAGTGGGCCGGCTTCTTCGCAGAGTTCACCGGCCTTGCTCGTAACGTAGATTTCCTGCAGTCCATCCTCGCCCATCAGTACCCGGTGAACCGGCAGGGCGTCGATCAACTCGTTGGAGTACAGGCAGCCCCGGAAGGTGAAGCGTCCCGAGCCGAACTCATCCGGCGTGAGCCAGCTGATCCGCTCGATATGTGTCGCGAGCATCTCCCGTTGCGCCGACTCCAGTGAGGGTTCCTTCTCCACCAGCACCAGGCGCAGGCCGCCATACAGCGCCACTTCCCGTTCGGCCAGGTAATCCAGGATATCGCAGGCCAAACGGGCATTGGCGGCCCCGCACTCGACCAGGGTAAATGTCACGGGTGAGCCCATGCAGCGCCACATCTGGGCTATTTCACGGGCAATCACCCGGCCGAAGGCGGCATGTACGGAGATACTGGTGTAGAAATCACCCTCGGCGCCAACCTTGCGGCCGGGCGAGGTGTAGTAGCCCAGCCCCGGTTCATAGAGGCAGGCGGCCATGAAGTCGGCAAAGGTGATGCGACCCTGGCGGGCAATGCGTTGTGTGAGAATTTCTTTGAGTTGGGTGTCGTCGGTCATGGTTTCCTAGTCACTGGTTTTGATGAAAATACTGGAGGGTCTTGATTGCGTGATGGTCAAACGTGCCGTTTGCCGCTCTTTTCACCCTTTTTCTCCTTGCTGCGGTAGTACTGGCGCATTTCACGGATCTGCCGTTTGACTTCCTGGCGAAGTTCGGGCGGATCGAGGACCTCGGCGTGCATGCCGTAGGAAAGTATCCAGGATACCAGTTCCATTGAACCGGCCGCCACGAACTCGATGGTCAGGCGTCCCTCGTTGTCGCTCTTCAGCTGTTGTCCGGGGCGCCAGATGCGATCCGCGATCGTATGGGCCACGTCGGGAGAGAAGCGTACCCGGACCTGCATGGGAGCATCGCTGACCAGCCCAAAGGCGCTGCTGAAATGAGCTTCTGGCTGGTACCCCTCGGGGATTTCAAAACGTTGCCGGGTTACCTCGATGCCGCGGAGCCTTTCCAGGGCAAAAAGCCGCATGCCGGCGCGGTTATGGGCGAGCCCGAGGAGATAGATGCCCCCCTTGTGGAACACCAGGGTATAGGGATCGACCTCATAGGGCTCGGGGGCACCCTGTCCCTTTTTTGCATACAGCAGGCGCACCCGGTATTGATGGAGCAGCGCACGCTGCAATCCAGCGATGAATTCGGATGCGGAGGAATAGTCGCGTGCCCCGTGCAAGAGCGGCAGCGATACCCGGGCGATCCTTTCCAGGTGTGCGGCATAGCGTTCGGGCAGTACCGAGGTGATGGTGCGGAACAGTTCATCGATCTCGGACTGAAAGGGGGTGCCGGCCAGATACACCCCCAGCGAGCGCAGCAGGTAGAGCGACATCAACTGGTTGAGCGTAAAGGTGATTGGCGGAATGTTGCGGGACTTGCTCAGGAAGCTGTAAGCCTTTTTCCCCTCCTGCCATTCGGAGGTCAGGGTATAACCGGCCTCCTGAACGGCATTCAGGTCGCGATGGATGGTACGCCGATCCACATCGCACTCCTCGGCCAGGTCATCCAGGGTCATGTTGCGCCGGGCCTCCAGCAGCCGGATGATGGTATGCAAGCGTCCCGCCTGGGAATACTTTTTCGCCGGTTTGCCCTTTTGCATGCTTACCCCTTGCTGAATTCCTAATTATCGTTACAATGTCAACAGGTCTGAAGAAGGGATCGAGGGGGTATTGTAGCCGATTGGACCATTTTGACAACCAATTTCTGACGTATAGTGTCATGCTGCACGACTGGCTCAATCAGCCGGGATACATCGCTCTTTTCATGGTCAGTTTTCTTGCTTCTACCTTGCTGCCGCTGGGCTCGGAGTGGCTGCTGGTGATGATGCTGGCAAACGGATACGATCCGCTGGCAACGGTTGGGACAGCGACAGCCGGAAACTATCTCGGCGCGCTGACAACCTACCTGATCGGCATGTATGGTGGCAGCTGGCTGATCACCAGGATTCTCCGTGTATCGCCCGAACAACAGGAACGTGCCTGCGGTCACTATCGGCGTTACGGTTCCTTTTCCCTGTTTTTTTCATGGCTGCCGGTGATCGGTGACCCGCTCTGCATGGTGGGCGGGGTGCTACGGATCAATTTCTGGCTCTTCACGCTGCTGGTCGCTTCGGGCAAGCTGGTGCGCTATGCCGTTACGGCCTTCATCACGCTGCGGGCCGCTGGATAAGCGCTGTTCGCATAAAAATAGTGAACAACCGAGACCAGCTGCCCTTACACGTTAATAGGTAATGCCGGAGCCCTTATGGATGATGTGCAGCGTGCGATGACCGCCCCAGGCATATACCAACGCTTCAGGGGTTACGATCGAATTATGGGGAATATCTCCTGGCTGCTGATCGCGCTGGTCGCCTTGGCAACCAGGATTATGCCTGCCCCGGACCATTCGAGCTTTGTGTTCCTGGCCATCTTCTGCATTATGCTCTTCTTCTATAACGTGAATGCCCGTTACGGTTTCTTTTCCCGCCGTTACAGCCCGTTCAAGACCTTTATCGACTTGCTGGTCTTCCTGGCATTCATTGTGGCGGTCTGCTGGTACACCGGCAAACTTACCAGCCCGTTTCTGTCGTTACTCTACCTGATCCTGATGTCGGCGGCTCTTACCCAGGGACGCCGGGTCACCTACCTGATGGCCGGCCTGGCAATTACCTCCTATATTCTTCTGGCCTCGGCAGATTTTCGCGAGATCAACTACTATCTGACCCACATCCTGGAGCTGTTCCCCTACATGCTGATTGCCCATCTGGGCGCCCTGCTGGCCGATGAGACCGAAAGTGCCCGTCGTGAGGTGGAACGCCTGTCGCTGACCGACGACGTAACCGGTCTCAATAATATGCGTAACTTCATCATGTTGGCGGAAGTTCAGGAGCGGCTGGCCCAACGTTATGGGCGAAAGTTTGTCATCTGCATGATCGACGCGGATGGTCTCAAGAAAATCAACGATCAATACGGTCACCTTGCCGGTACCGAATTGATCCGTCAGATGGGCGCCATGTTCACCGCAAGCATACGCAGCTCCGACATCTGCGCCCGCTACGGTGGTGACGAGTTTGTGATCATGTTCAACGAGACCACAAAACGTGACGTGACGGTTGCCGTTGAGCGTTTGATCAGCGACATGGCTGCTCGGGTGATTCCATTCGAGAATCACCTGCTCTCCTCGACCATTTCGGCTGGTCTGGCCGAATATCCCGAGGATGGTCCCGATGTGCAGACGGTCATCGCCAGGGCCGATCAGGCCCTGTACGTCAGCAAACGTTCCGGCAAAAACCGCCTGACTGTCTACACTGAAACTCTGACGACCAGCCCAACCATTTCTTCGGAAGAAAGGTACCGCACAATCTGATGGATGCCATCCAGCTCTCCAGTCTTGATCACCATTTTGCCGATTTTATTACGCGAGTCGAGGGCCACCCCTGCGAAGGGCTCTGGCTGGCGGCGGCCCTGGTCAGTGCCGTCAGCTGTCGCGGACATGTCTGTCTGGATCTGTCCAAGGCCGAGGGGTATGCCGTCACACCGTCCGGTGGGGAGGGCGAGTCGCTGCGTGTGCCTGCGGCGGATGGCTGGCAGCAGCTGCTCTCCGCGTGCGATACGGTCGGTTGTCCGGGGGAGTATACACCGCTGGTGCTTGATCGTGCCGGTCGTTTGTATCTGCATCGCTCCTGGGACTCGGAGCGCAGGGTGGCCGAAGCGATCCTGGCCCGGACGGCCCTGTTGCCTGGCGATGGCAGCGGTCTCGCGGCAGTGCTGGATCGTTATTTCCCGCCCACGCCGGGCGAAGACGACTTGCAGCGGGAGGCCGCGCGGGTTGCGCTGTCACGGCGCTTTACGGTGATCTCCGGGGGACCCGGCACGGGCAAGACGACGACCGTGGCGCGTATCCTGGCCCTGCTGATCGAGCAGGCTGGTGGTGATCCGCCCCGCATACTCCTGGCGGCTCCCACCGGCAAGGCCGCCATGCGCCTGAAACAGTCCATACTGGACTCCCTGGAGCGACTGGCCTTGTCGGAAGCGCTTCGCTCTGCCCTGCCGCAGGATGTGTCGACTATTCATCGCCTGTTGGGGGTGATCCCTGGGAGATCGGCTTTTCGCCATACGCGCGACAACCCCCTAGTCTGTGATGTGTTGGTGGTGGATGAAGCCTCCATGGTCGATTTGCCGCTGATGTCCCGACTGCTGGAGGCATTGCAGACCGATACGCGCGTCATCTTGCTGGGCGACCGGGATCAGTTGGCCTCGGTCGAGGCCGGTGCGGTCCTGGCCGATATCTGTGCCGGCGGCAGCTCCGCTGCTGTGGCGGCCGACCGCCCGGCCATCGTGCATCTGACCAAGAGTTATCGCTTTACCGACCAGAGCGGCATTGGACAACTGAGCCGCCTGATCAATGCCGGTGACGGCGACGCAGCCCTGACGCTGCTCAGGTCGGGGCACTATAGTGATGTGAGTTGGCGCCCGCTTCCGTCGGCGGAAACCTTTGGCGAGTCCCTGGCAACGTCGGCCGGTGAAGGGTATGCGGCCTTCACACGCGCTGCGACACCGGCCGCAGCCCTGGATGCCTTGGAACAGTTTCGCGTGCTTGCCCCGCATCGCGAGGGGCGACAGGGGGTCGGCAATCTCAATCGCCTGATCGAGAGCACGCTTTCCCGTTTGCAACCGGCCGGTTCGTCGGCATCTGCCCTGAGGCCGGTCATGATCACCGGCAATACCTATGATCTGGGACTTTTTAACGGCGATACCGGTATCCTTCTGCCGGCGCACGACGAGGGGGCGGGGGAGGCCTTTTTTCCTGAT
>Ga0062381_10000237_pt1 | contig 14177 bp, 13 predicted proteins | sample DOMMetBare1Fresh_2_FD_59506 | JGI IMG/M metagenome (GOLD analysis project Ga0062381, IMG submission 59506) | Wetland sediment microbial communities from St. Louis River estuary, USA, under dissolved organic matter induced mercury methylation -... | ecosystem: Environmental > Aquatic >... | reverse complement strand
GTGGCGCTCGGCGCTCTCCACCATCCCCTCGGCGGTCGGCCAGCCGTGCCGCTCCAGGATCTCCTTCTCGAGCGAGCCGGCGTTGACGCCGATCCGGATCGGGACCTTGCGCTCGGCCGCCGCGCGCACCACCTCGCGCACCCTCGCGCGCGCGCCGATGTTGCCGGGGTTGAGCCGGATCGCGTGGATCCCGGCGTCGAGCGCCTTCAGCGCGAGCCGGTGGTCGAAGTGGATGTCGGCGACGAGCGGGACCGGCGCGCCCCGGACGATCTCCGCGAGCGCGGCGGCCGCGTCGGCGTCGGGGACCGCCAGCCGCACCACGTCGGCCCCCGCCTCGGCGAGCGCCCGCACCTGGTCGAGCGTCGCCGCGACGTCGGCCGTCTGGGTGCAGGTCATCGACTGGACGGCGATCGGGGCGCCGCCGCCGATCGCGACGCCGCCGATCCGGACCTGCCGGGTGCGGCGCCGCTCGCCGAGGGCCGTCGCCCTGCCATCGCCTCGCGCGCCCATCGCGCCTTCCCGGGCGGCCTGCCGCCCCCGCTACTTCCTGATGCCGAGCTCCTTGTCGACGATCGCCTTGAAGTTCTCCAGCGGCTGGGCGCCGCTGATGAGCCGGCCGTTGATGAAGAACGCCGGCGTCCCCGTCACGCCCGCCTCGTCCCCCGCCTTGCGGTGCGACTCGACCACCTTGGCCTTCTCGCCCGACTCCAGGCAGCGGTCGAAGCGCGGGCCGTCGAGCCCGATCTCGCGCGCGTAGCCCTTGAGGTCGGTCGGCGCCAGCTTCCCGTCGGCGGCGAAGAGCTTGGCGTGCATCTCCCAGTACTTCCCCTGGTCGTCGGCGCAGTGGGACGCCTCGGCCGCCTTCGGGGCCTGCTTGTGGTTAGGGAGCGGGAAGTCGCGGTAGACGAGCCGGATCTTCTCCGGGTACGCGGCGAGCAGGTCCTTGACCGTCGCCTCGGCCCGCACGCAGAACGGGCACTCGAAGTCGGAGAACTCGACGATCGTGACCGGCGCGGCGGACGGCCCCCTGGCCGGCCCCACGGCCGCGATCTGGACCTTGGGCGGCTCCCAGGCCGGGAGGAGGATCTCCACCTTCGCCTCCTTCTTCAGCTCCTCGTACCAGGCCATCGCGACCTCGCGCCCCTTCTGCTGCTTGATGAAGCGGGCGATCTCCGGCTTCACCTTGTCGAGGGGCGGCAGCTTCTCGCCGCCGGCGGCGGCGCGGTCGTACAGGTTGCGGATCTCCTCGTCCGTCGGCTCGCCGACCTTCTTGAGCACCTCGCGCTGCGCATACTCCTCCGCCGTGAGGTTCTCGCCCTTCGCCTTCGCCTCGACGAGCCGCTTGACGACGAGCGACTCGAGCGCGCTCCTGCGGGCCTCGTAGACCTTCTCCTGGTGCTCGTTCTCCATCTTCCGGAGATCGGCCTTCACGAGCTCGTCGAGCTCACCGGCCGTGATGGTCCCGGAGGCCATCCGCGCGACGGGCGCCTGGGGATCGAGCTGCTGGGGACCGCTGGCGGAGGAGGTGCGGGCGGGCTGGCACGCGGCGAGGACGAGCGCGGCGCCGGCGATGAGGTTGCGAGTGCGCATATGGCTCCCGGAGGGGTGTGAAAAGCGGCTGGACTTTGCGCCAGATCCCCCCGCCGGTCAACCCGCGGGGCGCGTCGAACCGGCCCATGACAAACGGGCTCCAAGGGAGCTAGACAGGACGCGACGCACCCCCTTCAGGAGAACGAATCCCATGGCTCAGCACGAGAAGCTCGTCATCGTCGGCAGCGGCCCCGCCGGCTTCACCGCCGCCATCTACGCCGCGCGCGCGGAGCTGAAGCCGGTCCTCTTCGAGGGGACGCAGCCCGGCGGCCAGCTCACCATCACCAGCGAGGTGGAGAACTACCCCGGCTTCCCGGACGGCATCGTCGGGCCGCAGCTCATGGAGCTGATGAAGAAGCAGGCCGAGCGCTTCGGCACCCGGTTCGAGTCGAAGGAGATCACCCGGGTCGACTTCTCGAAGCGGCCGTTCCAGCTCTGGGCCGAGGCGGAGAGCTGGACCGCCGACGCGGTCATCGTCTCCACCGGCGCGTCCGCCAAGTGGCTCGGCCTCCCCTCCGAGGTGAAGTACCGCGGCCGCGGCGTCTCCGCCTGCGCCACCTGCGACGGCTTCTTCTTCAAGGGGACCGAGGTGGCGGTGATCGGCGGCGGCGACACCGCCATGGAGGAGGCGACGTTCCTCACCAAGTTCGCGACGAAGGTCTACGTCGTCCACCGGCGCGACCAGCTGCGCGCCTCGAAGATCATGGGGGAGCGGGCGCTGGGCAACCCGAAGATCGAGATGGTCCTCTCGACCGTCCCCGAGGAGATCCTGGGCGACGGCAAGGCGGTCACCGGGCTCCGCGTGAAGGGGGCGAAGGACGGGAAGGTCCGCGACATCCCGCTCAAGGGGGTGTTCATGGGGATCGGCCACGAGCCCAACACGGCCATCTTCAAGGGGCAGCTCGCGATGAATGACGTGGGCTACCTCCAGGTGAAGACCCCCTCGACGTACACGTCGGTCCCCGGCGTCTTCGCCGCCGGCGACGTCGCCGACCCGACCTACCGGCAGGCGGTCTCCGCCGCCGGGATGGGCTGCCAGGCGGCGATCGACGCGGAGCGCTGGCTGGCCGAGCACGGGAAGTAGGCGCCGCCCATGAAGATGATCGACGTCGGCGCGAAGCCGGCCACCGAGCGCGTCGCGGTCGCCCGCGGCATGGTCGAGATGTCCCGCGCCACGATGGCGCTCGTGCGGCGCGGCGAGGTGGAGAAGGGGGACGTCGTCGCGGCGGCCCGGATCGCCGGGGTGATGGCGGCGAAGCGGACGCCCGACCTCGTCCCGCTCTGCCATCCGATCTCCCTCTCCGGCGTGGAGGTGGAGGTCCGGCCGCGCGCGGCGGGGCTCGAGGTGACCGCCACCGTCCGCACGGTCGACCGGACCGGCGTGGAGATGGAGGCGCTCGCGGCCGTCGCGGCCGGCTGCCTCACCATCTACGACATGCTCAAGCGGCACGAGCGCGGCATGCGGATCGTCGAGCTCGTCCTCGTCGAGAAGAAGGGGGGACGATCGGGCCACTGGAAGCGGGGCTCGCGGCGTTAGACTCTCCCCATGGCGGCGAGCGGATCGACGGTGGTGGTCGTGGGGGCCGGCGTCTCCGGCCTCGCGTGCGCGCGGGAGCTGGCCAGGGCCGGGCGCCGGGTCCAGGTGCTGGACCGGGCGCGCGGCGTCGGCGGGCGGTGCGCGACGCGCCGTGTCGAGGGACAGCCGGTCGACTTCGGCGTCGCCTTCCTGCACGGGCGCGATCCCGAGTTCCTCTCGGACCTCGACGCGGTCCCCGCGACGCGCCTGGACGGCTGGCCGCTCGCCGTCGCGGGCGCCGGCCGCCCCTGCCAGCCCGACGCCTTCTCGCCCGGGGAGCGGCGGCTCGCCTGGGAGGAGGGCGTGTCGGCCTTCCCCAAGCACCTGGCGGCGGGGCTCGACGTCCGGCTCCGGACCCGCGTCACGGCGATCGAGGAGGCCGGCCCGAAGGTCCGGCTGCAGGTCGAGGACGGACCGCCGGTCGAGGCCGGCGAGGTGGTGGTGGCCGTCGCCGCGGAGCAGGCCCACGAGCTCCTCGGCACCTTCCCGGCCATGCCGCTTGAGCTGGAGAGCGCCCGCGGCCTGCTCGCCCTGTCGCGCAGCCAGCCCTGCCTCGCGCTCATCGCCGCGTACCCGCGGACCGCGCCGGCGCCCGCCTGGCACGCCCTCTTCCCGGAGGGCTCGCACGTCCTCCAGCTCGTCGCGCACGACTCGTCGAAGCGGCCGGCGGCCGGGCTCGTCGCGATGGTCTACCAGGCGCACGCGCGCTGGTCGGCGAGCCACCTCGAGGATCCCGAGTGGCCCGACGCCATGCTCGCCGAGGCGACCCGGCTCCTCGGACCGTGGGCCGCGCGCCCCGCCGCGACCGAGGCGCACCGCTGGCGCCACGCGCGCAACGACCGGTCGGCCGAGCTGGCCGAGCCGATGCTGTTGACCCTCCCCGGCGGCGGCCGGCTCGGGATCTGCGGCGACCGGTTCGCCCCCGGCGCCGGCGTCGAGGCGGCGTGGCGCTCCGGGCGCGCGCTCGCGAAGCGGCTGCTCACGGAGGTGGCGCCATGACCCCGACGTCGACGCCCGGGACCGACGCGCTGCGGCAGCTGGTGGTGCGCGACCAGGATCACGAGTGCGAGGGGTTCGGACCCGCCCGCGTCTGCGTCCGGGTCGTGGCGGTGGCGGAGCTGCCGACCCGCTTCGGCCGCTTCCAGCTCGTGGGCTTCTGGAACAACCGCGACGGCAAGGAGCACGTCGCGATGGTCCACGGCGACGTGGTCGGCGCCGCCGAGGTGCCGGTGCGGCTCCACTCGGAGTGCCTCACCGGCGACGTGATGGGCTCGCTCCGGTGCGACTGCCGCGACCAGCTCACCGGCGGGCTGGAGGCGATCCAGCAGCACGACCGCGGCGTGCTGCTCTACCTGCGCCAGGAGGGTCGGGGCATCGGCCTCGTCAACAAGATCCGGGCCTACGCGCTGCAGGAGCAGGGGCTCGACACCGTGGAGGCGAACCGGGCGCTGGGCTTCCGCGACGACGAGCGCGACTACGCGGTGGCGGCCCACATGCTCCACAGCCTCGGCGTCGGCTCCGTCCGGCTCATCACCAACAACCCGGAGAAGATCCGGCAGCTCACGCAGCACCGGATCGTGGTCGCAGGGCGGATCCCGCACGTCATCGCGCCCAACGCGTTCAACAAGTTCTACCTGGAGACGAAGGCGCGCCGGAGCGGCCACCTCCTCCCCGTCGACGTCGAGGGGAAGCTCCGCCTCCTCGAGCAGAGCGATCCGGTGGTGGTCGAGGGGATGACCGACCCGCCCACCGGGTCGAATGGGTAGCTGCCCTACGGCGCCGCCACGTACCAGACGTCCTTGACGCCCTGCCCGGCGGTGTCGCCCGCGGCCTTGTCGCCCGCGAAGTAGTAGAGCGGCATGCCCTTGTAGGTCGTCTGCTTCTTGCCGTCGGCGCGGGTGATGGTCGCGAAGTCCTCGGCCTTGATCCCGTCCTTCGCCGCGACCGCCTCGCGGAAGTAGAGGGGCCACTTCTCGACGCAGGCGCCGTCGCAGTGGCTCATGCCGGGCATGTCCTTCTTGAACGTGTAGAGCGTCATCCCCTTCGTGTCGGTGAGGAAGCTGCCGACGCCGTCCTTCTTCGAGACCTTGACCGCGTGGTGGTCGGCGAGCGCCGGACCCGCGGCGAGGAGCATGACGGCGGCCACTGCGAGCGCTGCGAGACGGTGCATGGTCTTCATCGGGTGAATCCTCCTGTGGAGCAGTTGATAGGCACTACACCCGTCGACCGCCAGCAGGGACGGCGACGGCCCGATGGGGGGGCTCGGTCACGCAAGGGGCGCGGCGCAGGACGGGTCACGAAGGCGGCGTGATGACCGTCACGGACGGTTCGGCTCACGGGGAGTAGAAGGGCTGCCTTCTCCAACCCAGGGGGTTCCATGTCCCGCCTTTCACCAATCCTCCGAGGACGCGCGCTCGTCGCCGCCGCGCTCACGGCGACGCTCGTCGCCTGCCAGCCGGCCGAGGCGCCGTCGCCGCCCGGCTCGACCCGCATCTCCACGGCCGCCTTCGCGCCGGAGGTCGTCCGCGTCTCGGCGACCCTCTCCGGTCCGATCCTCCCGCAGCTCGTCTACGACCTCGCGCCCGCGTCCGACGGCTCGTGGTGGATCGACGTCCCCGGCCTGCCGGCCGGCGCGCTCCACGTCGAGCTCGCCGCGTTCGACGCCGCGGGCGCCGAGCGGTTCCACGGGCGAGGCGACGCCACGGTCGTCGCCGGGGGCGTCGCGGCCCTGCAGGTCTTCGCCCACGAGGTCTCGCCGCCGCCGTCCTATGGCAACACGCCGCCGCGGATCGACGCGATCGGGGTCTCGTCGTTGACGGTCGGCGTCGGCGGGGTCATCTCGCTGAACGTCTCCGCCTCCGACGTCGACGCCGGCGCGGTGCTCTCGTTCCTCTGGCGCTCCTCGAGCGGCTCGTTCTCGGACCCCGCCGCTCCGGTCACCCAGTGGACCGCCCCCACGGCGCCGGGCACGCAGTCGATCTTCGTGACGGTCCGCGACGAGAAGGGGGCGTCCATGGACGCCTCGTTCGTCGTGACGGTGGTCGAGGTGGCCCCCACGGAGGGCACGCTCGCGCTCACGGTGGTGCTCAACCGCGCGCCCCTCCTCACCGACCTCCTGGTCGCGCCGAGCCGCGTCCTCCCAGGCGAGACCACCACCGTCGTCGCCTGGGGATTGGACCCCGACGGCGACGCGATGAGCCTCCAGTGGGTCTCGGAGTGCCCGGGCGCGTTCGGCGACCCCACCGCGGCCTCGACCACGTTCACCCCCGCGCCGGGCCTGCCCGGACAGCTCTGCTTCCTTCGGCTCTTCGCCGATGACGGAAACGGTGGCTCGGCCACGGCGTGGACCGGCGTCTGGGTCGGCCCGCCGCCGCCCGTCGGTCCGATCGCCCCTCCCCCTCCCCCGCCTCCGCCCCCCGGCATGGTCGGCTTCGTGAACGGCTCGTTCGAGAATGGCGACTACGCCGGCTGGTTCCTCCTGGGCTTCCCTTCCCAGCCCGACTCCATCAACCCGACCGCTGGAGGGATCTGGGGCGTCGGCTACGCAGGCGAGCCGATCGACCGCTTCCTGCCCGTGCTCGACTACTTCAGCTGGATGGTCGTGCCGGCCACGTCGCCGCTCCTTCCCATCATGATCCAGCCGACCGACGGGCAGTACTCGGCGTTCCAGATCCCGAACGGGCTCGGGCGCTACCGGCTCTTCCAGCAGGTGACGGTCGAGCCGGACCCCCTCGGAATGCCGACCTTCGCGACCTTCACGCTCTCCGCCCAGACGCTCTCCGGGTGGCAGCCGGGGCTCCAGTCGGTGGCGGTCAACATCCGTGACCCGAGCGATCGGATCGTCGCGACGCCGTTCATGACCAGCGCGGCCTTCCCCATGGGCGGCTTCCCGATGCCGATCAGCATCGACATGACGCCGTACAGGGGCCAGACCGTCGTCTTCGACGTCGAGATCGCCGCGCAGCTGGAGCCGATCGCCGTCCAGCTGGACGCCTTCCAGCTTCGCTGACGTCCTGCCGGCGTGATCCGGAGGGGGGCGGGTCCTCGGCCCGTCCCCCTCGCTGCACCACTCCTGCACGGTCCCTCCTCCGGCTCGCGACGCCGGCGCGCCAAGGGCGTCACGCGGGGCCGGTAGCGTCCTCCCGTCGCCGCCGCGTGCGGCCGGGAGGTGTCGCGTGCTCAAGTACCTTCGTCTCTTCCTCGTCGAGCCGATCCGGTTCCACTTCTGGGGGAGCCTCGGGATCGTCCTCGCGGTCTCGGCGGCCCTGGCCGTCCGGATCACCGACCGGCGCGGCTTCGCCGACGGCGAGCTCCACCGCGACGTGATGGAGCGCTGGGGCGCCCCGATCCAGCAGCCGATGCCCTCCGTCCGGTACGTCCCCGCCGGCACGGTCTTCAACGCGCTCGCGCCGCTGCCGCTGATCCGTCAGGACGTGACGGTGGACGCGGCGATGAACTACCGCAAGCGCGGCCTCGTCTACTTCTCCGGCTTCGACTTCCGCTTCGCGGGCGACTACGCCACGGAGAACCCCTTCGACCGCGACGTCGACGTCGCCTTCGTCTTCCCGATCAGCCTCCAGAAGAACAAGGTCCTGCTCTCGGAGCTCTCGTTCGCCGTGAACGGCGCCCGCGCGCCGGTGGAGCTGGGCCGGGACGGCGACAAGCTGCTCTGGACCGGAAGGCTGCGGCCGAAGGAGAAGCTCTCGTTCCGGGTCGCCTTCAAGGGGCGCGGCCTCGACGCCTTCACGTACGCGATGGATCCGCAGGCGGCGGTCCGGAACGTGAGCCTCGCCGTGGAGATCCGCGGCGGGGACAACTTCGACTACGCCGACGGCGTCGTCCCGGCCACCTCGGTCGAGCGGAGCGGGGACGTGACCCGGCTCCGCTGGCGCTTCGACTCGCTCGAGTCGGGGATCCCGGTCGGCGTCGTCCTGCCGTCGGAGAGCTCCTTCGACGCGATCATCGCCACCTTCGTCGGGCGGAGCTGGGCCGGCTTCCTGCTCTTCTTCGCGGGGCTCGTCGCGCTCTGCCTCCACCACGGCCGGCCGCCGCGGATCTTCGAGAGCTACCTCTTCGCCGCGGCGTACGCCCTCTTCTTCGTGCTCGTCGCCTACCTCGCGGCCTACCTCCACTTCTACGCCGCCTGGGCGCTGGCGCTCTCGATCACCGGCGGGCTCGTCTGCGGCTACGCGGCCCTGCTCCTGCCGAGCGGCGCGTGGAGGGCGGTCGCGGGGCTCGTGATCGGGTGCCTCGCCGTGCCGACGCTGGCGGTCATCCTGCAGGGCTTCACCGGCCTCATCTACACGCTCGAGGCGCTCGCGCTGCTCGCCGCCCTGATGGTGGCCTCCGCGCGCCCGGAGGGGCTGCGCGTCCTCGCGTCGCTGGGGCTCGTCGCGGAGCCGAAGGAGGCGGGCCATGTCGCGTAGCCTCGGCGTCCTGTTCGCCCTCCTCGCCGTGGCCGTCCCGGCGGCAGCTCGCGCCGACGCGCCCCTCACGCCCGTGGTCCCGCCGCCGAGCGGCACCGTCACGCTCCCGCTCGCCGAGCTGCTCGAGCTGAAGCGCGCCGGTCAGGCCGCGGAGGGAGCGACGCCGCCCGCGCCGCCGGTGCGCGCCGCCATCCACAGGCTCGAGATCGCCGGCCGGCTGCTCGACGCCGGGCTCGACGCCACGGCGCAGGTCGAGGTGACCGTGATCGGCGACGGGTGGGTCTCCGTCCCGCTGCTGGACGTCCGGAGGAGCACGCAGCTCGCGAGCCTCCCCAACGTCGAGGGAGGCGTCATCGCGCTCATCGACCGGCGGCTCTGCCTGGTGACCGACAGGGCGGGCGCCTACGCCTTCGCCCTCCGCTGGCTGGAGCGGCCGGGCGACGAGGGACGCGCGCGCACGCTGGAGCTCCGGCTCCCGGCAGGCAGCCCCGCCATCCTGAGGCTCCAGTACGACGAGAGCCTCTTCCGGCTCACCTCCGAGGCGCTGCGGGACGACGGCGCGAGCGCCGTCGCCTACCCGGTCGACGGCCGGATCGCCGTCGCGTGGGAGCAGCGACCGCGGGCGCAGCCGAGCGCCCGCGGAGCGGCCCGCCCGCCGGTGGAGCCGGTGGTCACCGAGGCCCACGCCTCGGTGGTGGCGACGCTCGACGGCCGGTGGATCACGCGCATCCTCTACCGGCTCCGCTTCGAGGGGGAGCGGTCCTTCGCCGTCACCCTCCCGCCCGGCCAGGCCGTGGAGCGGGTCTTCCTCAACGGCGCCGCCCGGCGCTTCACGCGGACGGGCGACGAGCTGTCGCTCACGGTCGAGGCGGCGCGCGCGGGTGACCAGGCCGCCACGGTGGAGCTGGTGACGTCGGAGGCGCAGAGCGGCTACCCGCTCTCCGGGACGCTCGCCCTCACGCTGCCGCGTCCTCAGTGGGGGCTGAACGACCTCTTCGTCACGCTCCACCTCCCCTCGGTCTTCGAGTACCGCTGGGCCGGCGGGAGCCTCGCGACCGTCGAGCAGGCGCCCGCGGTCGACTACGCGTGGGTCATCCCGACGCCCGGGAAGACGGTCGCGCTCCACCAGCAGCTCGTGTCGTCCTTCGCGACCGTGCAGGTGGCCTACACCGTGGATCTCGCCAGCAGCTACTACCGGTAGGGTAGGCTCGATCTTCGGGAGGTGACGGGTGGATCGAATCCTGGTGGCGGACGACGACGGCCACATCCGCGAGGTGGTCCGCTTCGCGCTCGCGCAGGCCGGGTACGAGGTGGTCGAGGCGCGCGACGGGCGCGAGGCCATCGACCGGCTCGCCGCGGGCGGGATCGACCTCGTGGTCCTCGACATCCTGATGCCGGAGGCGGACGGGCTGGAGGTCTGCCGCCGCGTCCGGCGCACGAGCGAGGTCCCGATCATCTTCCTCTCCAGCAAGGACGACGAGCTGGACCGGGTGCTGGGGTTGGAGCTGGGGGCGGACGACTACCTGAGCAAGCCCTTCAGCCCGCGCGAGCTGCTCGCCCGGATCCGCGCGGTGCTCCGACGCCTCCGCGAGCCTCCCGCCGCCGCGGCCGCCGCCGAGGTGCTTCGGCGCGGGGCGCTGGAGCTGGACCTCGGGCGCCACCGCTGTTCATGGGGGGGGCGCGAGGTGGTCCTCACCGTCACCGAGTTCGCGCTGCTCCAGGCGCTGCTCGGCGCACCGGGGAAGGTCTTCAGCCGCGACGACCTCGTGGACCGTGCGTGGGGGCCCGGCCACGCCATCACCGATCGGACCATCGACAGCCACGTGCGCCGGATCCGCCAGAAGCTCGGGGCGGTCGGGGCGGACCCCATCGAGACGGTCTACGGGATCGGATACCGGCTGCGCGAGGAGCTGGCGGCGTGAGCAACCCCCGCGCCGGGCCGCGGCTCCGCTGGTGGCTGCTCGGCGCCAACGTGTTCGTGCTGCTCGCGCCGCTCGCCGCCGTCGTGGGCTTGCGGCTCTACGACACGCTCCTCGTCCGGCAGACCGAGCGGCAGCTCATCGCGCAGTCGGTCCTGATCGGCGAGGCGTGGCGCGAGGAGTGGCTCGCGGCGCGGCGGGTCCGGGAGCCCCCCCCGTTCCGTCCGCCCGCGCGGGCCGACGACGCGTTCATCCCCATCGAGCCGGTGACGGACCTCTCCTCCGGCCTGCTGCCGCCCCAGCCTGCCGAGCTGCCCGCGTGCGAGCCGGGCAACGGGCCGGAGCGGAGGGCCGGCCACGCGGTCGAGCCGCTCCTCCAGCGCGCGCAGGTCTTCAACCTCGCGGCGGCGCGGGTGCTCGACGCGCGGGGCTGCGTCGTCGCGACGAGCCGCGGTGAGCTGGGGCGCTCGCTGGCGGGGCTCCCCGAGGTGGACGCGGCCCTCGCTGGGCGATACGCGGCCGTCGCCCGCCAGCGGCTCTCCGACGATCCGCTCCCGCCGCTCTCCGACGTCCGGAGCCGCGGCGCGATCCGGATCTTCACGGCGCTCCCCGTCTTCTCCGAGGGACGGCCGGTGGCGGTGGTCCGCATGTCCCGCACCTCCCTCGACGCCCTGACCACGCTCTGGCACTCGCGCCGCGGGCTGGTGGTCGCCCTCGGCGCGACGGCGCTCACGGCGCTCCTCGTGAGCCTCCTCTTCGGCACGCTCATCGCCCGCCCGCTGCGCGTCATCGCCCGCGCCGCCGACGTGATCGCGCAGGGCGGCGCCGCCGAGCTGCCCGAGCCGGCGCGCTGGACGCCCGCCGAGGTCGCCTCGCTCCGCGCTTCGCTCGCGACGATGACGGGGCGGCTGCGCGACCGGGCGCGTGACCTCGCGGAGTTCGCCGCCGACGCGACGCACGAGCTGAAGGGGCCGATCACCGCGATCCGGGGCGCGACGGAGCTGCTCCGCGAGCAGTGGCCGGCGATGGACGGCCCGCAGCGCGAGCGCTTCCTCGCCAACATCGACGTGGACGGCGCGCGGATGGAGCGGCTCGTGAACCGGCTCCTCCACCTGGCCCGGATCGGCTCCGCGCCGGACGGCTCCGGGTCGGTGGACGTCGCGGGCTTCTTCCGCGCGCTCGCCGAGCGGTACGGCGACGCCGTTCGCCTGGAGCTTCGAAGCCCGCCCGCGAAGGTCCCGGTGACCGCCGACCACCTCCACTCGGCGGTCCAGAACCTGGTCGAGAACGCGATCAGGTACCGTTCCGGCAAGCCGGTCGAGGTGACGGTCGATGGACGCGATGGCCGGCTGGTGGTCGCGGTGCGCGACCACGGCCCCGGCATCAGCGAGGCGAACCAGCAGCGGCTCTTCCAGCGCTTCTTCACCACCTGCCCCGACGAGGGCGGGACGGGGCTCGGGCTCGCCATCGTGAGGGCGGTCGCCGACCGTCACCGCGGGTCGATCACCTGGACGACGGGTGCGGAGGGGACGCGGTTCGAGCTGGTGGTGTAGCGGCGGCCGCGAGCGCCGAGCCTGCTTCGGCGTCGAGGGCCAGCCCCTGCCCTACCCGGGCGGAACCGACGCGATCCGCTGGAGCGAGAACGTGCCGTCGGGCTGCGGAAGCTGCCGGAACACGGTGGCCGAGCAGCCGCTCGAGATCAGCATGTTCGTGTAGTCGACGAGGTACACGGCGTCCTTCGCCGGCTCGAGCCTCGCTCGGGCGCTGCAGCCCGTCCCGTGAGTCCGGGTCACTGACCGCGTGACCTGCTTGTGCTCGGTCTTGTACTCGGTCCGCGTGACCGCCTGGGCTCTCGACGACCTCGACACGGGATCGTACTGGTACTCCGTCCGCGTGACCTGCGTCGGCACCTGCTTGCTCTCCGTCACGGTCTCGAGCTGCGTGGTCTGCCAGCTGACGCCGAGCCGGACCTCCAGCAGGACGTTCCGGTCGGGGTGGATGCTGGCGGCGAGCGTGTCGATCGGCGCCGGCTCGGTCCGCTCGAGCTGGTCGGGCCACGTCCGCCCGGTGAGCAGGAACGGCTCCCCGTCCGCCTCGACGACGAAGACCTGCGCAACCATCGCCCGGGAGTGAGAGCCGGACGGGAGGTGGCTGAGCGCCGCGCCGTGGTCGTAGGCGAGCCGGACCTTGAGGAGCGCCGCCGGCTCTCCGGCCCGGGGCGGGCGGTACGCGCGGATGCAGCCCGTCGCCATCAGCAGCCCTGCCACCGACATCGTCAGAAGGAGTCGAGTCATGTCTCACCCCGGCGCGGCAGCCTCGCGACCGCGCTCACGGCCTTCAGCGGGCCAGGTAGCGCGGCATCGCGAGGCAGGGCTGGGTGCAGGCCCCGTGCCCCGCGTCGCAGCGTGCGACGGCTTCCGCCGAGGCAGCCTCCACGAGGCACGCGTTCTTCGCTTCGACGCAGCGCGCGGTGCACGCCTGTTGCTCGGGGTTCGGGCGGAGCGCCACGCACCCGGTGAGCGCGACCGCGAAGGCGAAGCCGATGGACCGAGAGTTCATGTGGAGTCCCCGGGCAACGGAATGCCACGTGGTTCGTCGGCGCGCAACGACGATCGACCCCACGCCTCGGCCGATGAACGTCGCGGGGTCCGGGAACCTCGAGGCCAGGACCGAGATCAAGATCCCGCCGTTCTGGTCCAACTCCGAAGCCCAGTGCGAGTGAGCCCCGGGGGGCGAAGGGCCGCGCGGCGCCCCGCTCACGGGGACCTCACGGCGGGGCACGGTCGGATTCGACCGACGACCGCAACGGCCGACGGCCCCTCACTGCACCCACTGGTAGCAGTGGGTCGACTGGGTCGACGCCTCCCAGCGCGGCCGCCCGCCTTCGTCAGAGACCGGCGTCGACTTCTCCTCCATGCTCAGGTCCTCCTGGACCTGGCGCCAGCGCGCGCGGATCGGGAGCGCGCTCACGCGCGCGCGCGCGTCCTCCTCGCTCACGGCCTCCACGACGCCGTACGCCACGCCGGTGTACGTCGGAACCGGAAACCAGAGCTCGATCGAGGAGAAGGGCGGCAGCACCGGCGCGGGCAGCCTGGCGATCACCAGGGACTCGGGCAGCGCGCGGGGAGGGGCGTAGTCCTCATAGGAGTAGCCGTAGACGAACAGCCGGCGTGGCGGCGACCTCTGCTCCGGGGATTCGTTCCGTATCCGGACTCTCACGACGGGGCGCGGAGGGAAGACCGCGTCGGTCCGCTTCCGCCAGCGCTCATACTTCGCGAGGCGCCGCGCGTGCTCCTTCTTCATCTCCCCCACCCTCTCGCCGACGTATTTCATGAAGCCATCCAGCTCCTCGGCCGTCGGTTCCTCTTCGCCGTCGACTTCGAAGTCATGCTCCACTGTGTCTCTCGAGCAGGGTGGGTTCGGCATCGCGACGAGACAGGCGTCGCGCGGGAGGGAGTCGGGGCTCACGCCGGACGCTCGCAGGTCCCGCGCCCCGAAGGAGCTCGCGCTGGTCAGGTACGCGAGCGGATCGGCGAGCTCGACCTCCACGGCCCGCGCGAGGCTCCCGCGGCAGCCGGGGAAGACCGCGACGTCGATCTCCGGCTCGCCCTGCGACGCCCCCGCGAACCCGAGCACCGCCTCCGGCCGGAGCGCGAGCTCGGTGCG
>Ga0062381_10000236_pt1 | contig 14207 bp, 12 predicted proteins | sample DOMMetBare1Fresh_2_FD_59506 | JGI IMG/M metagenome (GOLD analysis project Ga0062381, IMG submission 59506) | Wetland sediment microbial communities from St. Louis River estuary, USA, under dissolved organic matter induced mercury methylation -... | ecosystem: Environmental > Aquatic >... | reverse complement strand
CCGTAAAACTCAGCAATACACCTCTTCAGCTCATCAACAAACAAATCCTTCACCTGCTCATGAACTAGAAGATAGTCGGGAGCAACACAGGTTTGACCAGCGTTAAAGAACTTACCAGCAACCAATCGCTTTGCAGCAACCTTTATATTGACATGCTTATCTACAATAGCAGGACTTTTCCCTCCGAGCTCGAGCGTTACGGGAGTAAGATGCTTAGCAGCCATAGCCATAATTTGCTTGCCCACATTAGGACTACCCGTAAAGAAGATATGATCGAATCGATACCGTTCAATTAACATAGGACCAACCATTGCACCAGGACCAACAACTACGCTCACATAGTTCGGGTCGAAGGTTTCGCTAACCAGCTTTTCTACAAGCCTTGCAGTATGTTTGGTGTTATCGCTAGGCTTAAGGATTGCACAATTTCCTGCGGCTATAGCTCCAATTAAAGGTGCAAAAAGCAGCTGAAAAGGATAGTTCCAAGGTCCGACAATGAGCACAACCCCCAATGGCTCGAATACCACACGCGACGAAGATGGATGCAGCACCAGTGGTGTTGAAACTCGCCTACTTCGCATCCATCGCTTAAGATGCTTTATGGTATAGCTTATCTCCTCATAAAGAATAGCAATTTCACTTGTATACGACTCAAATTCAGGTTTATGCATATCCTTACGAAGAGCATCCACTATTTGCGACTCGGCCCCCTTAATTGCATCCCTAAGCTTCATAAGCTGCTCTACTCTAAAGCGATACGACCTCGTATTACCTTTGTCAAAAAAGCGTCGCTTTTGCTCGAAAGCAACATCAACATCCTGCTGTACATCTACCATAGTGCTACTCCCCCCTTTTTAAACCTTTTTCGACCACCGAACGAACTATTGCCCTAAAAGCAGAAAGAGGAAGAACCAGCTTGGTTGCAATTAATGCAGCAGCCTGTATTCCAGCAGGATATCTCAACCTAAAGCTTCTTGCATTTGCGGCTTTCCAAATTGCTCTAGCCACAATATCAGGACCTGGAGCATTTGCTCCTGCTGCTTGAGTATTGGCAAATGCCACCTTTTGATAGCTATCGTAAGCATTTAGACCATCCTTTTTAAAGAGATCTTGCGAACGATCGTAGAAATCGGTTTTAATGGCACCAGGTTCGATATTTTTAACCTTGATATTGAACGGCTTAAGTTCGTATTGTAACGACTCGGCAAACCCTTCTACAGCCCACTTAGTGGCATGGTAAACGCTATAAATTGGGAAGGTGATGATTCCTCCAACTGAGGTTACGTTGATAATCGTACCACCTTTACGTTCCCTAAAATGGGGCAGAATTTCGCGAATAACATTCATCACCCCAAAAACATTTGTACCAAATTGACGCTCTATTTGCTCTTGCGATGCCGCCTCAAAGATACCAACACCACCATAGCCAGCATTATTTACAACAACATCAATACCCCCAAAGTCCGATATAGCTGCAGCAACAGCCTCTTTTATGGTTTCTGGCTTGGTAACATCCAGCGGGTAAACCTTTACATTAGGTAGCTTGGCCAATTCAAACTCGCGTTGAGGGCTTCTCATTGTAGCAGCAACATTCCATCCTTTAGCTGCAAAATACAGAGCGGTTGCTCTTCCAATACCCGATGAAGAGCCTGTAATTAAGATTGTTTTCATGTGCTTGTTTTTAATATCGTTTACAGCACCAACATCTTTAAATTCAATACATTAAATCTAAAAACAAGTGCATTTTACTCAAACTATGTACTAGCCTTTAGTATCAGACGCAATGCCACGCCATGAAAACTCGGCTACTTGATCAACCAAATCGCTGGTCATTTCCAACCCCGAAAAATGAACATGAAGAGCACCAACCACAGTAGAGTATAGCAGCTCAGCAACAATGCTCGGATCCATTAAACGAAGGTGTCCCTGCTGCATCCCTAGCTCAATAAAATCAACCACCCCCTGATAGTGCTTCTTGCCTTCCTCCTTGGCATTAGCACCAATAAGCGGCGAATGTGCCAGCTGCGAAGAGAAAACAAAGCTGAGCGGATTTGCTAAAAAGTAGTAGTATAGCGACTTCCATAATCCAACAAAACGCTCCTTGTAGCTACCAGCAAACGATTCTGCACGCAATGCCTCCCCCATACGTCGCTTCTGCTCTACATATAGCTCATTTAACAACGCCTCCTTGCTTTCGAAGTAGTGATATATGGTGCCAGCAGCAACATTGGCCTCCTTTGCCACCTGCGACATTGGAGTTGACTGCACACCCTGCTCAGAAATCAGTCGAAGTACCACATCGAAGATTACCTGTTTTTTATCCGTAGATTGAACGTTCATTCGGTTGTTTTTCTTGTTTAACGGACAAAAACGAAAAAGGTTCATCAACACGCCTAAAAAAATGCATTTTTATTTTTGGGGATGATTAAAGGGCTGTGCTGGAGAACCATTTTACCTATCTTTGCAAAAAAATAGGAAGATGAACATTTTTTACACTCCCGATATAGCCGGCAACGAGTACACGCTAAACGAAGAGGAATCGAAGCATTGCGTAAAGGTGCTTAGAATGCAGATTGGAGAATTGATTTGGCTTGTTGATGGCGTGGGAGGCTTATATACTGCAAAAATAGCTGACGCCAACCCTAAACGCTGTAAGGTAGAGGTGGTAGAAAAAAGGGAGAGCTACGGCAAACGTCCTTACAAGCTACATATTGCATTAGGACCAACCAAGCTTATTGATCGCTATGAATGGTTTTTAGAAAAAGCCACAGAAATTGGCGTGGATATACTTACTCCGCTTGAGTCGTTCCACTCAGAACGTCGAACGGTAAAGCAAGAACGCTCAGTTAAGGTGGTTACAGCTGCAGTTAAGCAATCGGTAAAAGCTTACCACCCCGTTGTTAACGATGTAACCCACTTTAAAGAGCTCGTAAAACAACCATTTGATGGGAAAAAGCTAATTGCACACTGCAATCCAGGTGCAAAGGTACTTGTTAAGGATGCCGTCAACCGAGGCGAAAATGTGCTTATCCTAGTTGGACCTGAGGGCGATTTTAGCTTAGAAGAGGTAGAAATGGCCAAGGAGCATGGGTTTATTGAAATTTCGTTGGGAGAAAGTAGGCTACGAACCGAAACGGCAGGTGTTGTAGCTTGTGCTGCAATTAGCTTTGTAAACCTTTAGCCCTTACCTTAAGCTACATATTACGTTTCCACGATTTTGCAAAAGCGGCCTCATTTCTACGTACCGACTTACGCAGCCTTTTTTCTGCATCGTAGAAGAAAACTAGCTTAAGCTGTTGATCGGCCGCTTTTAGCTCTTCGCCATACTGCTTGGCAATATCGTTAGGCGATAGAAATGGATCGCCATTAAGCGAACCAAAGGCAAACGTAATACCTGCCTTGTTAGGCGATGGTTTAAACGATAAGTAAACCAGCTCGCTACAAACCAGCTCGTTATCGTTGCTAAAATCGAAAAGGTAATCGTAAGGAGTATCGAGGTATTCAAAAGCCGTAAGAAGCGATTTAAATACATCTTCCCTTTTAAGGTTTGGTCGTAATGCTGCAAGGTAATCAACCTTGGCAATATGCTCTACAGGATTTATCACCACGCCCTTCCCAATGCCCTCAATAATAAGCGATTGCCGTCCATACATTTTTTCATATACCTCGTGATAGTTCTCCTTTAGATACTCGGAAGGTAGCATATCCCCCAAAAACGAAATGCCCTTAAAGCAGCTATCCAAATCGGATAATGATCCCACGTAAATACCAGAATGAGTCCAAAAACCAGGAATGCCAACATTTGAAAGCTGGTTATCATTCCGTTTTATAATAATATCGCCAGACTGAAGCGAATCCTTTATTTGCTTAAGATCATCATTGCTAATAAACTTATCAGCCCTAAAGCTGAAGTCGATATCGGCAGCAACAACGCAAATCCCTTTTTGAATACGCCATCGGAAGTTTTTCTTTAAAAACGACTTAACCTCTTCCAACGTAGTAACGGTATCCTTCATCTCCGAAAAACGGATATTCATTAGCTTGTTATGATGCTTCACCAGAAAACGGCGGTTGCTTGTTTTAACCATCAGCAGCTTAAACTTGTTGCTCCATTCGAAGCCAACTATAGAGCTATCTGCTAAACCATAAGAGCTGTCAATAAGAGTTGCTCGCTTACCATCAAAAAGGTAGGCAAAATGATGTCTTGTTCCAACAAGTACACGGTTGTTTCTGATGAAAAGAATATCGGTAAACTCTGCCTCCGATGGGATTTCACCAAAACTCTTGAGGTCAACCACCTCACCCTTAGACGATAGCTTATACAGCAGCTCGCTACGATCGCCCGCAATAATCCACTTGTAACCACCACGAGGTGCCGAAAAAACCTTGACAACGGGATGATTAATAATTTCAGCAATAGCAGTCGCATCATCCTCCTTCATATCCTGCGAGAATGAAAGCTTAGCTAAGAAGCTAAGCACCAAAAATAGAATAACCTTTACACGTACCACCCTTACCCCCTGTTTATTTGGTCAATTAAAATAGTAAAATAAACGATGCGATGCGACTTCTGCACAATATTATACCACCAACACGACATCCACCCTAGCTAAAACCCGCAGCTTACAAAGATATACCTATGCAACTATTGTAGTGCAATCTCCTGCAATACAATACATCAAGGCCTAATAATTTACTATACGATTTTCACAAAAAATGAAACATCGATAAAAAGTGGCAAACTGTCGATTGTTACAACCATTGTATCTAAACTACTTGTAGAGGCTCAACTTCAGAACTATGTTTGCTTAAAACCAACAAGTTAAGAGTATGACAAGGCCCCTTACATCAACCATCTACAGATTTTTTGCAGCTTTGCTGGTAATGCTTGTCTCACAATGTGTTTATTCGCAAAACAGCTGGAATCTTACCAAATGCATTGAGCATGCTCGTACCAACAACCTAAAGGTACAAGCGGCAGCCATCAGTACAGAAAAGGCTGCGGTAAGCCTAAATGAATCGAAGCTGAAGCTCCTGCCTTCGCTAGAGTATAGCGCGAGCCAGAATTTTATCAACAAGAAAGAGCCCAACCTTAGCGGAACCTATGAGGGCAAAACTAGCTACAGCGGCACCTATTCGCTAACAAGCTCGATGGTGCTTTTTAATGGAGGAAAGCTGAAGAACAACGTTCAGCAACAGCTAATTGCCAGCAAAAAGAGCGAAAGCGATTTGCACTCAATACAGAACGATATTGAAATTGCCGTAACACAGGGTTACCTACAACTTCTCTATGCCAACGAAACCTTAAAGGCCAATATCAAGAACAGAGAAACATCTCAAGCGAACCTATTGAGGGCAGCTGAGCTGCTAAGCGCAGGTTCGATATCGAAGGCCGACTATGCCCAGCTGGAAGCTCTGCTAAGCAACGATAGCTATCAGGTAACCATTGCAGAAAACGACCTTGCGCTGGCAAAACTAGAGCTTAAGCAGCTGCTAGAGCTTCCGCTAGATAGCAACACAGAGTTTGAGTTTCCAGAAATTGGCGATAAGGAGGTGCTTACCAAGCTACCATCTATGCAAGAAGTTTACGCCAAAGCATCGGAAACAATGCCTAACATAGAGAGTAGCAAGTACGCCATTGAGATTGCAAAGGTGGATGCCCAAAACGCTAAGGCAAGTAGGCTTCCATCGGTTACGCTAAACGCAAGTGCAGGAACCGGAAACTACTCCAATTCTGGATATACGCTCTACAATCAGCTTAATAATGGCTTCAACCAATCGGTTGGGGTAACAGTATCCGTTCCTATCTTTAAAAATGGAACGGTTAAATCGGGCATTGAACGTACAAAGCTACAGCTTCGCGAGGCAGAACTTGGCCTTGCGAGTGAGTCTAAGGAGCTGCAAAAAACTGTAGAAACGCTCTACCAAAATGCAATTGCTGGTCGAAGTAAATTTCTTGCAGCAAAAGACAAGTTCCGATCTACTGAGCTTAGCTACAAGCTAGTGCAAGAGCAGTTTAATGCTGGAATGAAGAATACAGTAGAGCTGCTTACCGAAACGAGCAACCTTCAGACGGCTCAAGCAGGACTGATTCAGGCTAAGTACCAATCTGCACTCTCAGCAAAGCTGCTGCTATTCTACTACAATCAGCCCATAACGCTTTAGTGGCTTTTACAAATAGCTATGCTTGCAGCCATACGCAAATAAACAAGCTGTAACCTGTAAAGCTAGCAACATCAATCCGTTTAAAAACCAAAAATTTGTACTGATGAAAAAGAAACATCTTATTATAGCCGCAACCGTGCTACTTGTTGTGGTAGTTCTACTACAGCTTCCAAAGTTGGCATCGCCAGATAAGCTTCCGCAACCCTACAACTTCGAAGAGGTTAAGCTCGGGTCTATAGAGAAAAGCGTAACTGCTACAGGCACCATTGAGCCAATCACCCAAGTTGAGGTTGGTACCCAAGTTTCAGGTGTGATATCGAAGCTGTATGTCGATTACAATTCGGAGGTTAAGAAAGGACAGCTCTTGGCTGAAATAGACAAAACGGTGCTTCTTTCAGAGCTATCGTCTCGAAAAGCCGAGCTGTATGCCAATAAAACAGAATACGAATACCAGAAGAAAAACTACGACAGGGTGGCTGGACTGTACGCCAAAAACCTGGTTAGTCCGAAAGAGTTTGAAACTGCTGAATACCAGTTTCAGAAAGCTAAAGCCGCTTACGACAAATCGGAGGCAGATATGGTTAAGGCTAAAACAAACCTTAGCTACGCATCGATCCTTTCACCTATAGATGGAGTAATACTATCGAGGGCAGTTGACGAAGGTCAAACTGTTGCAGCAAGCTTCAACACTCCAACCCTATTTACCATTGCCAACAACCTCGAAAAAATGCAGGTTATTGCCAATGTTGATGAAGCCGATATTGGCGATATAAAAGTTGGACAGAAGGTATCCTTTACAGTTGACGCATTTCCTGACGACACATTTGACGGAAACATAACACAGGTAAGGCTAGAACCTACAACCGTATCGAATGTAGTTACCTACAAAGTAGTTGTAAATGCACCAAACCCCGAGCTTAAGCTTAAGCCTGGACTTACGGCAAATATCACCATCACTACTGCCGAAAGGAACGATGTACTAGTTGTATCAGCCAAAGCACTAAAGTTTAAACCGTTGAATTCCAACGAAAACTCTAAAAAAGAAAGTAAGCAGCTTGTTTGGATAAAAAAAGGATCGAATGTAGAGGCCGTTCCTGTTAAAGTAGGTCTAACTGATGGAGTAAAATCAGAGATCTCAGGAAGTATAAAGAGTGGCGATTTAGTTGCCATCTCAATAAACGATGCAACGACTCCAAAAGCAAAAAGCACAAGCAACGGAGCAAGTCCATTTTTACCCAAACCCCCATCTAAGTAGAAAAGCAAAGCCCTATGGGAAAAGAGATAATCAGAATAGAAAATGTTAAGCGATACTTTGAGGTAGGTAATGAAACCGTAAAAGCACTTAGAGGCGTATCGTTTGTTGTAAACGAGGGCGAGTTTGTGACAATTATGGGAACAAGCGGCTCAGGGAAATCTACCCTTCTAAACCTTATTGGATGCCTTGACACTCCATCGGAAGGCGCATACTACCTTGATGGTATTTCGGTAAAAGAAATGAGCAAGGACGAACGAGCCACGCTTAGAAACTCTAAAATAGGCTTTATCTTCCAGTCTTACAATCTACTACCAAAAACAACTGCACTCGAGAATGTGGAGCTACCATTGCTATACAATCCTCAGATTGGAGCATCAGAGCGCCATCAGAAAGCAGCGGCAGCTCTTAAAGAGGTAGGATTAGCCGATAGAATGAAGCACCACTCGAATCAGATGTCTGGAGGGCAACAGCAGCGCGTTGCAATAGCGCGAGCTTTGGTAAACGACCCTGTAATAATTCTAGCTGATGAAGCAACAGGCAATCTCGATTCGAAAACCTCCTACGAGATCTTAACCCTATTTCAGAAGCTACATAGCGAAGGTAAAACAATAATATTTGTGACCCACAACCCCGAAATTGCCCAGTATAGCAGTCGCAACATCCTATTAAAAGATGGTAATATAGTTGACGATAGCTACAACAGCAGTATTGCAAGTGCTAGCAGCTTCCTAAAAAAGCTAAAAGAAGAAACAACCGCTTAACCCATAAGCTATGAGCTACAGGAACCTTATAAAAATAGCCCTTAGGGCCCTTAACCAGAATAAGTTTAGGGGTATCCTTACCATGCTAGGCATAATCATTGGAGTGGCTTCGGTTATAACAATGCTGGCAATTGGACAGGGCTCCAAAGCGAGTATTCGCGAGCAAATCCAATCAATGGGCTCCAACATGGTTATGATTCATCCTGGGCAAGGAATGTTTGGCGGCGTTGCTCAAAACCAATCGAATATGCAGTCGCTTAAGCTTAAAGACTACAATTCTATAGTGGCCCAATCTTCGTACATCGCCTACGCCACACCTATGGTTAATGCAGGAGGTCAGGCCATTTACGGATCGAACAATACGCCAACAACGCTTAACGGATCAAACGAGCAATATCTTAACATACGTAGGTACGAAATAGAAAACGGCCAAATGTTTTCTGAGTACGATATTAAAACAGCTGCGAAAGTATGCGTTATTGGCAAAACAGTGGTTAACAACCTATTTACCAATGGCGAAGATCCTGTAGGCAAGATTATTCGCTTCAACAAAATCCCTTTCAAGGTTATAGGCGTACTGAAGTCTAAAGGTTACAACTCTATGGGGCAAGATCAGGACGATATTGTTCTTGCTCCCTACACAACTGTTCAGAAACGCATACTTGCCATTACGTACATCAACGAAATTATGCTTTCTACAGTTAGCGAAGAGGTGTCAAACCTTGCAATTGCCGAGGTTAAAGAGATACTTCGACAAAACCACAAGCTTGCTGATGGAGAAGATGACGACTTTGATGTACGATCGCTTGAGGAGCTAAGCTCGATGCTAAGCAAAACAACCGATATTTTAACCATACTGCTAGCATGCATTGCTGGAATATCGCTGCTCGTAGGCGGTATAGGCATTATGAATATCATGTACGTATCGGTAACCGAGCGAACTCGCGAAATTGGACTAAGGATGTCTATTGGAGCTAAAGGAAAGCATATCCTGCTTCAGTTTCTTATTGAAGCGGTGATAATTAGCATTACAGGGGGCATAATTGGCATGCTACTAGGCATTAGCTTTTCGTACCTTGTGAAGCTGGTGGTAGGCTGGCCAATATACATTCAGCTTTACTCGGTGGTGCTATCGTTTATGGTTTGTACAGTTACAGGTATTTTCTTTGGATGGTACCCTGCCAAAAAGGCTGCACAGCTCGACCCTATCGAAGCCATAAGGTACGAGTAGTAAGGTTGTAAAAGGCTTACTCTGCCATAGTGGGTAAGCTTTTTACCTTAAAATTGGTTTACATTTGTACAACAAGCAACTCATAAACAAGATGAACATTAGCCGTCAAAATGCTTTTAAAATAACCATACAGCTTATTGGATGGGGTATTCTATTTGCGATTCCGCTATTTTTTGCGCCCGAAAATATGGGAAACCTATCGCTGATGCTCTACCTCGAGTACATATTTGTTCCTATAAGCTTTATGTTTATCTTCTACATAAACTACTTTTTGTTTATCGAAAGATTTTTGCTGAAGCGTAAGAGCTGGCCTACGTTCGTTTTGGTGAACGGCGCCATTATTCTATGTATGGTTTACGGATTGCATCTCTTGCATGAAGCATTTATGGCCTTTAAGCCTGATATTGCTCGTAAGATGGATTTTCCGGATAGAGCAATTGGCTTTATGTTTAGAGATGGTATTGCCCTATCGCTTACTGCAGGATTGGCCGTGGCAGTAAGAATGACAGGCAACTGGTACAATACCGAGTACGAAAGAAAAGAGCTGGAGAAGGCAAAAACAGAGGCAGAACTTAACAACCTTAAGGATCAGCTCAACCCCCATTTTCTTTTTAATACGCTCAACAACATCTACTCGCTAATTGCCATAGATTCGGTACGCGCACAAGATGCCGTTCATGGATTAAGCCATCTGCTTAGGTATGCGCTATACGAAAACAACAACAGCCTTGTACCTCTAAACAAGGAGGTTAAGTTTATCAGGAGCTACATCGAGCTGATGTCTATACGACTTGGCAGCACATTCCACTGCAAGGTTAGCCTTCCCGACGAATCGAGTGCACTTGTTGCGCCAATGCTGCTAATTACCCTTGTAGAAAATGCCTTTAAGCATGGCGTACACAGCACAAAAAGCAGCTTTATACATATCGATTTAGCTGTTGATGACAAGGGGATTCTTCGATTTGTCGTTGTAAACAGCAACTATGCAAGTAACAGCAATGGTAATAGTGGAATTGGCATAGGTAACCTTAAAAAACGACTAGGGTTGCTTTATCCACAAAACCATACCCTCATTTTAGAAAATAACGGACAAACCTTTACTGCAATTCTTACTCTAAATACAAACACACCTACCCATGAAAGCTAAGCTATCTTGTGTTGTTGTTGATGACGAACCTTTAGCACTTGAGCTAATGGCGAGCTATGTAGCTAAGACACCCTTTTTGGAGCTCGCAGCAAAATTTGCATCTGGGGTAGATGCACTACCATATATCATTCAAAACGATGCGGATATCGTTTTTTTAGACATCCAGATGCCGGAGCTTACAGGCTTAGAGCTTTCGAGGGTAATCAAGAATGATAGGCCTAAGATTATCTTTACAACAGCCTACGAAAGCTATGCCTTGGAGGGATTTAAGGTTGATGCACTCGACTACCTCGTGAAGCCAATAAGCTATAGCGAGTTTCTAAGAGCTGCCGAAAAAGCCCTTCGTTGGTACAAAAGCTTTTCGGGCGAAGCGGAGAAAGATGTGCCTGATAGCTTCTTTGTGAAAAGTAGCTATAAGCTGATACAGGTTCATCTAAACCAGATAAAGTACATCGAAAGCGTAAAAGACTACCTAAAAATATGTACCGACTCTGAAGAGGGAGAAATCATCACCCTTATGAGCTTTAAGTCAATCGAACAGCATCTGCCAAGTAGCAGCTTTATTCGCATCCACCGATCGTTTATTGTAAACATCAACAAGATCAAGGCAATAGAGCGGAATCGTATTATTTTTGGAAACGTTTACATCCCAATATCCGAAACATACCGCGAACAGTTTAATGCCTTTTTTGAGAAAAGGCTCCTTAAGTAGAGCTATATACTGCCCTATACTTTTTGCACCCATGCTAACGAATATTCGTTCTTGGGTGCTTTTTGCTGAATTAAAGCAAAATACAACTAGCATTAAGCCATTTTTTGCATATATTTAGCTTACTTTGCAAAATAACCCTCGTTTGCCATGCTAGTAAAAATCTACCCCGAGAATCCTAATCCACGCGAAATAAACGAAGCAGCTACAATACTCCGAAATGATGGCGTAATAATATACCCAACCGATTCGGTTTATGCGCTTGGATGTAGCCTTAAGAGCAAGAAGGGGTTGGAAAGGATACTACGTATCAAGGGGTTAAAGCAAAAGGATGTCGATTTTTCTATCATTTGCACGGATTTAAGCAACCTATCCCACTTTGCAAAGGTTGACAATGCAACGTTTAAGCTGATGAAGAAAAACTTGCCCGGTCCGTTTACCTTTATTTTACCTGCGTCAAACCGCATTCCAGACACTTTTCTTGATAAAAAGAAGACGGTAGGCATTCGTATTCCCGATTGCTCTATTCCTATTGCAATTACCGAAGCGTTGGGGTTTCCACTAATTACCACGTCTATTAAAGATGACGATGAGATAATTGAATACACAACCGACCCCGAACTAATTCACGAACGATTCGAACATCTAGTTGATCTTGTGATAGATGGAGGCTACGGAGGTAACGTAGGAACTACGGTTATCGACTGTACTCAAGATGAGTTTGAGGTAGTTCGTGAAGGGAAAGGCGAGCTGGTTGAGTAAATGCTAAATCTTGCTAGCGGTACAAAATAGGAAAGGGTGTCTAAAAAGCACTCTCATCCTCTTGAAAATCGATTATTTGAGTTCATTCTGGATCAATTGACAATTGGGGTGATCTTTAGAATTCTAGCTATCGTTCAGCCCTGAAAATGAAATCCTAGCAAAGCAAATCACTGCTAAGGTTACAACTCCGTCGTATCTAAGCATCAAGCTTTTACATCACCGCATATCGTAGGGGCAACCCTTGTGGTCGTCCTAAACGGAACGATCGTCCTAAACGGAACGATCGCATCAGTTGACAATTAGGGCAACGATCATTATCGAGGACAACAATAAGTATTGGGATAGCTAAACCGTTGAAACGGTTTGGGGTTGGTTAATCCTTTCCATAGCCCACGGTTTAAACCGTGGGCTATGGAAAGTTTACGATAGTTTTGGGATACACGATTTTCGACTCCCTACTCCCCGTCACCTGTTACTGAAATTACACCCCACCAACGGCACCCAACGTCTAACCAGAGTCGCGAAAGCCTACGCCTAGCTATTATATCCACCTGAACTATGAATTGATCCTTCGTTCTCAGATAGGAGTTAGATAAAAAGAAAGAAAAAGGGCTGTCCTTTGATTTTTGGACAACCCTTTCAATGTATATCGCTAAACGATTACTTACCTAGTACATTTACAGCATTTAGGTCTGCAAACGACTCCTTTAAACGAGCGATGATAGACTCTTCGCCCTTACGAAGCCATACACGAGGATCGTAGTACTTCTTGTTTGGAGCATCATCACCTTCTGGGTTTCCAAGTTGGCCCTGAAGGTAAGCTTCTTTAGATTTGTAGAACTTCAGAATACCTTCCCAGAAAGCCCATTGGATATCTGTATCAATATTCATCTTAATAACACCGTAAGAGATAGCCTCTTGAATCTTCTCCTTTTCAGAACCCGAACCACCGTGGAATACAAAGCTTACAGGCTTTGGAGCAGTTCCGTACTTCTTCTCAATAAATGCTTGCGACTCTCTAAGAATCTCTGGGCTAAGAACTACGTTACCTGGCTTATAAACACCGTGTACGTTTCCAAAAGAAGCAGCAATAGTAAAGTTAGGGCTAATCTTGCTTAGCTCTTCGTAAGCGTAAGCAACCTCTTCTGGTTGAGTATAAAGCTTAGAAGCATCAACGTGAGAGTTGTCAACGCCATCTTCTTCGCCACCAGTAACGCCAAGCTCAATTTCTAGGGTCATACCCATTTTGCTCATACGAGCTAGGTACTTCTTAGAAATCTCGATGTTTTCTTCAAGAGACTCTTCAGATAGATCGAGCATGTGCGAGCAGAAAAGAGGCTTACCATTTTCGGCATAGAACTTTTCGCCAGCATCTAGCAAACCATCAATCCAAGGAAGAAGCTTCTTTGCAGCATGGTCGGTATGTAGAATTACAGGAATTCCGTATGATTCAGCCACATTATGAACGTGTAGAGCTGTAGAAATAGCACCAAGAATAGATGCCTTTTGACCTTCGTTGCTAAGACCTTTTCCAGCGTAGAAGGCTGCACCACCGTTAGATGCTTGGATAATTACAGGTGAGTTTACCTCGCGAGCAGCTTCAAGAACTGCGTTAACAGTATCGGTTCCAGTAACGTTTACAGCTGGTATTGCAAAACCTTGTTGCTTTGCATAGGCAAAAAGTTCTTGTGCTTCAGTTCCGCTGATAACACCTGGCTTGAAATTGAAAGTTGCCATAATGGGATTATTTTGATGTAATAAAAATTGCTTGCATACTGATCTTTAGCTCAAAATACAGATAAAATTGCATTTTTATCTTCAATTTTCAAAGGTAAAACTATATCCAATTGCAAACAAATCTATTTTGGTTATTTAGGATTATACCCTTTATTCTGCTACGCCTTGCGGATCAATTCATAATTCGGGAGGATAAAACAGCTAGGCGTAGGATTTAGCGACTCTGAAAAGAGAAAGTCAGATGTCGCTACCTCCACCTCCTTTCGGTTTTAGTTCTAACTCAGCGATGCTATCTAGCCTAGCTGTAAGGATATGCATTTCCTACCATTACTTTTTTGTAGTCAAAAAAAGTAACCCAAAAAACCCTTTGTACGAATTATCTTGCTCGTTCGCGCCAGCGCCCCACCGCTCTACGCTGCGCTGCTGCTGGCGGCGGCACG
>Ga0062381_10000229_pt1 | contig 14703 bp, 10 predicted proteins | sample DOMMetBare1Fresh_2_FD_59506 | JGI IMG/M metagenome (GOLD analysis project Ga0062381, IMG submission 59506) | Wetland sediment microbial communities from St. Louis River estuary, USA, under dissolved organic matter induced mercury methylation -... | ecosystem: Environmental > Aquatic >... | reverse complement strand
TCGGAAGGCCTCAATCTGTTGCTAAAATGCAATGCCCAGCTGCTCAGCTATGCCACACGCTGAAACCAGCCAGACCAACGAACAAGGCCTACGGCGAGATGCAAAACCATTTCATCAGTATATAAGAGTATTAAAGGAGAAAAGCAATGGATTACATGAACGTCGCATTAGTATTGATAGCAAGCATCGCCATTCCTTGGGTGGTGCAGCTCATCAAGACCAGAGCAATCGGCGGCAAAGCCTCCCTCATTCTAGCAGTTGCAATGTCCATTCTTGGATCTGTCATCACCGGATTGGCAGCCGGCATACCGGCGGATCCCTCATCCTGGGCATCGTTCATCATACTGGTCGTCATCTCCGCGCAGGGTTTCTACGGCTTGTTCAAGTCAGCCGGCGTGACCAACAAATGGCTCGACGCACTGCTCGCCATTGAAATTAAGATAGGTTTGAACGGAGGCGGGCAATCATGAGCAGTCGAAGGCAACTCTTCATACAATACATACGCGAATGGTGCGCAGACCCCTCCCACGGATACAACCAGGCGGCGCGCGATGGCGACCCCGACGTCGACTGCTCCAGCTTCATGTACATAGCAGCACGTCGGGCAGGGTACGCCATACCGGCCTACAACGGCAGTACTTGGTCCATGCTGTCAGACTTCACGGCAGCGGGATGGCATGCACTCGAATTCGACGGCAACCTCTGGGATTGCGAACCGGGATGCATAGCTCTCAACGTGAGTTCCCACACCGAGGCGTTCGTGGATGCCGGTCGTTTTGGTGGTGCTCACATCGACGAAAACGGAGACGTTACCGGCGGCACCCCGGGCGACCAAACCGGTAACGAAGTCAGCGAATGCGCTGCTTACGTATTCTCCGGTGGATGGGACTACATCCTCATTCCGCCCGATGACTGCGAAGACGGTGTTCCCGCAGAACCTGCCATAGCTCTTCCGCTGCCTTTCTATCGGCTCTGGACCCACGAAGAAGAATGGCTTGACTGGATGAATGGCCTAATCGACGACGGCGGATCGAACGACAATTATGCCGGGATACCGGGGCACTGGGCCTACGATATTGAGTTTCAGGAAGGCAGCTTAGGACCCGCCGGATACTGGAGGCTCATTCTCGCAGACGGGAGAATGCTCGGTAAGAACGAATGCAACGCGGACCACAAGTCCCATATCGTTGGTATTTGCGTCGAATACGATACGCCCGACCCAGAATCAACTGGATACTACAAGGCCAGCTATCAAGCGCATTGGCTTGGCAGCTCACCGTCCTGGGGCAAATGGGAACTAGACAACGAAGATGGAGGTGCAGGGAAAGACTGCGAAAGCCCCATTGACATGTTCAGGTGCACTATTGTTCCAGCATAGACATGAAATAGAACAAAAAAGCAGCCACGGCAGAGAGGCTAACAGAAAGAAAGCTAATGGACAAAAATTGAAAACGAAACCTTAATTCTTCAACTCAAATACTCCAAAAACTCGAAAGAGACGAAACGAAAGCCTTATGCCGAGACAAAAACCACTCTATGGTGCGCCTGAAAACAATTTCGATAAACCGACGAGACACATTAGGACGATTCAGATACTATGGCCCCAAGCCCGACGGCGGGGCACGATAGAAACTGGCACATAAACAAGAAACCATATTCCAAACCATTACTGCAAGATCAAGATTCATGTCAAATCCACGGCAAATGCCAATGTGTTCGAATCGTGAGAGTAAGTAGCAATAGTGACCACCTGCCGCCATACAGAACCCGCAATGCCAAGTTTCACAAGGCAACGAGCAACTCATAGCAGCCAAGGGAAACTCCAATATCCACAAAGCACTCTTGGAAAGTGCTTTTGACATCCGCCAAAATATGCCACTCGATGTAATTAGCCGGACTCAGAAGTACTCAAATTACCGCAAGATATTGACCTGTACAAAAAATATAAAGGCTTCCCACCTGCATATACGTGGGAAGCCTTTAGAGATTCTGGCGGAGGAGGAGGGATTCGAACCCTCGTTACCCGGGTTACGGGTAAAACGGTTTTCGAGACCGCCGCATTCAACCGCTCTGCCACCCCTCCGTGGGTGGGTCGGCTGGGATTTCCGCCGACATTCTATGCAAGGGATTCTTCAATCCCGGTTCATACGCGTTGCCGCGTAGAATTTATCTGGCGGAGAGATGGGGATTCGAACCCCAGATACGCTTTTGGCGCATACACGATTTCCAATCGTGCTCCTTCGGCCAGCTCGGACATCTCTCCGTTTAGTCAATACCGCCACCAGGCAAATGCCGGGCAGCGGTATCGTAGTATATAACAAACATCCCCGTTGGGACAAGCGAATTATGAAGCGCTTGAAGTTCCCGTGGAGGACCCGCCCGTAGAAGTCCCCGTGGTCGAGGATCCCGTGCTGGCGGAAGTGGAATTGGCATCCGTGCTGGACGTACCCGTCGTAGAAGATCCGGTAGAACTGCTTGAATCCGTACTCGAGCCGTCACTGGAAGCATCACCCGAGTTGCTGGAGTCATCGCCGGAAGACGAATTGTCGCTGGAATCGCTCGTCTGGTACTTGGACATATCGAGGTCGTACGGCAGCCCGCTGGGCATATCGTTCTTCACGATGTCGGCCTTGCTTTTGTAGTCTGAGAACCATGAGCTATACGAACTGTTCTGGTTGGTGGATTTCACCATGGAACGGACGTAGTCAACCAGCGCTGTAGGAACCTGGTCCAAGCTGGTAACCTGGTCGGGCGCAGTGAACACATCGGTGCACTTGATGATATGGATGCCGTACTGGCTGGTAACCAAACCGCTTACCTGGCCCTTGCTGAGGTTCTTGAGGGCATCAGTGTACTCAGTCACGAAAGAATTCAGCAGGTCCCAACCCACATCGCCGCCATTTGCAGCCGAAGCGGTATCGGTAGAATACTGTTTAGCAGCATCCTCGAAGGAAATGGTGCCCGCATTGATCTGATCGAGCACCGACTGGGCCGTAGCCTGGTCATCGCTGCTAAATAGAATCTGGGAAGACCGCTTAGCGCCGCTGAAGTACGAAGCGTACTGCTGAACGTAGTTAAGCACATCGGAATCGCTCGGCTCGGAAGAATCAGTCGCAACGGTCTGCTGCAAATCGCTTTCCAGCATGGCCGTACGCACGCTCTCGCGGTACTGGTCTTCGGTGGTGCCAGCCTGCTGCAAGGCGGTGTTCCAAGCATCATCGGAAGAATACTTGGCCTTCATCTGTGCAACCTGATCGTTGACATCGTCATCGCTGACCGTGATGTTGTTTTCGGCAGCAGCCTGCTTCACTAGTTCGATGCCCACATAATAATCGATGACTTCCGAACGAACGGAATCAGGAGTCAGGCTATACTGAGCCATCCATGCTCCCCAGTCGTCAGCGTTGATCAAAGACTGCGCAGACCGGAAATTCTCGATATAATTCGTGACGTCATTTTCGGCGATTTCCGTTCCATTGACCGTAGCAGCTACGCCGCCCGTGGTCGAAGAATTGGAAGAACACGCCGCCAAGCCAGCAGCGCACGCGACAAACAGCGTCACCGCACCCATGGCCCAGAGGATCTTCGATGGCTTCATATGAACCTTCCCTTGCATATATGCAGTTCATTACTATAACTGCGGCACATTCTCCCACAGCAAGAATTCGGCAGAACCCCTTTGCACAATAAGCCCACTTTCGCTACACAAAGAAGCAGTGCTGAACAGAAGCCTTTATCATACCCAAGCCATTTTGCAAAACGCCTGATACAATGCAGACATGGAACATGGATCAGACAACCCGTACGCTTTCTCCCGCATGAAGATGCAGGAGAAATACGCGTCCTGCATTTCGGGCTCGGAAGAAGGCCTTCTAGCAGCGTTGTACCACCAGACGCTCGGCGCTGCAGCACGTGATGCGTTGGAAAAATCGGCGGAAGCTTTGGGATACGGCCCGCATGCGGTTACATTCGTACAAATGGACGCGGGATCTTGCATTCTTGAAAGCACCCAAGTACTCGAGCTGATAGAAGGGCTCGATCCTTTATGCATAGTGGCAGCCGATGCTGCGTCCTGGAAGACATGTGCGGACATCTACCGCATGCCGTTGCCTCCTTTTGCTCGCTGCCGGCTGATGGGTCGCGAAGCACGCGGATTCGACAACCTGGATTCTTTGATGGAAAGCAGCGAAGGGAAGCAGCGCGTGTGGGCCGCATTGAAAACGTTGCCTGCTTGCCCAGACCCGCGCTAACGGGCTCCCCCGTACGCAAAAGAATACGGCAGCTGTGCCGAACGCAGCTGCCGTACCAGACGAGAAAGCATTGAGCCTTCAGAAGAGTGACTTCAATCTAGACCCTTTATTATCCTTTGTCAAGGATAATAAAGAAATCATTTTCAATGTTTTGGTTCAAACCTCTCCACTCAAGGCCGAACAAAAGCGAAACGGCTACGCATCAATGCCCAGAATTGCTTTTGCCGCCAGGCCTATCAAGAAGGAAATGACCGCAACCGAGAGCGAAATAGCAGCCATTTCACCGAATCTGCGCGCAAACGGCTCTTCCTTTGCAACCGAGATATAGTAGTTGAATACAGCGATGATGCCGATTACGATAACGATCATCGCAAAGAAAGCCACTAGGTACATGTCATTGGGCAGCAGCACATACGGCAGCACCAGCAGCGCAACCGTCACCAGATAGGATATCCCGGTATAGAGACTCGATTTTGCCGCATCATCATGCCCCTCGGCGCGCTCCGCCAGAAAATTCGATGCCGCCATGGAAATGGTGGCCGAAACACCGGTGACGATACCGGTCATCGCCACCAGCTTCGTGTCGGCCAATGCAAAGGTGACGCCCGCAATAGCCCCGGTCAACTCCACCAAAGCATCGTTCAAACCCAGGACCATGGCGCCCACATAATGCAGGCGCCCTTCGTCCAGCATGCCGTCCAGTTCCTGTTCGTGGCGGCATTCATCATCAAGCATCTTCGTCGCCTGGGGAAAACGGTCCTGCAGACGGGCGTAGGCACCTTGGGCCAGCTCTTCGTCCTTTTCAAGGCTCTTCATCACAAAGGTGAATCCCAGCAGTACGGTCAGCAGCTTCACCTTCAGCATCGTGCCGCGCGGTGCGCTGAGGTTCTCGCCGGTGATTTCCCGCCACATCGCCGCATGGCTTGCCTCATCCTCGGACATCTGCGCAAGGACCCGGGCATTTTCCGGGTCCTTTTCGCGTGATGCCATGAAGGCATACGTCGCAGCGCCTATTTCTTCATCGGTCTGGGCTTTGCGAATGATTCTCAATGATTCGGCATCGAGAATTCCGCTATTCGCATCTGGCGTACGTTCCATGTTTTCCGCCTTTTCGTGCCGCAAAGACGAAGCCCCTTCGGTTTCGCTCACTTCATCAACTCGCAGATTTCCTGCGCGTATGCGACCGGGTCTTCGATAGGCAAGCCTTCTACGAGCAGCGCCTGGTTGTATAGGATGTCGGTGTAACGATCGACCTTCTGAGTGTCGCCCGCTTCCTGCGCCGCCTTCAGGGTCTCGAACACGGGATGGGAGGCGCTTACTTCCAACACGCGGTCGGCTTTCACATCGTGGCCGTCGGGCGACCCCGCCATCACCTTTTCCATTTCGAGGCTGATGGGGCCTTCGGCCTTGATGCAAGCGGGCGCGTCCGACAGCACCGTCGAGGCGACGACCTTCGAGACTTTGTCGCCCAATGCCACCTTCATCGCGCCGAACAGGCCCTCGTTTTCCTTCGTCGCGGCTTCCGCAGCAGATTTATCAGCCTCGGTTTCAAGACCCAAATCACCGCCGGCCACGTTCTTGAGCTGCTTTTCCTTATACTCACGCATCGCCGTAAAGCAGAAGTCATCGACATCCTGCGTGCAGAACAGCACGTCGAAGCCGCGATCGAGTACGGATTTGACCATTGGCATCTTGGAAAGCCGATCGATCGATTCGCCGGCCGCGTAGTAGATCGCCGCTTGGTCTTCGCCGGCTGCTTCCAAATACTCATCGAACGTAATCATCTTCTGCTGCTTGGCCGAGTAGAACAGGAGCAAATCGGCCAGCTCGTCTTTGTTCATGCCGTAGCTGCTGTAGATGCCGTATTTCAAACCGCGACCGAAGTTTTCGAAGAACTTCTCGTAGTCTTCGCGGTCGTTATCGCGCATATGCTGCAAGTCGCTCGTGATCTTCTTCTCGATCTTCTTGGCAATAGCGCGCAGCTGACTGTTATGCTGCAGGGTTTCGCGGGAGATATTCAGGCTAAGATCCTGACTGTCCACCACGCCATGCACGAAGTTGTAGTAATCGGGCAGCAGCTCTTCGCATTTTTCCATGATCAGCACGTTGCTGCTGTATAGCTCCAAGCCCTTCTTGTACTCTTTGCTGTACAAATCATACGGCGGACGGCTGGGGATGAACATGAGCACATCGTAAGAAATAGCCCCCTCGGCGTGTACCGAAATCGTGCGCGCAGGGTCGGTGAAATCATGGAACTGCGACTTGTAGAACTCGTTGTATTCTTCCTGCTTCACGTCTGATTTGCGGCGCTTCCAAATCGGAATCATGGAATTGATCGTGTCGATTTCCGTGTAGTCTTCCCACTCGGGTTTGTAGTCGTCGCCGGCATCTTCGGGCTTCGGCTTCTGGCGGGATTTGGTGCATTCCATCCGCACGGGGTAGCGCACGTAATTGCTGTAACGCTTGATCAGATCTTTCAGCCCGTGCTCGGATAAATAGACATCGTAGTTCTCGTCATCTGTGTTTGGCTTGATGTTCAAGATGACGTCGGTCCCCTGCCCATCTTTCTGGGCCTCTGCAATGGTATACCCTTCGATGCCGTCGCTTTCCCATGCATAAGCGGTATCGGCCCCATACGCCTTCGAAACGACGCGCACCTTGTCGGCCACCATGAACGCCGAATAGAAGCCGACGCCGAACTGGCCGATGATATCGATATCGTTCGCTTTTGCCGCAGCCTTGTCATCCGTTTCGGCATCCGCTTCAGCCTGCTTGAATTCCAAACTGTCGGAATGGGCGATGGTACCTAGGTTCTTTTCCAATTCTGCTTCGGTCATGCCGATGCCGTTGTCCGAAACGGTAACGGTGCGGGCATCCTTGTCGAAAGAAACGCTGATAGCAAGGTCGTTTCTTCCCAGCTGGATACTCGAATCAGTCAAGCTTTTGAAATACAGCTTGTCCGCCGCGTCCGATGCGTTGCTGATAAGCTCACGCAGGAATATTTCGCGATTCGTGTAAATGGAGTTGATCATCAGGTCAAGGAGCTTCTTGCTCTCAGTTTTGAACTTGCGCATGCAACCAACCTTTCCGAAAAATACGTGAGAGCCGGCTCGTTTTTAGCAGTCGGCCCCTTTGAGTGCTAAAACAGATTATAGTAACCGCGCGCACAAGTGCAAGCACCGACTTCGGCAGACTGGCGAAAAGCATGCGGATTGCATGCTGGCCCGTTTACGGTTAGATGGGAAAGCTGCGTTTTCGAAACCCCGATGCTATGCATGTGGTTACACTTATCGGCAGACCGACCGTATATGCAGAGGAGTCTTTTTGAATCGAAGCAGCACACCGCCCGAGCGTTCGAAACACGTGCGCCCTTCGGCCCGACCCATCCCCGCACCCCGCACCCGACCGAACAAAGCCGTTCTCGTCACTGCCTTGGTCGTAGGTTCGATCCTTTTGTTCTGCTGCGCGTTTTCGACATGCGCCCGCTTTCTAGCAGGCACCGGATCTGCCAGCACGCAACCGGAATACGTCAGTCCCTACAACTGGAACTGCCTTTCTTCTACCAATGGTAGATACAGCTATGTTGTCGACAACGTATCCCGATCGAAAACGGGCATCGACGTATCGAGCAACCAGCAAGAAATCAATTGGCCTGCAGTCGCAGGCGACGGAATAGATTTCGCCTACATACGCCTTGGATATCGCGGCACCACAGAAGGCGGTATATACCTTGACGACTTCTATGCTCAGAATATCGCAGAGGCGCAGGCTGCAAACCTCCCCTGCGGCGTGTATTTCTTTTCCCAGGCAACCAACGAAGACGAAGCCCGCGAAGAAGCCGATTTCGTCGTCGCGAACCTAGCGGGCACGAAGCTCGCCTACCCGGTCGCTTTCGATTCGGAAACCGTCAGCGGGCAGTCCGGACGCACCGATGGCTTGAGCAAAAGCAGCATGACAGCCATCGCCAACGCCTTCTGCAGCGAGATTGCAAAGGCGGGCTACGCAACTACAGTGTATGGCAACGCCCAGGATATGGCGCGATACGATTTACCAGCGCTTACTTCCGGCACCGTCTGGTATGCGGCCTACGATCAGCTGCCTACGGCGCAGTTCGACTTTTCCATCTGGCAATACGCCAACAACGAAACCGTTGCGGGCGTCAGCACGCCAGTCGATATGGATATCGACCTTTCGAAAGCCCTATAGCACGCCGCAAACGATACCTGGCATTTGGTCAAACCAAGCGAAAGAACCGCCCATGAGAATAAGCCAACTGAAATACTTTTGCTCCGTCGTCGATAATGCGAGTTTTACCGCTGCCGCCGAAAAATGCCACGTCGCACAACCGGCCATAAGCCAGCAAATAAGAGCCCTCGAGCAAGAACTCGGGTTCGAACTTCTCGTTCGCACCAGCAAAGGAACGCAACCCACAGAGGCAGGCGCAGCATATTATCGCGAAGCTTCCAACATTATAAGATTGCTTGACAGGGCCCAAAAACATGCAGAAGCCGTGTCGCAGGGAACGACCGGCTTGCTCCGTATCGGAGTCGCAAGCTCGAGCCAAGCAGGCCTGCTGGAAATTCTCAATAGCTTCAGATTCTTATACCCGCAGATCACAATCGAGTTGAAGCGTGCACGATCAGCCGAAATCGAAACCCAACTCGAACAAAACGAATACGATATCCTTCCAGCCGCATCTTCAATGGTGGAACCTATTCCGAATATCAAGAAAATCGCCTGCCGAACATCGCGAATAGTAATCGGCATGTCCAAAACCCATCCCCTTGCAAGCAAGGACAACCCCACCGTTGAAGATCTATGCCGATACCCGCACATCATCGCTAAAAATGTCGGTGAAACAACATTGTATGAAACCTACCCATACCTCAAAGAGCATTCCGCAACTCCGCTCCTCTACGCCGAAGATCAAGGGATAGGATGGTTGATGATGCTTATGGGAGCAGGACTGCAAGCAATGCCGGAAGAAGTTGCCGTTTCGGATACATGTGTTTTCCGGCAAATACCCGGCCACTATGCCGTTATGGGAACATGCTGGGCTTGCCTGGATACAAACGAAAACCCAGCATTACCTCTGTTCGGTCGCTTTCTTGAAAAAACAATCTAGGATTTTCATTGATCTATCTGCGATCATAATAAAATCTTATAAGATTCAATGAAATAGGTATTTCACAGGAATTCAACTGCGCTTTATGTTTTACCCATCCACGAACATCACAATGGAGGGGAAAGACATGAACGAAAAAACGACAGAATGGGACATTTCCCGACGCAAATTCCTTACTGGAGCCGCATTGGGAGCCATAGGAATCGCCGGGTCAACCGTACTCGGAGGTTGCTCGCCTTCGGGAAAATCGTCGAATGCATCTTCAACGGAATCAAGCGCCCCGAAGCAGGCAGACGAAACCCGCTCGAGTGATATCGTTATTGTCGGATCGGGTGCCACAGGATGCATGGCCGCCTACCAAGCCATCGAATCAGGCATCAAGAGCATCACTATTGTGACCAAAAGCGGCAATGCAACCGATTCTAACTTCAATGAGATTAGCGGCACCTGCGCCGTTGAAACCGACGCAACCGCGGCAATCGGACAGACGTTTACAAAAGTCGACCTCTTCAACCACATGATCAAATTTGCCCACTGGACGGTCGATGCCAAGCTTGTGCGAGACTGCGTGATGATGCTGTCGGATAACATCTCCATTTTGAAGACCATGGGGGTTGAAACGATGCTGTTGGGCGACCGCTACAACGTCGGCTTTAGTTGCGTGCATGGCTACGTCACCAAAGACAAGGGGAAACCTGTTGCGGACTACCTGACGGGCAAGGGTGTCGAATTCGTATACGACGCTCCGGCAACGCACATTCTCATGGAAGACGACAAAGTCACAGGCGTCCAAATAGAACAGGGCGGAAAGGTCATCGACATCGAGGCAAAAGCCGTTCTTGTATGCACGGGCGGATATATGGCCAATGACGACATGTTGAAAAAAACCTATGGCGATGTCGAGCTTGTCAACATGGGCAACATCAAAAACACCGGAGACGGCCAGAAAATGGTCTTGGAAGCGGGTGGCATCGAAGATCGCATCCACGGACTGGGCATGAACGACATCTATGGGATGAACAAGAAAAGCACTATTTCGGTTTTCAACGCGAATCCTTTCATGCAGTTGGCTTTTTATGGCGGGTTGGTAGTCGATCCTTCAGGACAGCGGTTCATGAACGAATACATGCTTGCCCAGGAGCCGATGAGCGGCGGCGGCGAAGCTACTCTTCATGTCCAGCGGTATTATGCGATCTTCAGTGAGAACGTGCTGAACGGCATGAAGGACACCAGCTATTATGCGAGCATAGGCTCGCCGGCGGTATGGACATCGGCCGCCACGATGTTCAACGCCCCCTTGGCCGATTTCGACAAGAACCTGAAGACCGCCGTCGATGAAGGCTGGTGCTTCAAGGCGGGATCGATCAACGAGCTGGCAAGCACTGCAGGGCTACCCGGCCTGTCAAGCACTGTCACCGAATACGACAAAATGGTTGCAGCTGGGCAGGACACCCTCTTTTACAAGCGGCAGGAATTTCTTCGACAGATCGAAGATGGTTCGCAGAACTATTATGTGTTCGAATACAACCCCAGTGCATTCAACACGTTCGGCGGGCCGCGCACAGACGCTCAGTGCCGTGTGTTGAAAGCGAATTTCGAGCCTATTCCTGGATTGTATATGGGAGGCGTTGAGAACGGCAGCTTGTTCTGCACGCCTTATTACGATTGCGGAGGATCCTGCTCGGGATTGTCGATGTCGTCGGGACGTCTTGCTGCCCAATATATGGCCCAGTACATCAAGTAATCGGCTTACTCTTTCTTGGTGCCGCAGGTGACAGCCTTGCGGCACCACCTTTCTATTGGACGAATGAGGCCCCGGCACCATAAACGCCGACTTTCTGCCATAATAGCCATTCATGACGATAGCCCTCTACATACTCGCCCTCGTGGTCGCCAATACCATCCAGGGGATAACCGGCTTTGCCGGCAACGTGATAGCCATGCCTCCGTCGGCCATTTTGCTGGGAGTCGACACCGCCCGAGGCGCCCTGAACATCATGTCGCTGTTCAGCGGCGCATTCATGACCATCTGGTTCCGCAAAGACATCGAATGGCGCAAGCTTGCCACCATGATCTTGTTCATCATGCCCGGCATCGTGGCCGGCATGGCGGCGTACAGCCTGTTCCCTGCCGACCAGCTGCTTATACCCTACGGAGTCGTTGTGGCCGCCATAGGAATATGGTACCTGCGCGGGCGCCGCAACACGCCTATCCCCCGTCCCCTCATGGGAGCAATCGTTTTTGCCGCAGGATTGATGCAGGGAATGTTCGTTTCGGGAGGACCGCTGATGATAGTGTATGCGGTTACCGTTCTGCACGATAAAGAAAAGTTTCGGGCAACCCTCTCGGCACTTTGGTTGGTGCTGAACCTGATCATCTTCATCCAAAGCTTTTTCGCTGGCCGCATATCCTACGAAGCAGGACAGTATGCGCTCATCGGCATAGGCCCTATCATCTTGGCGACCATAGCCGGAGGATTGTTGCAGAAGCACATCAACCAAGACGCATTCATGAAGCTCACGTACGTTCTGCTGGTTCTTTCCGGTTGCATGCTTGTAGCCAATGCGCTTGCATAAAACGCAAGATGGCCCGAGCCGAACGGCTGAGCCATCTTGCCGAATATGCCTTTGCCTAGCCCAGTGCCTTGCTGCGCCCTACAACTTGCCCAAGTCGCGCCCCAACAGCCAAGGGAAGCATCCGCAGGCACCGCCCAGGTTCTGCCCCGGGAAACCGAAGTTGTAGGAGTTGGCGTAGAAGTCGCCGATCATCGAGCCCACGTTGTACAGGCCCTTGATGGGAGTATCGTCTTCTTCGCACACCTGCATGCCATCATTCGTTCGCAAACCGCCCATCGTGCTCAGGAACGTAGCCCCTTCCGATTTACTGCCATAGAAAGGTCCTTTTTTGATGGGGTAGAGCAGTTTGGGGTTCACATGGAAATCTTCGTCCAATCCCTTTTCTGCATATCCATTGTAGGTGGCAATGGTCTTCTTCGCCTGGTCGACATCGAGGCCATCCAACTTCGCCAACAAACCGTCAAGAGTATCGGCCTTTACATAGCTCCCAGATTCGACCATTTTATCCCAAGAAGCAACCAGCATATCGGGTGTCGATTTCGGAATCCCATTTACTTCGCCGATAGTGCAGCCCAACGTTTCCCATTCATCCTGCGTGCTGGCATAAGCCGTATCCCAAACTGCATACACCGTCTGGCTTGGAAGCTGCAGTTTTGCATAGGCCGCATACGCGAAATTCGTATTCTCGTTCATGAAGCGCTTGCCGTCAACCGCAAGGTTGATGCCCCAGAAATTATCGACCACGCAATGGGCCGGGCCCGATGCACCACCGTTAATGGCGCAAGGATTCGGGAACGTCCTTTGCCAAGCAGCACCGACCCACAAGCCCATCTGCTGCCCCCGGCCGTCCATCAAGCCGCTGTAGTTCATCTCCACGTCGTAATCGGGCGTGCCGAACATCAACTTGTCTTTCATCTTCCCATAGACATAAGGGCAGTACCGGGCCATCATATCTTCGTTTTTCGAAAAATCGCCGGTGGCAAGGACAACCGCCTTCTTAGCTTCGAATTTCACGTAGTCGCCATCGGCGTTCTTGGCGATAAGAGCAGAAACACGCCCCTTGTTGTTATCGTCGCGCACCAGGCAATATGCGTTATGCTGAAAGTACATCTTGCCGCCCAGATTGTTTGTAAACGTGTCCGCATACGCCTGCGCAATCAGGGGAGCGCCGTAGAACACACCCAAAGGCTGCGCATCGTTCCAGAAGTTGTGCGAGGCTGCCGGGCTCGAAAGAACACCGTCGGGATCGATGTACGCAGGCTCCAAAGACACCTTGAGCCCTTTGGCCGTCATCTTATCGACCATCCAGTCCATAAAAGCTCCCGAGTTGTTTTCCCAGCGAGCCCACTTGCGCTTATCGCAGAACATCGTAGCAGCGATCTGCTCGATCATCGTCTGCTCGCGGCGAGCTTCGACGCTGTCCTCGATGCCCATCTGCTTCTGGTACTTCGATCCGATAGCTTGGTTGGATCCACCCCGCCCGACAGCTTTCGTTCCAGCGGAAACAACAATGGTGTCGCAGCCCGATTCTGCGGCGGAAACGGCGCAGCACATACCCGAAACGCCCGATCCGACAACAACTACATCTGCCTGGTAGGTCTGCTTGATTTCGGAATCGGCCGGCATGCTCGGAGCGGTTTCGAAACTCCATTTCTGCTTTGAAGCTGCCGAGGCTGTCAAAGCGGCATCGGAGGAAGCCGCCTTAGAGCCGGAAGATGCAGGCGAGCACCCGGCCAATCCCATTCCCGCAGCAGCTGCCAAACCGGCCGCCGCACCTGCTCCCGTCAAAAATCCCCTACGCGATATATCCTGCATAATCGAATCCTCCTTGATTCGGTTTCCCCGTCGGAAGAATGCTAGCGCGCTCTTTCGACGCCTTCTTTGCAGAATGCTAGCGTGCCGAGTCCTATCAAGCTTTCACACGAATGCCGTGTTTTCCAGAATCACCTGTATTGTGTGAAACCCTGAACTGGGACGATGGAAGACTTTCATCTTCGCCCCTTGATCGGGCAGACGTTGTGCGATAATCGGTTCCACGCGCCGTTTCGAGTGTCGCATTGCGATCCAAACAGCCGTCTGCTGGAAAACTCGAGCTGTTGCAGGGAGGGCGCATGCATCGGGATAGGAGAGGTTTTGCGATAGCCGTTGCCGGCTACGCTTGTTTCTTGGCCCTCAACTCGTTTTCGCTCTGGGGATTTTCATTCCTTCCCCAAGGACTGTTGGGTGGGGAACCCGCAAGCCTGTGGAGCACCTCTCTTTCGCTTGCTAACATAGCCTGCTTTTTCGCCTTAGCCGTCTGCGCCCGATTCCGTCCGCACTGGGTACGGGTTGATGCGCTGTTCATTGCCACCCTGTTTGTTTCGGCAGGGTTGATTCTTCTATTGGGGGAAGTGCTCGCTCCCAATCAATATCTATCCATCGCGTCGGGAATCTGCATGGGCACAGGAACCACGTTTCTCTTCATTTGCTGGATCAGGCTTTTTTCGCGTCTTGGATTGCATCGCGCAAAATGGGTTCTGGTGCTCGGGTCTGCCTGCTCGTTTATCCCGTTTCTGCTTTATCTGTCAGTCCCTTCCTCGGGCATACTGTTCGTGGTGTTCGTCATGGCATTTGCCACGATTCTTCTGATTTATGCCGCACGCAGCGCATTTCCTGCACTCGATGCAGCTTTACCCGAAAACCCCGAGGCCTCCCGCGGATCAGTGCGCATGTTGGCGAAGCCTATTTTATGCGTCACGATGATCGGCACAGT
>Ga0062381_10000225_pt1 | contig 14757 bp, 12 predicted proteins | sample DOMMetBare1Fresh_2_FD_59506 | JGI IMG/M metagenome (GOLD analysis project Ga0062381, IMG submission 59506) | Wetland sediment microbial communities from St. Louis River estuary, USA, under dissolved organic matter induced mercury methylation -... | ecosystem: Environmental > Aquatic >... | reverse complement strand
GTAGATAACGACCTGACTGAAAGTCTTCTTGACAAGGTGTCTAAAGCGCTCAAGAATAGAAAAAAAGGAGACCCGGTCCGATTTGTTTACGATAGGGAGATTCCGCGAGACCTGCTTAAGTTTCTAACCAACAAGCTCGGAATAGATCGTGGCGATACGCTTATTGGTGGTGGAAGGTATCACAACTTTAAGGATTTTATGGGATTCCCCAACCTGCTCGGAAAGGAGTTTGTTAATCCGCTGCTCCCTCCTTTAAGCATTAGCAGCTTTGACACATGCCGCAGCATGATGGAGGAGATCCAAAAGAAGGACCGGTTTCTTCACTACCCATTTCATAACTTTGCCTACTTTATTCGGTTAATTCGCGAAGCCGCTCTAGACCCTGAGGTCGTTAGCATAAAAATATCGCTTTACCGAGTTGCATTCGAGTCGAAGGTGGTTCGTGCGCTAATTAATGCCGCCGAAAATGGGAAAAAAGTTACAGCAATGGTGGAGCTTCGTGCTCGGTTCGATGAAAAGTCGAACATATACTGGTCGCAACGCATGGAGGAGGCTGGTATAAATGTACTTTTTGGCCAACCTGGCTTTAAGGTGCATAGCAAGGTACTGCTAATCACCAAAAAAAGTGGCAAACAAACAACTAGGGTTGCTGCTTTTAGCACTGGTAACTTCCATGAGGGCAATGCCTCTGTTTACACCGATTTTACGCTTTTAACCGCTCAAAAGGAGCTTACGCTCGAGCTCGATCATGCATTTCGCTTCATCGAAAGCCCATACCATACCTACAAGTATAAGCACCTGCTTGTTTCACCTCACGGAATGCGCAAAAAGCTAACCTCCCTTATTAACGAGGAGATAAAAAATGCTAAGCAGGGTAAAAAGGCCTACATCTTTTGTAAGGTTAACAATCTTGTTGACGAAGGTATTATTGAAAAGCTGTACGAGGCTAGCAATGCAGGTGTTAAGATAAGGCTGGTGGTTCGTAGTATGTGCTCACTTGTGCCTGGCATTGTTGGCAAAAGCGAAAATATTGAGATAGTGAGCATCGTCGACCGATTCTTGGAGCATTCTCGAATATTCTACTTTGCTAACAACAGTAGTCCCAAGTACTTCATCTCTTCGGCCGACTGGATGACTCGCAACTTGGATTATCGCGTTGAAATTGCTGCTCCAATTTACGATCCAGACTTACAAAAGGAGCTCGATGTCATTATCAGCTACAACTTAAACGACAACCAAAAGGCTAGAATTGTTGATGCTGATCTAAAGAATGAGTATAAAAGAGAACCCAACAAGCCTGAATTCAGATCTCAGGTTGAACTATACAGGTATTACAGCCAACGCCAATACTAATATTGTAAACACGAAATGAAGCTACTTAAATTTGCTGCAATAGACATAGGTTCTAATGCCATGCGGCTCCTTATTGCTAATGTTATAGAGAATAACGGGGAGGTTATCTACAAAAAAGCGTCGCTTACCAGAGGGCCGCTTCGCCTTGGTTTTGAGGCTTTCGAAAAGGGTGAGATTAGTGCCGATAAGGAGGAGAAGCTCGTGCACATGATGAAGGCCTATAAGCACCTGATGATAGTTAATGAGGTTGAGGGATACAGGGCTTGTGCTACGTCTGCAATGCGTGATGCTAAAAATGGACCCGAACTTGTTAGCCGTATTAAAAGGGAAACAAGCATAGAGATCGAGATTATTGATGGTAAGGAGGAGGCGCAGATTATTTATGATAGCCATATTGCCGATATGCTTGAGCCAAACAGAAACTACCTCTATGTTGATGTTGGTGGTGGGAGTACCGAACTGACGCTCCTTGTTAATGGGAAACTCGAAAAATCAAGATCCTTTAATATCGGAACGCTTCGTTTACTAAGCAAAAGCGTTGATAAAAAGGAGTGGGATGCCATGCATAGCTGGCTCGATTGCATGACTGAAAGCTATGGTAAGATCGAAATAATTGGCTCTGGTGGTAATATCAATAAGCTCTATAAGCTAACAGGGACAAAGCCTGGGCAACCGTTAAGCAGGGTTAAGCTTATGGCTGTTGCTAAACAATTGTCCGAGATTTCAGTTGAAGAGCGCATCGTTCAGTTTGGTTTAAACCCCGACCGTGCCGATGTAATTGTTCCTGCTTCAGAGGTGTTCCTTATGGTTAGCAGGTGGGTAGATGCTAAAAACATCTACGTCCCTGTAATTGGTGTGGCCGATGGCATTATTCGAAGCTTGTACAACGATTTTACAAAAGGTAAACCCATTAAAAACGTAATTAAGTAGCCTACTTTATGGAGCTAACGCTAACAACCCCAGCACTACTATTTCCTGCCATTTCGCTGCTGCTGCTTGCCTATACCAATCGCTTTTTGCATTTGGCACAGCTTACTCGAAATTTACATTCACAGTATCGCAACAATCCCGAAAAGATACTCTACCTACAGCTGCTCAACCTTCGAAAGCGTATTAACATCATTCGCAATATGCAGGTGCTAGGAAGTGCGGGCTTTTTGTGTAGCGTAATTTGTATGTTCTTTCTATTCCGAAATTGGCTTATTGCTGCCAAGCTTGCTTTTACGGCAAGCCTTGGCCTCTTAATTATTTCTCTCGCTCTTTCGGTTTGGGAGCTGTACATTTCGGTGCATGCTATTGACTTCCAGCTCCACGATCTCGAAAAAACTATCGAAGAGCATGAGCAGAGCAAAAAGTAGAAAGAGTATTTCTTCCGATCTTTTTTTAGTCCGCGCCTGTCGTTTTTTCAGCACTTTTTAACGTTAAACACTGTATTTCAAATTCTTAACACCAACTTCTGATTAATCAAAAAGAAGTACCTTTGCCCCTCTTTATTAAGAAAATGCAAAACGTAAGTAAAAAAGTAGCGTTCTATACGCTGGGTTGTAAGCTCAACTTTTCTGAAACTTCAACGCTTGCGCGTCAGTTTCAAGAAGGTGGGTTCCAAAAGGTGTCGCACCACGATACTGCAGATATATATGTTATCAACACCTGTTCGGTTACCGAGCATGCCGACAAGAAGTGCCGTCAGGCAATCCGAAAATTTGTAAAGCAATCGCCTGGTGCTGTAATTGCTGTAACGGGTTGCTATGCACAGCTCAAGCCCGAAGAGATTGCCAATATAGATGGCGTTAAGCTAGTGCTAGGAGCTGCCGAAAAAGGAGAGCTTTACGCTAAGGTTAACGAGCTAATTGCTCAAAACCAAGCCACTCCAGAGGTTCACTCGTGCGAGATTAAAACAGTAAGCAACTTTTTTAAAGCCTACTCGATGGGTGATAGAACCCGATCTTTTCTTAAGGTTCAGGATGGCTGCGACTACCGTTGTACCTACTGTACCATCCCTCTGGCAAGGGGCAAAAGCCGTAATATACCTGTTGCCGATCTTATTGCTCAAGCTAACGAGATTGCGTCTAACGGCATTAAGGAAATTGTACTTACAGGTGTAAATATTGGCGACTTTGGCAAGTCAACCAACGAATCATTCTTCGATTTGATTAGGGAGCTCGATAAAGTTGATGGCATTGAGAGGTACAGAATCTCGTCGATAGAACCCAACCTACTAACCGATGAGGTTATTGCCTTTTGCGCTTCTTCATCTAAGTTTTTACCTCACTTCCATATCCCTCTGCAAGCAGGGACAAACAAGGTGCTAGGCCTGATGCGCCGTAGATACCGCCGCGAAACGTTCGAAAATAGAATAGTAAAGGTTCGGTCGATGATTGCGAACCCATTCTTCGGCATCGATGTGATTGTCGGATTTCCAGGCGAAACTGAGGAAGATTTCCTTGAAACCTACACATTCTTAGAACAACTGGCCCCTGCATTCTTGCACGTATTTCCATATTCCGAACGACCTAATACTCCCACTGTTTTCATGGAGGGCAAAGTTCGCGATAGCGAAATTACCAGTAGAGCTCAACGATTAGGGCTCCTTTGTGAAAAGCTCCACCGTCAGTTCTACGAAAATGCGATAGGTGGCGAGGGAACTGTTCTTTTCGAAAGCACTCGTAGAAACGAAAAAATGTTTGGTTTTAGCGAGAGGTACATTAAGGTAGAGGTTCCCTACAGTAAGAATCTCATTAACCAGCTTGCTAGAGTTCGCTATACAGGTATTTCTCCGGAAGGAAATATGATTGCCGAACTTATTTAGTAATGCCCAGCCAGAATAAGAGCAAGCTTAAAAACAACATTTGAACAAAATATAAAAAAAAAGAGGGGCACCCCTCTTTTTTTTTACAATATCATCTCGATTTTTTATTTTAAAAACACACCACCCTGTTATTTTCGACTGTTTTAGCTGATTTTTTACGTTTTTTCGCAAACAACCCCCATTTTTTAGCTTGTTCGGAAAAATAAAACCATACTTTTGCCTTTGTACAAATAAATGGTCTTAACTATGGAAACAAAGAAGAAGTGGCTTTTAATTCTGTTAACGCTGCTCGCACTTGCGGTAATTGGCTCTTTCATTCCTGCTACCCCATTTGGCGAAATTGCTGCCAGCGTAAATCCTGGCGATTTGGCATGGATGCTTACTTCCACAGCGTTGGTGTTGCTAATGACTCCCGGACTCTCATTTTTCTACGGAGGAATGGTAAATCCTAAGAACATTATCTCTACAATCATCCAAAGCTTCGTCTCGATGGGGATCGTCAGCGTTCTCTGGGTTTTTGTTGGCTTCAGCCTAGCTTTTGGCGATAGCATCGGAGGGGCACAAACCGGAATAATCGGGAATCCGTTCACGTTCTTTATGTTCGAAAACGTAAACGCGCATATTGATACAGCCCTTGCTCCTACAATTCCACTTGCGCTGTTTGCCATATTCCAAATGAAATTTGCCATAATCACTCCAGCGCTAATTACTGGATCATTTGCAGGAAGAGTGCGCTTCCGTGCCTATATACTGTTCATTATTCTTTTTATCATATTTGTTTACTCGCCCCTTGCTCATCAAACCTGGCACCCCAACGGTCTGCTAAGAAATATGGGGGTTCTAGACTTTGCTGGCGGGACAGTTGTCCACATGTCTGCTGGATTTGCCGCTCTTGCTGGGGCAATTTTCCTTGGCAAAAGAACCGATTACGATCAGCCCGAAAAGCGTGCCAACATCCCATTCGTGCTTTTAGGTGCAGGGCTACTTTGGTTTGGATGGTTTGGATTTAATGCTGGTTCGGCATTAGCGGCCAGCGGTCAAGCGGTTTCGGCTTTCTTAAATACAAATACAGCAGCCGCAGCAGCAATGCTTGCCTACATTTTTACTGAAGGTGCTAGAGGACATAAGCCTTCGGGTATTGGGGCAGCTGTGGGACTTGTGATTGGTCTGGTTGCTATTACTCCTGCTGCGGGCTTTGTTAACGTTGGCGAATCAGTATGTATTGGTGCTGTTGCTGGTATTGTTTGCAACTATGCCGTTACCTACAGAACCAAAACTTCAATTGATGATACCCTCGATGTATTCCCTGCTCACGGAATGGGTGGTGTTGTAGGTATGATCATGACCGGTGTATTTGCTAATGGCTCAGGACTTGCATACGGGCAATTTAAGACTTTTGCAGTTCACTCTATCGCCCTTGTGCTGGTGGCCGCCTTCTCATTCGGTATGTCTTACATCCTATTTTGGATTACTAATAAAATTGTTCCAATGCGTGTTTCTGTTCGCTCCGAAGAGGTTGGCCTAGACATTAGCCAGCATCGCGAATCGTACGGATTTGCATACAAGGAATAAATTCCAGTCAGTCCGTTATAAATTTCATTATTCGAGTGTGTTTCATAGTGAAAAGTATGATACGACAAGCTATTCTGTTGCGAAATAGTAGGTTTTGTCTATCTACTTTCGATTTAAAAGATTGACCCTGAATAGTTACATACATACAAACTGCTACTACTTCAAATCGACAAGCTCTTCTCTTTATTCAACAAGGGGAAGAGTTTTCGTTTATTATAAGATTATCTAACCTAAAAAAGAGGTAGAACTAGCTAAGATTTAATCAATGATTTTACCTTTGCAAAGGCAAGTTGGCCAATAATTAAGTCATCCTAAAAATGATAGATTACGAAAAAATCTGCCGTAGCACCATTTCAACAGCTGTCGAAGCAGGAAGGTTTCTTAGAGAAGAAAGAAAGAAGTTTAGCATAGATCGCGTAGAAACAAAGGGCCTTCACGATTTTGTGTCGTACGTTGATAGAGGTGCTGAGGAACTTATCGTTAAAGAACTTTCAAGGATTCTTCCCGATGCAGGTTTTATTGCCGAAGAAGGTACCGTTGGCATCGAAAACAAGCACTACCGCTGGGTTATAGACCCGCTCGATGGCACAACTAATTTCATTCACGGCATTAGCCCATTTGCTGTTAGCATTGCTCTGATGGAGGCCAACGAAGTGGTTGTTGGCGTTGTTTATGAGGTGAGTCTCGACGAGTGCTTCTATGCTTGGAAGGGAAGTACTTCGTTTTTAAATGGAGCACTGATCTCGGTATCGAGCGCTAAGTCAATACAAGATAGCCTTGTTGCAACTGGCTTTCCTTACTACGATTTTTCCAAAACGCCTGAATACCTCCAGATTTTGGAGTTTTTTATGAGGAATTCTCACGGTGTAAGAAGACTTGGATCTGCAGCAACCGACCTGTCATACGTAGCAGCAGGCCGTTTCGATGCATTCTACGAATACAGCCTCCAGCCCTACGACGTTGCAGCGGGTTCGTTTATTGTGGCACAAGCCGGTGGCTTTGTTTCAGACTTTAGTGGTAATTCCAATTTCATTTTTGGGAAAGAGATAGTGGCATGCAACAACCTCATAAAAAGCGACTTTCTAGAAACTGTTAAAAGATATCTAAACAACAAATAGCACAATGTTTTCAAGAATTGGATACTTCTTATACTACTCTTTTAGCTGGATTATATGGGCACTACCTCTTCCTGTTGCCTATGCTATATCCGACTTTACCTATATAATACTTTACCGAATAGCGGGTTACCGTCGAGGCGTTGTACGGACAAACCTAACCGAATCGTTCCCCGAAAAATCGCTAAATGAAATCGTAGAAATAGAGAAAAAGTTTTACCACCATCTTTGCGATCTATTTATAGAATCTATGCAGCTACTCCACCTCACAAATCGCGAGGTTAAGCATCGCTTTAGATACACCAATCCCGAACTTTTTGAAGAGCTTTACGCTAAAAATAAGGATGTCATTGTTGTGATGGGACACTATGGGAACTGGGAAGTTAATATTTCTTTCCCTCTTTGGTCAGACTATCGCACTTTAGCAACCTATAAGCCTCTAAACAACCCTTACTTCGATAAAAAAATGAAGGAAGATAGAGAGCGTTTTGGGATCGAGGCTATTGCAATGAAAAATACCGTAAAACGTATGCTCGAGCTCTCTAAAGACCCCAAACCAACTCTCCTTGCGCTTATCGCCGATCAAGCTCCAAACAACTCAGAGACAGATTTTTGGGTAAACTTCCTTAACCATGAAACGGGTATCTTTTTAGGACCCGAAAAGATTGCGCGAAAAATTAACGCTGCGGTTCTTTTTCTTGATATCCAAAAACCTAAAAGAGGTTTCTACGATTTAACAGCCCATGTTCTTTGTACCGATGGTAAGCAAACTACAGATGGGGAAATAACAAAGGCGCACGTACTGGCACTCGAAAAAACTATTAAGCATAAACCCGAAAACTGGCTTTGGTCGCATCGCCGCTGGAAGCGAAAAAAACCAGTAGAAATTCCTCTAACAAGCTTGTATGAGTAAAAAGGTTGCCGTTGTAATTCTTAACTGGAATGGTGTAGATTTTCTTCGAAAGTTTATCCCTATTCTTGTACAAAACACCCCCTCCCATGTTGCTGATATTGTTGTAGCCGATAATGGTTCGAGCGACAATAGCCTAAGCTATCTTAGTGAAGAGCATCCTACTGTTCGTACGATATGCTTTGATAAGAACTATGGCTTCACAGGGGGCTACAATCGCGCCATCAGTCAAATTGACAACCAATACTCCATCCTACTAAACTCAGACATAGAAGTAGGTGCAGGGTGGCTAGAGCCTCTCGTTAATGCAATGGACGCATCTCCAAAAGTAGGCGCATGCATGCCCAAACTTCGCTCCTATAGCAACCGAGAGACTTTTGAGTACGCAGGGGCTGCAGGGGGCTATCTCGATAGGTATGGCTACCCCTTTTGCCGTGGAAGAATTCTTAGTACTATCGAAAACGACTTAGGCCAATATGATTCTCCTACTAGCGTTTTTTGGGCTACAGGTGCATGCCTGATGGTCCGCACGAACTTATACAATAGCTTGGGGGGACTCGATAGCGATTTTTTCGCTCATATGGAAGAGATTGACTTCTGCTGGAGGTTGCAACATGCTGGATATAGAGTTGTTGTAGAGCCTAGCAGTATTGTTTACCATGTTGGTGGAGGAACGTTGCCTAATGACAACCCTCGTAAGATGTACCTAAACTTTAGGAATAGCTTGCTAATGCTCACCAAAAACCTTCCGTCGTCGATGCTATTTACAACCATTTTTACAAGAATGGTTCTCGATGGCGTTGCAGGAGCTGCTTTCTTAGCAAAGGGGAAGTGGGGATTTTTTGTAGCTGTGCTAAAAGCTCATCGCGATTTTTATCGTATGCTTCCGACGTTTCTAAAGAAAAGAAAAGAGATTGGGCTACATCAGCCTGAAGGATTCTACAGAAAAAGCATCATTATTAGCTACTTCGTAAAAGGCAAAAAACGATTTAGCGATCTAAACCCTAGCTACTTTTCGAAGTAGCTAGTAGGCTGCTAAAGGTGCAAACATTACATTCGCACGCCTCCTATCTATGTGTGTCAAGACAACGACAAGAACAGCATAACCAATCCCCAACCACGTAGCAGAATCCGTTTTTACTTAAATACCGCATTTGAAGTCGTATCAAGGAATAAAGAAACTTCCTCATCCCATAGCACAAGCACACTTAACCGCAAAAGAGGCCGCCCCTTAACGAGACAGCCCCATACTCAATATTCTAGAAGCATTGCCACACTTATGCTACTTTAGCATTAGCATATCTTCGAGATTAAACCTATCGTTATAGTCCTCCATCGAACGGCGTATTACCTCATGCGCCTCTTCTCTATCGTAAACGTGGCTAATCTCTACTTTGCGCTTCTCGCCAGGCAAATCCTTATAAGTTAAAAAGTAGTGCTTTAGCCTATCAATAGCCATAGGTGGACAGTCGGTGATATCACGATAGCCGCCATAAACAGCATCATTTTCTAGTACTGCTATAATTTTATCGTCCGCATCAACGCCATCAATCATCCTAAAACCTCCAATAGGCCTAGCTCTTACTAGTATGTCGCCATGTGCAATATCCTTTTCCGTCAAGATGCAGATATCAATTGGGTCGCTATCTCCCTTTATTTCGGGTCGGCTAACCTTATCAATAGTCATTTGCGCAACCTTTTTGCCCGAATAAGTTTGGGGGATAAAGCCGTAAAGAGCAGGAACTACATTAGAGTACTTTTGAGGTCTATCCAAACGGAGGTATCCTGACACCTTATCTACCTCATACTTAACAGTATCTGTAGGAACCATCTCTATAAAACAGGTCACCACTTCTGGAGCTTCCTCTCCTATAGAAACACCATGCCAAGGGTGCGATTTATAGCGTAACCCCATTAATCTCCCAACAATAGGATCCATCGATTTCATTACATCAATTTTTTTAATAGCTAATTAATAGCTTGTTATAGTACATTTTTTAGTCCTCTAGAGTAGAGGAAGCATTTTTTCGAGCTTTATTCCACGCGAACCTTTGACAAGAACAAGTGACCTTACAATCGGGTTCATCTCTAGGTGTAAAATAAGCTTATCTACGCTTTCAAACACTTCTGCATCTAAATCTGTTGCAACATGCATAAACTCTGCTCCAACAAGAATTAACCGATTAATACCTACCTGTCCTGCTACCTCAATAACTTTCGTATGCTCATCTAACGAAACTTCGCCCAGCTCTAGCATATCTCCAAGAATGGCAACCTTACTCTCTACATTAAACTTTGTAAAGTTTGCCAATGCCGCCTCCATGCTTGTGGGATTTGCATTGTAGCAATCGACAATAACAAGGTTACTTGCTGTACGCATTAGCTGCGATCGATTGTTGTCTGGAGTATAAGTATGCAACGCATGCAGTATTTTGTCTTTTGGCACTTCAAAATAAGCACCAACAGCAACCGCAAGCATAACATTATCAGCATTATAATCGCCAACCAGGTTGGTTTCTGCAATACACCCCTCCAACAAACCAGCATCAAATGAAAGCCTCAAAAAAGGATGCTCCAAATCCTTTTCAAGTATTGCTGTTTTCATAACGCTAACACCATATGGAACAATATCGTTAACCATACGGTCATTTGCCATTTCAACAAGATGGTGATTATCTAGATTAAGGAAAACCTTTCCCCCATGAGCTTTTATATAATCGTACATCTCTCCCTTTGTTTTCTTCACGCCCTCAAACGATCCAAAACCTTCAAGATGTGCCTTACCAACATTCGTTATAAGACCAAAGTTGGGCATTGCTATAGATGTTAGCTCATCAATATCCAACGGATGGTTAGCTCCCATTTCTATGACAGCAATTTCTGCATCATTAGGAATTGAAAGCACTGTCAAAGGAACGCCAATATGGTTATTGAGATTCCCTTTAGTAAATGCAACTCGATATTTCTGAGCCAGCACACTTACAATTAGCTCTTTAGAGGTTGTTTTACCATTGGTACCCGTTAAACCAACTACAGGAATCTGTAAATCGCGACGATACATACGAGCAAGCTCTTGTAGAGCCTTAAGCGCATCATCAACGTAAACAACACCTTTACCTGCTACCGATTTATCATCGACAACCGCAAGAGCAGCTCCCATTTCTAATGCTTTTAAAGCAAATGCATTGCCATCAAAGCTTGCACCTTTGAGTGCAAAGAAAATATCCCCCTTCTCTATCTTACGCGTATCAGTAGTAACGCTAGGGTTTGTTAAGAATTGCTTGTAAACTTGCTCTAATGCATTCATATGATACCAATATAAAAAAAGAAAACCTCTAAATGAGGCTTTCTTTGTTAGCTATCAAGTTTTTTACTTTTTCTTTTTAGTCTGTTCTGGAATTCTATCACCTAGACTTTCCATTGCACATCTAAATCCGATATCATCCCTAGCCTCGTTTTCGTCAAGATATCGGCGAGTACCAGGAACCAACCAGTAAGCTCTATCTCGCCAAGAACCGCCTTTGTAAACACGCGACTTATCGCTTATTAGCGAGGTCATCCCTTCGTTAGGGCGAGTTTTAGCTTTGTTGTTACCCTGATAGTACATACGATTTGTAGTGCTTGTGCTATCCGAGCTATTTTCCTTAGCATAACCAAGTATAGTACCTAGATCACCATCCTTAATGTTACGGTTATCACCTTTGCGATAGTTGTACCTTTTTACAGATTTGATGGTATCAACTACAAGATGGTTAAGTGAGTCAATCATAGGAGTGCCATCTTCACGTTTGCGATACTCTGTAAATACGTTACCACGGAAAGGACGGAAATCTTCAACATCTTCAAAAGATAGTGGACGATAAACATCAAGTACCCACTCATTGACATTACCAGCCATATCGTACAATCCAAAATCGTTAGGCCAGAAAGAACGAACAGGAGCTGGTTTAGAGAAACCATCGTTAGCACTACCAGCAGTACCTTTATAGTCACCACCAGAACGGCGCATATTGGCAGCAAATATTCCACGATCTTTAGGATCAGGATTACGCAAGCTGTGTCCATTCCAAGGATAAGCTCTACGCTCGGTCACACGCTCGTCGTAAGTATTTCCTATAAGAGCAAGAGCAGCATACTCCCACTCAGCTTCGGTAGGAAGCCTGTACTGAGGAAGGAAGATACCATCTTCTAGAGTAACATTTCTAGTAGAGCTTTTGCCATCCTTAGACTTCCCCTTGCTAGGAAGGTTCTTATTAACTTGCGCCTCATACTGACCCGCTAAATACGCATCGGTATTAAACTTCGAGTCTGGGCTATACTTTATGATACCAGCATCAATTAGGCGAAGCTCATTAACGCGGTCTGTTCTCCATGTACAATAGTCGTTTGCTTGACGCCAAGAAACCCCCACAACAGGATAGTCGTTAAACTGAGGTAACCTGAAGTAATTCTTCATCAAAGGGTCATTAAAGGCAAGTTCTCTACGCCACACATTGGTATCAGGTAGAGCCTTTCTATACACTTGAATTAGATTTGGATAGGCTTTTCTAAGCCAAAAGAGATACTCCCTATAGTCAACGTTGGTAACTTCTGTTTCATCCATATAGAAGTTATCTACAGTCACTCTACGAGGCACGTTATTCCAATCGTAGAATATATCCTGATGGGTTTGTCCCATTGTGAAGGTACCACCTTCAACAAAAACCAAATTCGGACCAAGATCTTGTTCCTTAGCCTCACGCACTTCAAAACCACCCATTTCTGGATCGTTATAAGCCCAACCCGTAGTTGGAGAATTCCCTTTACGTTCTGTGTTACTACTTCCCCCACATCCAACAAGCATTAGTGCTGAGATGGCCAGTAATGGAAATACCTTGTTGTAAATCTTCATAGTAAAATCCTTTGGTCGTCTTTATCCCTTTTTTTACCTCCCCAAATATAAAAATTAATAACCTAACTAAAAATTGGGTTGGGATAATTTTCGGAAAAATACAAAAAAGAGGCTTCGAAAGTTTACAGGTCTATGTTTTTAACATTTTAATTAAATGATAATCAACCCATATCCATTCGGACATTGTTGTACTTTTAACATTTGAACTCAAGTGGAAGACCAACCTTTCTAAACTACAATACAATAAGGCCAACAAAGCCCATCTAGTTTTTAAAAAAGCTAGATTTGTAGGCTAAAACATACAAGCATGAATCTAAGAATCGGAAATGGATACGATGTCCACCAGCTTGCTCCAGGTCTCGAACTTTGGCTCGGAGGTATAAAGATTGAACACGAAAAAGGCTCTGTAGCACACTCGGATGGCGATGTGCTAATCCATGCCATTTGTGACGCAATACTAGGAGCCGCTGGGCAACGAGATATAGGGGTTCACTTTCCTGACACTAGCTCCGAATTTAAGGGTATCGATAGCAAGATTCTCTTAAAAGAGACTGTTAGGATAGTAGAGGAAAAAGGCTACCGCATTGTCAACATAGACTGCGTTCTTTGTCTTCAACGCCCAAAAGTAAAGGCACTGATTCCCGAGATGATAGCTACTCTTGCAGAAGTGATGGGTGTTGATGTAGGCTGTGTAAACGTTAAGGCAACGACTACCGAGAAGCTTGGCTTTGTTGGTCGCGAAGAGGGAATCGAAGCTCACGCAGTTGCCCTATTATATAAGGTATAGATGAAAGAGGTAGCTAACCTTGGGGAGTTTAATAGCTACGTTGCTGCATCGCCTGTAACAATAGTTTACTTTTCGACGGAGACCTGCAACGTATGCAAAGTAGCACTCCCTAAGATAAATGAGCTAGTTAATAGCACATTTCCGAAAGCAGAATTGCTGCATATAATCGTTGAACGAGCTCCAGAGCTAGCCGCACAAAAGGGGGTTTACACCGCCTCTACCCTAATCGTTTACTTCGAAGGGAAAGAAGCTGCAAGAAAAGGCGGAGCTTTCTCATTAAGCGAGCTTAAGCATATAATTGATAGAGGATATGGGTTTTTATACTAAGGCTTATTGCTAAAGGGCTTTACTACAACACAATATTTTAGTAAGATTATTTCAGTTCCCACAATTTTAACTTAAATTTACACCATCAACTTTAACAGTATGAAAATAATGCAACGACTCTATCTACTAATTAGTGCAATAATAATAGGTATCCCCAGCCTTTACGGGCAGGATAAACAAATTAAAGTTGGGGCTCCATTCCTAAATATTACTCCCGATGCTCGATCGGCAGGGTATGGCGACCAAGGGGCGGCTACAACACCCGACAACTTCTCCCAGTTTTGGAACCCCGCCAAGTATATATTTACTGAGAAATCGTATGGAGCAGCATACTCCTACACTCCTTGGCTTAAAAACATAGCTAACGACATTGCACTCCATTCTCTTTCCGGGTTTTACAAATTTGACAACAACCAAGCTGTTAGCGCATCTTTACGCTATTTTTCTATTGGAGAAATTCCGTTAAGAAGTGAATCAGGTCAAGATCCTGGAGGACAGGCATTGGTTGCTAAGCCAAACGAGTTTGCATTTGACGTTGCCTACTCTCGAAAACTTGGAGAGTCATTTTCTACATCGGTTACCTTCAGGTACTTTAGATCAGACTTAACTGGAGGTGTATCAATTCCAGACATTCAAGGAATTACAGATATTAAAACGGCATCATCTTTTGCCGCAGATATTGCAGCCTACTACTTTAGGCAACTTGGCAAAGGCGAGCTTGCTGTAGGGGGAAGTATTTCTAATATCGGCCCAAAAATTTCATATAGCAAGGATGGTGATAAATCGTTTATTCCAACAAACCTCCGTATTGGGGCACGATACACCCTTCCTGTAGGCCAAAAGAGTAAAATTTCGGCACTGCTCGAAACTGCAAAGCTGCTTGTTCCAACTCCAGATATCGATCAAAACGGGAAGGATAAGAATGCAGACAAGTCGGTTGTTTCCGGGATCTTCTCTTCTTTTGCAGATGCTCCTGGAGGCTTTAAGGAGGAG
>Ga0062381_10000223_pt1 | contig 14822 bp, 6 predicted proteins | sample DOMMetBare1Fresh_2_FD_59506 | JGI IMG/M metagenome (GOLD analysis project Ga0062381, IMG submission 59506) | Wetland sediment microbial communities from St. Louis River estuary, USA, under dissolved organic matter induced mercury methylation -... | ecosystem: Environmental > Aquatic > Freshwater... | reverse complement strand
GTATTGCAAAATGCTTCTGGGGCTGATCTAATCCACTTCTCGGCTTCTACTTCGTTCGTTAAATCGGGAAGGATTCCTTCGTGATTGTCGTATAGCTTAGTGAGGTAGGGGTGCTTTACAGGTTCCCAACATCTGTCAAACTCTTCTACAGCACCACCACAGCATTTTGAAAAACGGGCATCGCAGATTAGCTCGCCGTTCATAAGCAAAACGCCTTCTGTGGCTTTTACTGCAGCTACAACCATTTCTAGAGATTGAGATGCTCTTGTGATTCCTTGGTAGCGTTGGCAGTGATCGTCTGCACAAACGTCAAAGTTGGCGTGATCTTCTCTATCCCACCATTTTATCCACTCTTCCTCATTTTTTACATCGCTTTGGTACAATTCGGAATTCTGTTCTAGAATTGTACGTTTTTGGACTTGCGATAGCATCCAGCTTCTCGAAATTACAGCATGGGCTTTGAGCAGCTCAGGAGAGCTGGTCGCGCTCATTTCCGAGGAGATAACGCTTATGAGGTACTTTTCAATAGATATCCTGTTAATGGCAGTTAGCTTACCTTCTTCAACTATAAAATCGAGATTCCCTTCAAATTGTTGATCTTCCTTGCGTTCCCAGTGAAATCCAATGCCTATAACAACATCCTTTAGAGTAAATGTTGAGGCTTCGTTTTTGCCGTCAAAAGAGAGCTTGTCGTAAAGGTTTCCTTCATAAAGAATTCTGCCATCTTGGTACTCAACTCGTTGACTTCCTGAAACAGCCTTGCCACCAACATTGAATTCTCCATTTAGGGAGAATTCAATGGCTGGTTGAAACATTATTCCAACCGTTATTTCTGGATTAATCATTTAATCAGCTCATTAAAGGTTTCCTCTGTAACCGTAATCTGCTGTAGTATATCCTTTATATCAGCGCTGGTTATTTTGTTGTAATCCTTCTCAAGTGGGGTGATGAATATTCCTCCTAAATCTATCGAAGCAGGACTGATTAGGATGTTTTCTTCTCCTTCAGCGAAGAACTGGCTAGGCCTATGTGCTTTCCTAGGGTAAACTACTAGGTAGTAGGTTGCTCCTGCTTTCCAAGCAAGCAGGTTCATCATTGGCTCTTCCGAAGAGCTTGTCAGCTTGCTGAAGTTTTTATAAAACGCATTAAACCAACTTGCAATTGTATTCGGGGTTTCCGATTTGCACACAATTGTGTAGGCAGCGGCGTTGTTAAGCGTGTATGTAGCTTCGCCTATTTGTGTAGATGTTGATAGTATTTGCTCTATCTCCATCTCGATAGGTAGAAAGCCCTTGTTGCCTGCCTGAAAATGGAAATGGTCTGGAGCAGAAGCTCCACATTTAGGACCATTGTAAAATATCAGGTAGTCTTCCAGCTTATCCGCAAGCTCTAGCATGTCCTCTATTTTTCCTTCAATTAGCTGATCTTGATGCTGAATCGAAGGAATTGTGAGATGCTTTTTGAAAATAGGGAAGGGGTTTACTAGGATGACATAGTCATTCCCTAACGATGAAGTAAACGAAATACCCCGCTGAACAGATGGACGGTTTGCTTCACAAAGAAAGCACTTCCTTTCCTGTATGCTTTTAGGATCAACTTTGGCTGCTGACGATTGAATGCGCTTGGGGTTAAATTGCACTTTGAAGTTGTACCCACCAATAGCAGTCTCCCTTACCTCAACTGTTTCAAGAGCAGCGTAGTTATCGCCGCATTGCTGCCATTCTACGCATTGCTCTTTTAAAAGTGTATTAACAGCGCTATTCATTACTTCTTAAGATTTAGCTGTTTGCGAGCCTGAACCTCCCATGTGCGAATTCTGTCTTTGTACAGATTGTGGGCATTCATCTTAACAATATCAAGCGACGCATCCGAGTTGTCTTCCCAGCGACGACAGTTGTAAACTACATCGTAAACACGACCGATTTGGAAGTGGCGCGAGAAGTATAGACCAAGTGCATAATCTTCACCATAGCTGGTATTAGGTACCTTAATTTCGCGAAGCATAGGAGTGTAGAAAGCACGAGGCGCTCCAAGTCCATTTATTCTTAGGGCGTTGTTTCTTCCATTTTCGGGAGTCCACTCTTTATGATCAATAATTCCAGGAGGAATCATCTCCATTTGGAAGTTGGTCATCATATATGTACCTACTACCATTGAGCAGTTTTGGTCATAGAAGGCGTTAACCATCGTTTGAAGAGAGCTATCAGACGAGTAAACGTCGTCGCTATCGAGCTGAACTGCAAACTTTCCACATTCGCTGTGGTGAACTCCCACATTCCAACATCCCCCTATACCAAGATCCTTTCTCGATGGGGTTACATGGATAAGACGTGGGTCGTTAAACTCTTTAATGGCCTCTGTAGTACCATCTGTAGAGTAGTTGTCAATTATGATAAGGTTGAAGTTGAACGATGTTTTTTGCATCAACACAGAGTTGATGGCATCTTTTATTGTTCTAACCCTGTTGTAAACAGGAATAATCACAGATGCCTCTACTGGGAAATCAACTGCACCAAACTCAATAGGAGTGAAGATTGGCTCTAGGTATGCTCCGATTGCCTTAAGGTGCTCGGTGCAAGCCTTTTCCATATCAATTTGTACGCCACGATTTTTAGGATCAACGTAGTCGAAAATTTTTTGTCCCGATTTGCGAGTGTCAGTTTCAACTTCGGTATATAGGTACTCGTTGATATGTACAATCTCTCCTAGTCGAGATGCCGATAGGCGTAAGTTGTACATACCAGCGTATGGGTACTCTTGGGTAGTAGAAGTCACAGCGTCCTTTAAAATGCTACTTCTATAAATTAAAACAGACCCAAAGTTAAATTCATCTCTTAGGCTGCCTTCTTGGTATGCAATAAGCGGACTGCTAGATCTTTTGCCTTCAATTGCTTGGTAGTTGTCTGCATAAACCATTGCAGCATTCGAGCTATCTGCAAGGAAAAGAAACCTTTCTAGTGCAAAGAATCCAAGCTCTAGCGAGGTGTATTTGGTATAAATCAGCGAATAATCAGCATCAGCGTGCTTAGCAATACTTTCAACAGTTTTGCTAGAAGTTAGCGAGTCCACCTTAATTACAGGGCAGTTGAGGCTCGAAAAATCATGCTCTTCAGTAGCTAGAAGGTAAACTTGTTTAACAAGTTCCGATTCTTTTAGCGCTTTAACAGTGCTCTCTACTTGTCCAAGATCAGCTGCAGGAATGAAGCAGTTAAGTCTTTTATTCATTGCTATTTACGGTTTTAACTGGTGCTTTTTTGTACTTAGTACAGCAAACAACTCCGGGTTTATTGTTTTGTTTGTGCAAAAGGTTGCTAGTCGGTGTTATTAAAAACCAACTATTTACAAAGGTAACTCATTTTTTTAGCGGTCAACCTACACATTTTATTTTCTATATTTGCCAAGACCTTTATCACAACTTGTTAACACTTTGAAAATGAAAAGAATGTACTTTTTTTTAGCACTGTTTTTTACCTGTGCTTTATCCAATGCTCAAGACCTTAAATTTGCATTACTTACTGATCTTCATGTAGTTCCAAATAGTGCAAATGATTCCACACTCAGATTGATTGTAAAGGAAATTAACCTAAGTAGCAATCAATTTGTAGTTGTTACAGGCGATTTAACTAATCAAGGCAGCGATTTAGAGCTTAAAAACATTAAATCTATTCTTGATAAGCTATCTATACCTTATTATATAGTATCCGGAAATCACGAAACAACGTGGAGTGAAAGTGGTTGTCAAACATTTATCTCTCTTTGGGGAAAGGATCGCTTTTCATTTGTACGGGATAGCCTTCTGTTTATAGGATTTCCTTGTGGTCCTTACATGAAGATGGGCGATGGGTTTATAAAGTATGAAGACATACAGTGGGTAAAGCAAACAGTTGCACAGCAGCTAAAGCCTGGGATGAAAATCATCAATTTCGCACACTACCCTCTCGACGAAAGCGTGAGCAATTTTTCGATGATCACTTCTTTCTTAAAGGACAACAGAGCTGCCGTCTCTTTTTGTGGACATGGTCATAAAATACAGCTAATGAATTTTAGCGGAATTCCAGGGATAATGGGAAGGGCAAACGCTTCGCATGATGGTAAATCCTTCGGTTATAACGTAGTATCAATACGAAAAGACTCCCTCTTTTTATTCGAAAAGATAGTAGGCGAAGATCCTGTTAAAAGGATTGCCATTTCAATGGATAAAAACTCTTTAGATGGAATAAAGTCGTCCCAAGATCAGCCTAAGCTAGGTTCATTTAGTCACGTCTCGCAAATTTATCAGGATAATGCGTCGCTGTTTAATGGCATTGCGCCTAGTCAGCGCAAGGTAATTTTAGGAAACTCTCTTGGCGAGCTAAAAGCAGTAGATCCTAAAACAGGAAACGTTTTGTGGGTCAAGAGTCTGGGTGGATCTATCTATGCCAAACCAACGCTTGCTACAAAAAAAGTACTGGTGGTAGGTACGTCAGGAGGCGTACTAGTCGGTATAAATCCTAAAGATGGACGCGAGTTATGGAAAGTCAGCTCTCCTAGAATTTTTGCAGGAGAACCTTCTATTGAGGATGCCTACATTTATGTGGCCTCTTCGACAGAGTTCTTGAAAGTAAATGCAGCTACAGGAGAAGTTGTTTGGCGCAATGCTCTTCCAAAATCGTATTCGCAGGGGAAACCCGTAGTTGCCGAGAATAAAGTAATATTTGGCACATGGGATACAAACCTATACTGTTTGGATAAAAGTAGCGGAAAGCTATTGTGGAGCTGGAATAATGGAAAGAAGGCAGAGCTGTTATCGCCAGGAAATGTTAAAGTGGTAGTAGTAAAAGGCACCGTTTTTTTAGTTGCCCCAGATCGATTTATGACGGCGCTAGATCTACAAACAGGAAAACAGCTTTGGAGAAGCAACGAGTATAAGGTTCGTGAGTCTATGGGTGTTTCGGAAGATGAATCGGCCATATATGCCAAAACAATGGATGGACAGCTAATTGCCGTAGAACCTTCAAAAGACTCCTTTAAGTTGAAGTGGATGGTAGATCTCGGAATCGGTTATGAGCATAACCCATGCCCAATAGTGGCATACAAGGGAACTATCTACCTTGGCAGTAGGAAAGGCGAAGTTGTTGCTGTCAACGAGAAATCGCACATCCTCAAATTTATAGAGAAGGTGGGCTATTCGTCGGTAAACAGCTTTGAAGTGGATAGTTATGGCGATATATGGTTCTCTTTGATTGAAGGGAGCGTATTTAAAGTTAATTAAGCTAAATAGGCTGTTAGTTCGCTGAGTGCTCATCCCAACTGGGGTTGAGCACTTTTTATTTGTAGCAGAGTATTCGATTTGCAAATTGTTGAATTAGAATAAAGTGCGTAATATTCTGCTATTCGCTTTAAAATTATTTAGAGAAAAAGAGGATGAAAAGCTAAAACTTCATCTAGTGCCTTATCAAATAGTATAAATTTGCATATTGTTGCACAATAATAAAAGTCACATTATCAGTCTCATATGCGTTTTTGCATGGTGGGTTCAAAAAAAAAGTAATTAAGAGACATTATGACTTTTAAAAATAGTTTGCAATCCTGTCGTACAAATCATATTTTTGAACTGCTCTAACCATCAAAAATTATTGAATGAAAAGACTTGACTATCTATTAGCCATCTCTAGAGTAAAGAGGGGCTTAGTGATTTTTGGGGCAGCAGCATTAATTTTAGTGCTCAACCCATCAGCAAGTTTTGCTGCGAATACGGCTATGGCTATGCAGCAAAGCAAGGTAAAAGTAAAAGGAAAGGTTACCGATAAGTCTAATGTAGGAATTCCAGGTGCTTCAGTAAGCATAAAAGGAACAACCACAGGAACTGTAACCGATATCGATGGTAACTTTAGCATCGATGTGCCAGCAGGTTCTAACCTAACAGTATCGTTTATGGGCTATAAGCCACAAACGATTAAGGTAACAAAACCCGAAAATGCACTAGTAATTGCGCTCGAGAACGACAACGTTTCTCTAGAGCAAGTGGTTGTGGTAGGCTACGGTTCACAAAAGAAAGGAAATCTAACAGGTGCAGTTACCTCAATTGACGTAAACAAAACATTGGAAAGCCGTCCTATTGCTGACGTTGGTCGTGGTTTACAAGGTACTACTCCTGGTTTATCTGTAACTCTACCAAGTGCAGAAGTTGGATCTGATCCTAAGATTAAAGTTCGTGGACAGTTTGCATCTATTAATGGTTCAACTTCACCATTGATATTGATGGACAATGTTGAGATTCCAAGCATCACACTTGTAAATCCTGATGATATTGAATCTATTACAGTCTTAAAGGATGCTGCCTCTGCTTCTATTTATGGAGCAAAAGCTGCATTTGGTGTAATTCTGATCACAACAAAAAAAGGAGCAAAACAAGAGTCTGTTAATGTAACTTATACAAACAACTTTTCATGGCAAAATTCTGTAAAGGATTATAACATGGGAGGTGTAGATGCGCTTGAGTATGCAATGATTGCTGCTAAAAATGCAGGTTCAACATCAGTTGGGGCATTCTATAAAGTTACCGATGAAGGTTTAGCAAAAGCAAAGGATTGGGAGAAGAATTATGGTGGAAAGATTGGTTCGAACGATCCTACTGTTTACGGTCGTGACTGGTATGTAAATGCTGCAGGTCAAAAAGTAGGATTGCGTACCTATGATGCTTACGAATATATGATTAAGAAGTGGGCTCCATCTCAAACTCACAATCTTACAGTAAATGGTAAGAGCGGAAATACTACTTACAATATAGGTCTTGGTTATTTAGATCAAGATGGTATGAATAAGCTTGCGAAGGAAGATAACTTTACTCGTTATAACTCTTCTATCAGGTTGTCAAGCCAGTATAATAAGTATATTACGTTTAATGCTGGGGCTATCTATTCTAAGCGTATTAAGAAGTATCCATACACTACAGGAGGTACTATAGACCCTTGGTATTACTTATACCGATGGGGACCTCAATATCCTATGGGATATGATGAAAATGGCAAAGAGTTAAGAAGCCCTGCTTCTGAATTTCATCAAGCCAATACTGCAGAACAAGAGAAAAACTACACCAATATTAACTTGGGCTTTCATTTGAATCTATCAGAGAATTGGACTGCTGATTTTGATTATTCTCATGCAAATGAAGAGTATAACTGGACAAGAAGGGGTATCAGATTCTCTGGTGCAAATACTTGGACAGGGGGTGCCTTACGTAAAGATGCTGCTGGTAACCAAATCTATGTGAATAGTAATGGAGATGTAGTTGCTTCTGGCGATGCTGGCGCGATGCCTGCTTATGATCTTGTAAATCAAGTTTACACTTCTGTTGGTAGTACTCCTGACCACATATACAGACAGAGCACAAATTCTCAAAGAAACACCTTTAATGCGTTTACTACCTACAACCTAAAATTGAATGACATTCATTCGTTTAAGTTTATGGCAGGTATGAATAGAGTTTCATTGATAGATCAAAACCATTGGGGACAAATTACTTCAATGCTTGATTTTGAGAACGTCCAGTTTGGAAGCGCGAGTGGATTACAAACTGCAGGTGGTGGTAAATCGTGGGAATCGCAGCTTGGATTCTTTGGACGTGTTAACTATAGCTTAATGGATAAGTATCTTATTGAAGCAAACTTGCGTTATGATGGTTCTTCGAAGTTTCCTACTAATCTTCAGTGGCGATGGTTTCCCTCGTTTTCTGCTGGTTGGCGTTTAAGTGAAGAGAAGTTTATGGAGTGGGCTAAGCCTATTCTTAGTTCATTCAAAGCAAGAGCTTCATATGGTGTTATTGGAGACCAGACGGTTGCAAATAGTTTATACGTATCAACTCTTGGTAGTTTTACTCAATCTACCTGGTTAGATGAAAATGGGAACAGAATATATTATGTTAATTCACCAAATGAAGTACTGTCGGATGTTACATGGCAGGATATCGCAACTCTAGACTTTGGTTTTGATGCTAGATTCTTTAAGAATGAGTTAGGAGTTGTATTTGATTGGTATCAGAGAGATACAAAGAATATGCTTGTAGCAATGGATGGAATTACCGCTACGTTCGGAACATCTTCTCCTATTGGTAATTTTGGCAACTTGAGAACCAAAGGATGGGAAGTTTCTATCGATTACAACCATAAATTCTCAAATGGGGTTGGCATTAATGCTATGTTCACGATGTCGGATGCCGTTACCAAGGTTACAGAGTATGGTTCCTCTAAGGCATATAGTGGCTGGTATAATGGCAAGACCTATGGTGAAATCTGGGGTTACAGAACAGATCGCTTATATCAAATGGATGATTTTGAGCTAGATGCTAACGGAAAGTTACAACAAATAGTTCTTACAAGTGCAAATGGTGCTAAAAATGCAGGATTAAAAGCGTATAAGCTAAAAGGTGACAACCCTGTTTATCAGGCTTACCTTCAGAGTGGTAGTTTTATGTTTGGACCTGGAGACGTAAAGTTCAAAGATCTAGACGGAGATGGACAAATAACAGATGGAGGTGGCACTTATGATAACCACGGAGATAAAGAGGTTATTGGGAATGAAACTCCTCGTTACGAGTATGGATTCCGTTTCGGTGCAGATTACAAGGGAGTTGATTTTACAGTATTCTTCCAAGGTGTAGGCAAGAGAGATTTGTGGGGTAGCTCTTCCACAACCCTACCAGGTTTTAATACTGCTGATGGTGCAATAGCTTCGAGATTCTGCTCCGACTATTGGACTGAATCAAATCCGAATGCATTCTACCCAAGACCATGGGATATGGCAAATAGTACAGATGCGTTCAATATGAGAAAGCAGGATAAGTATCTTTTGGATATGTCTTACTTAAGAGTTAAAAATATAACCTTAGGTTATACAATGCCTAACTTCATTTCTAAAAAGGCGTTTATTGATAAAGCAAGGTTCTTTGTTTCTCTCGAAAACGCGTATACATGGGATCATCTAGATGGACTACCTATTGATCCAGAAGTTATGCCTGGTGTTGGTCTTCTTTCTGACGATAACTACCAGTCGGGTAGAGCAGGTATCAGTTCTCCTGCCTTCAAGACAATCTCTGTAGGAGTTCAGTTAAATTTTTAAACGAAAATGACAATGAAAAGATATTTATTTGGAGTTTTTTCCGTTGCTGTAATGTTATTTACTGCAGGGTGTGATGACTTCCTTGATCGTCCTCAACTAAATAGTGTTCAGGACAGTGAAAAGTATTGGAGAAACGAAGTCGATTTTAGGACGTATAGTGTAGAATTCTATCCTTGGTTTTTTACAGGTTATAATTCTGGCTACGGAACGACCTACACTCCATTGCGCGGATACACTTTCAATGATGACATAACTTCAGGAGAGGCTAAGCAAACTGATTTTCCGTCTGTAGTTCCTACCTCTGTTAGTTCTATGAGGTCGCCCTCTCAATTATTAACTGGCGATTGGCGTACATTGTATCATGGCGAAATGTGGAATTTTGGATGGGTGCGCAAAGCTAATATAATGATTGACAGAACAGAGAAGTATAAAGCAAACCTTTCTGATGCTGCTTATAAACACTGGATGGCTGTAGGCCGTTTCTTCAGAGCATATGCTTACTATAATCTAGTGATTACTTTTGGAGATGTTCCTTACTTTGATAAGCCTATTGATGAGAGCGATCTTGTAACAATGTATAAGGATCGTGATCCAAGAGGTTTTGTAATGGATCGTATTTATGATGACTTGAAATATGCAATCGAGAATTCTTATTTGTTAGATAATTCAAGTACTCAGTATGTAAATAAATATGTTATTGCTTCTGTTGCTTCTAGGATTATGCTATTTGAAGGAACTTGGGAGAAGTACCATGGTTTAAGTGCAGAACGTTCTAAAAAGTATCTTGAATTCTGTAAAGAAGCTTCTGAGGTTGTAATTAACTCTAAAAAGTATTCTTGTACTCGCGATTTCCGTTCGTTGTTTGGTTCTGCAAGTTTGGCTGGTCACCCAGAGGTTATTTTCTACCGTAATTATGCAGCTGCTCTTGTAACGCATGCAATAGCATCGTACTCGAATGGAGAAGAAGGTCAGTCAGGAGTGAATCTTCAATTGTTAAAGTCATTCATTTGTAATGATGGTAAGCCATATAAAGTTTCGGGTGTTGCGAATGCTTCTGATTTCAGAATGTCAGAGTTAGCAAAATCCCGAGATTCAAGACTTGAAGCAACTTTCTACAACTTTGCGCATGTAAAATCTCAGTCATTGATTTACTGTGATAAGTTTATTAGTAGAGAAGGTGCTTCGTACTGGAATAAGATTTCGCAAAGACCTGCTCAATATGGCAGCAACTTAAATGAAAACGATGCGCCAGTACTTAGATACGCAGAGGTGCTCTTAAACTGGATTGAGGCTAAGGCAGAACTAGCACAAACATATGGAGGGGATCCTGTTACTCAAGCTGATATTGATCTATCAATTAATGCTATTCGTAATAGACCTCTAGATGCTGCTGCTATTGCTAATGGAGTTTCAAAAACTGCTCCATTGATCCTTGCGACAATGGTTGATGATCCTGATCGAGATGCTGATGTACCCCAATTAATTTGGGAGATTAGGCGTGAGCGTCGTATGGAGTTTGTATATGAGCATACACGACTTCTTGATATTAAGCGTTGGAAAAAGATTGACTATATGGATAATGCGAAATATCCAGATACAATGTATGGACCATGGGTTAATTTCTCTGCAGAGGTTCCTGCATACTTGTCTAAGGCCTATGAAGGTAATCTTATTGTAAGAAAAGCAGATGGAACATTAGTAACATACAATGGTACTAATGGCAGTCAAATGGTTGGTTTCTATAAAATTAGAAAGGCAACCCCTAGGAATGCTTATGATTATGCTAAAGCTTACTTATCTCCAATTGGCTCACAAGAAATTCAGGCTTATACAAATCTTGGATTTACATTGACTCAAACTCAAGGTTGGTAGTATCTCTTTAACCTTATAATTAAGAGGATGCGATTGGCATCCTCTTTTTTTATATACCTTTAGCGGGTAAATCAACCTCACCACCTCTATACTATTATGAACACCATTAATCAAACTTACCAGGAGTTTATTCGTAGAATTTCTGGCAAGGTTGGCCGAAAGAATATTTCGACTAAACCTATTGATCGTATTGCTTGGGGTACTGATGCCAGCTTTTATAGGATGATCCCTCAAGTTGTTGTTTTTCCTGCAACGCCTGATGAGGTTGCTCATGTTGTGGCGTGTGCGAATTCGATGGGTATTCCGCTCACTTTCAGAGCTGCTGGTACAAGCCTTTCTGGTCAAACAATAACCAACTCGGTGCTTGTTGTTGCTGGAAAAAAGTGGGAAAAATACTCGCTTAATGCTGATGCTTCGGAAATAACTATGCAATGTGGCATTGTTGGTCAGCGTGTCAATGAGATTCTAGCCCCTTTTAACCGTAAGTTTTCTCCCGATCCTGCGTCGTTAAAATCGGCGATGGTGGGGGGGATTATTATGAATAATGCTTCGGGTATGAACTGTGGTACCCATGCAAATAGCGATAAGGTAATTAGGTCGGCCAAAATTATTATGGCTGATGGTTTTATGCTTGACACAGGATGCGAGCTCTCGAAAGCTAAGTTTCTTGAGCGTTACCCTGATTTTTGTGCGAAGCTTTTGGAACTTAAGCGCGAAGTTGTGGGAAACGAGCGCTTGGCAGAGTGGATAAAATTTAAGTATTCTATAAAGAATGTTACTGGGTTAAATATACTTCCTCTTGTTGAGCATGATGATCCTTTTGATATCATTACACACCTTATGGTTGGGTCGGAAGGTACGCTTGCATTTTTTGAAGAAGCAACCATGACAACAGAGGTTGTTGCTCCTTTTAGGGCAAGTGCAATGGTATATTTCGATGGTGTCACAGAAGCCTGCAAGGCAATACAACGGCTAAAAGTAGAGCCAGTAATTGGGGCTGAACTTTTGGATAGGAAGGCACTTAAGGCGGTTGAAGATAAGGCTGGAATGCCTGATTTTTTGAAGAATCTGCCAGAAAGTGCAACTGCTGTTTTGTTTGAAACAAAAGCAGACAGTCAGCATGAACTAGCCGATAACGTCGCAAAAATCAAAGGTATTGTTGAAGGCTTTAAGCTCCTAATGCCTGTAGATTTTATTGATGATGAAAAGGAGTATGCCAAGTTGTGGGCTATTCGTTCTGGAGTGTTTCCATCGGTAGGAGCAATGCGTAAGGTTGGAACAACCTGCCTCATAGAAGATGTCGCTTTTCACATGGAGGACTTACCTCAAGCAACTTTAGATCTTCAAGAGATTATAGCAAAGCATGGTTACGACGATGGCGTAATCTATGGGCATGCGCTAGAGGGAAACTACCACTTTATTATCAACCAAAGCTTTGATGATGAGCAGGAAGTTGCTCGGTATGAAGCTTTGATGTCAGACGTAATTCATCTTGTTGTAGATAAGTATAAAGGTTCGCTTAAGGCTGAACACGGTACAGGGCGTAACATGGCTCCTTTTGTGGAGTACGAATGGGGAGCGGATGCTTATGCCATAATGAAGCGCATAAAATCGCTTTTTGATCCCCAAGCGATACTTAATCCTGGTGTAATTTTCAATGATGATCCGCACTGTCACATCAAGAATCTAAAGCCTCTTCCACTCACCAATCATCATGTCGATAAATGCATTGAATGCGGCTTTTGTGAGATAAACTGTCTTACAAGTGGTTTCTCGCTCTCATCCAGACAGCGAATTGTTATTCAACGTGAAGTTTCGAGGTTGAAGCGTACTGGTGAAGATGCAAGTTTGCTTAAGTCGTTGGAGAGTGATTATGCCTATTTGGGAGATGCAACTTGTGCAGGCGATGGTTTGTGTGCAACTAGCTGTCCGATGGGAATTAATACAGGGCATCTTACTCACGATGTTCGTCAGGCAAGAATCCCTCAAGGAGGTTTTGCGTGGAAGATTGGCAACTTTGCTGCCAACCATTTTGCTGGTATTAAATCGGGCTTACGACCTGTGCTTACAGCGGCAAATGCTGCACATTCGGTGCTTGGAACCAGCGTAATGAGTGGCATTACCAGCTCGCTACATAATGCTACAGGTGTTCCATTGTGGACACCTTCGATGCCTAAAAGCTATAAGCTGAAAAAAAAGGCACAAGAGTCCAAGGATTTGAAAGTGGTTTACTTCCCAAGCTGTATCAATCAAACAATGGGAGTTGCCAAGGGTGATCCTTATCAAACCCCATTGCCTGATGTAATGCTGTCGCTTTTGCAAAAAGGGGGCTACGAAGTTATTTTCCCAGAAGGGATGGAATCGTTATGCTGTGGTACGATATGGGAGAGCAAAGGAATGCCCGATATTGCAGATAGGAAGACGAAGGAGCTTGAAGATGCATTGTGGAATGCAAGTAATGGAGGTGAATACCCTGTACTTTGCGATCAAAGTCCATGCTTATACCGTATGAGAAGCTGTATAAAGTCACTTAAACTTTACGAACCGGCCGAGTTTATAGAATCATTTCTTGTAGATAATCTGGAGTTCACGCCAGTAAGCGAATCGGTTGCACTGCATATAACTTGCTCGACAACAAAGATGCAGCTAAAAGAAACAATTATTGCATTGGCAAAGAGGTGCTCAAGCAATGTGTTTATTCCATCAGAGGTTGGTTGTTGTGGTTTTGCAGGAGATAAAGGGTTTACCACACCAGAAGTAAATGCTTATGCCTTAAGAAAGCTGCGTCCTCAGCTAGAGGAAACATCAATAAAGATGGGTTACTCCAATAGTCGTACTTGCGAGATAGGGTTAACTACGAATGGGAAAATTCCATACCAATCTATTGCCTATTTAGTAGATCGGGTAACGAGAGCAAAAGCAAAGTAAGTAGATAAAAAAAAGAAAGAGCAGCCGATAAGAGCTGCTCTTCTTTTTTAGCGAGTATAGTAGGCTACATATTAGGATCTATTCTCATCTTATAGAATGATCTCCAAACAAAGTAGAGAGCCCCGATAAGCAGTACTACACCAACATAGGGAGCAATCCCTCTGAATTCGGCACTAATCGCAATTTCCATCGCGAGTAGTCCAAAAAGGGTAGTAAACTTAATGATCGGATTGATGGCAACAGAAGAGGTATCTTTAAAAGGATCACCAACAGTGTCTCCAACAACAGTTGCATCATGTAGGGGAGTTCCCTTTTGCTTAAGATCAACCTCAACAACTTTTTTAGCATTATCCCAGCTACCACCCGCATTTGCCATAAAGATAGCTTGGTAAAGACCAAAGATGGCAATACCGATCAAGTAGCTTACAAAGAATGAAGCAGCCGCAAATGCAATCTTTGGATCTGCTCCAACCACCTCTCTACCAGAAATAAAAGCAAATGCAAGAGCAAAAAGGAATACAGCAGGGAAGATGTTCCACATTCCCGTTTGGGCATATTGGGTACATATTTTCACAACCTCCTTCGAAGTCTCGATAGAAGCTTTCTTCTCTGCATTTGGATCGAGGTTGATGTGGCGTTTGATATACTCTACAGCTCTATAAGCTCCAGTTGTAACCGCTTGAGTAGAAGCGCCAGTAAACCAGTAAATTACAGCCCCTCCAGCAAGCAGTCCAAGTATTGTCCAAGGGTTAAGCAGGTTAAGAATGGCATCGGGTTCTACTCCAAGCACGTTCTTAATTACCAGAATAATAGAGAAGATCATGGTAGTAGCACCAACAACCGCAGTTCCAATAAGAACTGGTTTAGCAGTAGCCTTGAACGTATTTCCAGCTCCGTCGTTAGCCTCTAGGTAGTACTTCGCTTTC
>Ga0062381_10000219_pt1 | contig 14926 bp, 5 predicted proteins | sample DOMMetBare1Fresh_2_FD_59506 | JGI IMG/M metagenome (GOLD analysis project Ga0062381, IMG submission 59506) | Wetland sediment microbial communities from St. Louis River estuary, USA, under dissolved organic matter induced mercury methylation -... | ecosystem: Environmental > Aquatic > Freshwater... | reverse complement strand
AATTCCCATTATCATTTAAATCAAAACAATATGAAGAATCTATTTCATATACTCATCAGCCTGCTGCTTCCATCGGTTCTACTGGTAGGCTGTAACGACATCCTGGATGTTGACTCCGTCCGGATGACGACACAGGATCAGTACGGAAAGTCGTCGCTTGATTCATTATATTCCACCTTTGGCGTATTGTCGCAATTGCAGAAGCTGGCAGACAGCTATGTATTGCTCGGCGAGCTGCGTGGGGATCTGCTCGATGTGACGGATAAATCGGATTTGAACCTGAAAGAGATCACCAATTTCAGCGTCAGTGCAAATAATCCTTATGCGAACATCAGCGATTACTACGCGGTGATCAACAATTGCAACTACATCATCCGGAATCTGGATTCGTCTGCGGTGTATAAAGCCCAGAAACTTCAAATGAAGGAATATGCGGCAATGAAGTCGATTCGCGCCTGGACTTATATGCAGATTGCGCTGAACTTCAAGACGGCAAAATATTACGATAACCCAATCCTCACAGTGGCCGATTCTAAAAAGAGTTATCCCGAGTATGGTATTGAAGAGCTGGCCGATATGCTCATTGCCGACCTGACTCCGCTTAAAGATGTCTCATTCCCGGGCATCGGATATATTGGCTCTTATAATACGGCCTATTCCTATTTCCCGATTCGCTTCCTGTTGGGTGATTTGTATTTGTGGAAGGGGGATTATACCAATGCCGCCAGGGAGTATTACAACCTGATCTATAAAAACAGATATGTGGTAAGCAAAGGCTTTACCTCCGGTTGGGAGTCGGTAAACAATACGATTGGCAGTAACGCTACATTGTTATGGCCATCGCTTTTCAGAACCGGTTCCGGTGAGGTGATTTCAACCATTGCCTGTCCGACAGAGTATGGCCAGACCTTTACACTGGACAGTCTCAATATGCAGCATAAGATTGTGCCTTCAACCGTTGCGTTGAAGAACTGGGCTGACCAGACCTACTTCCTCAATGACGCTTCCAACAGTCAGGGCGATTTGCGCAAATACGGTTCGGTATGGTGGAAGAAAACAGTTTCATCTAATACGACAAATACCACCACCTTTACTGCGGCGGATGATGTGGCTAATCCGTACTATATTTTCAAGTATATGATGTATAGTCAGAACGTTGTCATCTATCGCACCGCACTGCTCTACCTGCGTTATGCGGAAGCGATTAACCGTCTGAATAAGCCCAATACGGCATTTGCCATCCTGAAATATGGATTGAACGGAACGACCGCTTACAATACGAAAGTGATTCCGGCAAGTGAAAAGGATTCGGTATCTGCAGCCTTTATGACCTTCTCCGACTCCCGCTTTGTCAACAATGTGGGAATCCGTATGCGCGGCCTGGGCAATGCCGATAAGGATACCACATTCTACTCCCTGAAGAAACAGCCTTCGATGAAAGATTCGGTATTGTTTGTGGAAAACCTGATCCAGAAAGAGCTGGCGCTGGAGACTGCATTCGAAGGAAACCGCTTCCAGGATTTGATGCGTATTGCATTGCGCCGTATCAAAAACGGCGAGGGGGATGAATCATACCTCGCGACTCCGATTGCCGCAAAACATGTCGGAAACGAGTCGGCGATCCGTGCAAAACTGATGAACCGGGACAACTGGTATATCAAAAAGTAATCACACACACTCATTTCATATAAGCCAACTTAGTGTTTCGATCCGGCCCTATTGCCTCCTCTAAGGATGGTGGATAGGGCCTTTTCGGTTTAGATAAACTCACAGTTTCATGTCTTTACTACTTAAAGAATGTTTGTTCGGCTCATGGTCACTGCCCCTAAATCCCCTGAAGGGGCGGATTCAAAAAGGTACTTCTCCGATAAACTATTATTGCAGATTCAATATTTCTACCCCTGAATTGTAACAAACTGACCAAAATATAGACCATTTCGCTCATCGGAAAACAGGCGTTTGTTTTTTGCATAACTTTGAAGGAGAAACCCCTGTAGAATAGACTTATAGCAATATATTAATCTGAAATCAAATACTGAAAAAAGAAGAGCAAATGAAGAGAATCAAAGCAACAGTATGGTTGTTGGGGCTGTTGAGCCTGGGGATAGTAAAGGCGCAATACAGCCATTTTGATGCCGCACAGGGATTGCAGCATGCAGATATTACAACGGTAGATATTGATAACGATGGTGATCTGGATATTGTCGCCAGTGGAGTGACCTCTGAGGGAGGTGTCCAGGTGCCCAAAAGTTATATCTGGATAAATAATAACGGAGCCTACCAGCTTCAGGGGACGACCAGCGGGGCGACCTATTATCAGAATCCGGTCTTCGAACCGGATCTGGCTGACCCGACGGTGATTCGGGGCGGTGACGGTTGGTTCTATGCCTACGGAACAGAAAACACCTGGACTGATGGTGTCTCGCATCTGGTACCGGTGATCCGTTCAAAGAACCTTATCCAGTGGCAGTATGTGCGGGATGCCTTTGCTTCGCGTCCCACCTGGAAAACCACCGGTGGTGGTATATGGGCGCCGGATGTTACTTACATCAACGGGCGCTATTACATGTTTTATAGTATCTCCACGTGGGGTGATAGTAATCCCTGTATCGGAATGGCAATTTCCAATACTCCCGCAGGCCCTTTTACCGATCAGGGTAAAGTATTCGATTCATCCACCATCGGAGTGAATAACAGCATTGACCCCTTCTTCTTCCAGACGCAGGTAGGCGATACGACCAAATCATATCTCTTCTGGGGGAGTTTCAGCGGTATTTATGGCATTGAATTATCGTCAAACTATAGAACAACGGTAGGCCAAAAGTTTAAGATTGCCGGAAACGCGTTCGAAGCCTCCTACATTGTGGAGCGCAACAATAAATTCTACTTCTTCGGTTCGGTCGGCAGTTGCTGTGATGGCGTTAACAGCCAGTATCATGTAAATGTGGCGGTCGCGAACAGCCTGAAAGGTCCTTATCTTGACAAAAACGGTAATACGATTATCAATGATGGCCAGGTGGGTTCTCCTTTTCTGAGCGGAAGCCAGAGTCTGGGCTGGGTGGGGCCGGGACACAATTCGAAGATCGTCACGGATGATAACGGGAATGACTATTTTATTTATCATGCCATTGATATCAATAAACCGACTCTGCCCGGCGGTGCAACGCGTCGTCCCATCATGATGGATAAAATCACCTGGATTAATGGCTGGCCCGAGATTACCGGAGGTCTACCGAGTAAGGGATTGCGTGTGGCGCCGGTGATTAAATAAGACCTGCCAATACAGTTACCATCCCTTTCTCTATGAGTGAAAGGGACGGATGCGCTCTCGACAGTCTCGCTCATAGAGAGGCTGTCGATAAAAATCTTTAGCAATTCATTACGCGTCAAGCGGCATTATGCCGCTGATCGCTGGCGCCTCTCACCGGGCAGCGGCTTAATGCCGCTTGACGGGTTGAAGAAAAAGGAGAGGAGTCGTTAGGCCTAAGGATGGGTGAGGGGAAAAGAAGAATTTGAATCTAATGAAAAAACAAAACCGAAAAACAATGAAATCTCTCAGGATATTGGTTGCAGCCTGCCTTTGCAGTACGCTGGCTTATGCCCAAAATGTGATTATTCCGGGGCAGTCGGCTGATATAAAGTTTTCCGACCTGGATGGGGATGGGAATCCGGATGTGATATTCACCGGAAAGAGTAACGCAGAGCTGGGCAGGGGCATTGCGCTCAATGATGGCACCGGGCTCTTTACCCGCTCATCCCTCGATGTGATGAACGCGACGAATGCGTGTGGATTTGCCGATTTTGACAACAATGGATTGCAGGACTATTACGTCTTCGGGGAGGGTGCTGACAATGCCGGGGCGATCTTCTTTCAAAATGCGGATGGATCTTTTACGAAGGACCAATCCTCATTCAGTGGGATGAATATGCTTGACCCGGATGTGACGATCGTGGACTTCAACAACGATGGCTATATCGATCTTTTTATCAGCGGTTGGGACAATAATACCCGGCAACGCTTTTCTGCCATTTACCTGAATAATGGTGCCGGAAAGTTCACCATTTCCAGTCAGCCCAATCTGATTGCCAAGGGCTACGGCTCCTCGTTGTGGGGCGATGTGGATGGCGATGGCTGGCTCGATCTTTTGCTTAACGGCGATGGCGGGGCCAATGGTGAAACGAGCAATGACATCTACCGGCTCTATCGGAACAACAAAGGGGTGCTGGAGCCCAAAGCCACCTTCAATGATTACCGCCAGATCAGCGTAGGCGACGGCGCCCGCATGGTGGATTGGGATAATGACGGCAAACTCGATATTATCCTGACCGGATGGAGCAATACCAAAAACCGCCAGGCCACGGTACTCTTTACCTGTACCGATAAGGCCAATTTTACTTTTTCCGAAAGCACATTGGGCAATACCGACTTTCCCGGAGTATCAGAAAGTAGTATCGAAACCTCTGATCTCAATAACGACGGGCGCATTGACCTGCTGATTAGCGGATTTAACGGCAACCAGACGACACAGGTGGGGAAATACAACCGCAATATCTTCGGCTACTACCTTAACCAGTCTTCCACCTTCAATACCAAACCGGGAGCATGCAGCGGACTGACTCAGGCTGTAGCCACTGATGGCGGCAAGACGACGGTTACGTTGAGCTGGAATGCGGCGACCGACGATAAAACGCCTCAGGCAGCATTGACTTATAACCTTTCGTTGAAGAATAAGACTACCGGTAAATGGCTTTACAACCCCTTGGCGGTGATGGTGGGCACGACCAATGGCTGGAGGCGTATCACAGCTCCGGGAAATGTCTTCACCAACCGCAAGTGGGTGCTCACGAATTTGCCGGAAGGAACGTATGAATGGACCGTGCAGGCTATTGATGCCAACTTTACCGGAGGAATGTTTGTAACGGCTAAGTCGTTTACGGTGATGCCGATGGCGGTAAAAGAGGTATTGTCAGGCATAAAGATAGAAGCGGCAAATGGAGTGTTGAGGATTGAAAATAAAAACAGCAGTACCGCAACCGTCTCGGTGTACGGCATCGCGGGTACGCTGGTGCGGCAAATGAGTGTCAATGGAAGCCAAACGCTGCCATTGCCGCCCGGTGTTTATATCATCAGGGCTTCTGATGGTTCGAAGTCATTGATTCAGAAAGTTGTTTTATGAGTTAGATAGCGGTTTCAGCATTGGGCTGGAGCCGCTTTATGATATTCCCCTCTTTTGCGCAAGCATATAGACATGCAGTCTGTGCCTGTGCTAATTTGAAAAGCAAGCCAGCATTGACGATATTCCGTTTTCTTCCAATGCGTCAAGCGGCTTAGAGCCGCGGGACGCTTGTCGCACACCGTCCTGCGGCTTCATCCCGAGATAGCTATCGGGACGCTTGATGGATAACTGAAACAGTGAACACGTATCCGGGATTATCAGAATAGAAAAACCTTCATTCACTAGCACAAGATTAGCGAAGCGTATCTATTGCTGGAAATCCAAATCCCCTCTTCGTTCTGTAACTCTGCAGTCAGTGCATAGCGCAAGTTTAGGCTTTGCCGTAACTTGTGCTGGTAATGGGAGCAGTTTGTAACTGCGTTTTATAGGTAGTTACAAACTGAATAAGTTTTCAGTCCAAGTTGCGCTTTGCAAAACTTGAACTATCCAGAGAAATTATCTTTTTGTCACAAATCTTGTCCTTTTCCGTACTTATCCAAATCCATTTTACCTACGCTCTTCCTCTACAGCAACTCTACAGCAACTCCACATATGCTCCACAGTTGTCCGCAGTTGAATCCGGGAAATTAGACATTGATAAAACTTCCGGAAAATCCCATTTTAGCTGTCAATATGTTTTTTTGACATTTTGCTATTAGGGAATTATGGAAAAGGGTAGTTCTTCACGAACTGATCCTCTAGGGACACTCTAGGGATGCTCTAGAGATCCTCCAGGGATGGTCTAAGAAAATGGTAAAATTGATAATCGGGGTGAATTGATTGCACTTTTGAATAATTCAACCAGATTGATTGACAAAATGATAATCCAATACAAGAGGGATATCCCTGTTTTATAGAGGTTGCATCCTTTAGCCGGATAATTCTCATCCAGGCAGGATTTTACGAGGGGGCAGCGTCCCGATAGGTATAGGGATTTATCCCTGATAAGGCCCCAATAATAATGCGATTGACTTACATCCAACACACGAACAATATAGCGCTTTTAGTCAGGCCGCTGGTTGGAGTCTCGTTGCAGTTCCTTTTAATTGGTCTGTAAATTAGACATTGGGATTCGCTTTGAGCAACTTGCGACAATACTGTTCTTTTATGATCTGTAATTATCCTTACCGAAATCCAACTGAAAGTACTTTTGTCAGGAGAGAAATGCTCTGATGATAATCCATGGAAAAACAATTCACTATCAGGCTTTGTCTCAGAACAGCCCGTTTTGAAAAAGCATATTCGGTAAGCTCATTTTATAAATCACAAATACTAACTATGAAAAATCTCGTCAAGACAACTCTTTTTGCCGTTGGCTTATGCCTCTCTGCCACTACCGCATCGTATGGGCAGACCTGGAGCATGAAGAAGGCAAAACTAATGACCTCGTTTTCCTCAACCATCGATACTGCGAATGTATTGGGAGAACATCCCCGCCCGCAGATGGCACGAAATCAATGGCTCAATCTGAACGGTATCTGGCAGTTCCAACCGGCTAACAGCCTGACCGAAACCCTGCCTTCCGGAAAGCTTTCCAGCAAGATTCTTGTGCCGTTTCCTGTGGAATCGGCTATTTCAGGGGTGATGACCCATTACGATAAAATGTGGTACCGCCGTACCTTTAATGTCCCTGATACCTGGGCCGGGGAACGTGTACTTCTTCATTTCGATGCAGTGGATTACCAGACGGAAGTCTTTCTTAATAATGTAAGTCTGGGCATTCACAAAGGGGGATATGATCCGTTTACTTACGATATTACGTCATACCTTAAAGCCGGACAGCCGCAGGAAGTAACAGTACGTGTCTTTGACCCTACTGACAACGGTGGCCAGCCGCGCGGAAAACAGACGCTATATCCGGGCGGTATCATGTACACGCCATCGTCCGGTATCTGGCAGCCGGTTTGGCTCGAAGCTGTTCCTCAGAGTTATATCTCGGATATCCGCCTGATTCCTAATGTCGATAATTCGACACTGAAGTTTAAAGCGACCACAACCGGATCGGCTACCAACCTTTCCGTTACTGTGGATGTGATGGACGGTGCAAGCAAAGTAACCTCCTACACCGGAAATGTCAACACAGATCTGACGATCTCAGTGCCGGGTGCGAAGCTCTGGACACCGGATTCTCCTTTTCTCTATGATCTGAAAATAAAACTGAACAACGGTACTACTGTAGTTGACTCCCTGAGCAGTTATTTCGGTATGCGTAAGATATCGATAGGACAAGTGGGCAATTACAAGAAGATGATGCTCAATAATGAGTTCCTGTTCCAGTTCGGACCGCTTGACCAGGGTTTTTGGCCGGACGGACTTTACACAGCTCCTACTGAACTTGCCATGAAAAATGACCTGATTAAGACCAAACAGCTTGGTTTTAATATGATTCGCAAGCATATCAAGGTGGAACCCTATCGCTGGTACTATTGGGCAGATAAACTGGGTATCCTGGTATGGCAGGACATGCCTTCGCCTAACTCATACTGTTCGGTACACCCGGCCATTGATACGGTTGCTTACAAAAGCGAGCTGGAAACGATGGTGAAAACCCACTGGAACTGTCCGTGTATCATTTCATGGGTAGTCTTTAACGAAGCGCAGGGACAGCATAATACCGAATCGTTGGTGGCTGATGTTAAGTCCATGGACCCTTACCGACTGGTAAACCAGGGCAGTGGTGGAGAGCACCACAATGTGGGAGATATACTTGACTGGCACGCTTATCCGCCTCCCGCTTGTCCGTCAAGCAGCACGCAGATTGAAGTGTGTGGTGAGTTTGGCGGAATCGGCTATACCGTTTCCGACCATATCTGGAATCCGGGTTCTACGTATGTCATGGTCAACAATACCACCGATCTCTTTAATATGTATAGTTCATTCGCCGATATGCTGGTGCAATTTAAAACTAATGGAGGACTGAGCGCCGCCGTGTACACTGAAATTACCGATGTGGAAACTGAGTTGAACGGTCTTCTGACTTATGACCGCGCTCTGCTAAAAGGCAGTTACTCGAAATATTTCAGTACCAATCAAAGGGTGATCAAGAAGAATCTGTATCTGACAGACATACTTCCTACATCACTCAACACTGGCCGCACCTGGAAATACACCACTACCCAGCCGGATGTTACGTGGTACTCTACAACATTCAGCGATAGCGGATGGAAGTCAGGTACGGGCGGTTTCGGAACATCGGGTACACCCGGAGGAACGATTCGTACCAACTGGAATACTTCGGATATCTGGATGCGTCAAACATTTACTCTGGGGAGTTTAACCAACAATATGCTGGATAGCCTGGTGTTGCGTTTGCACCACGATGAAGATTGCGAAGTTTATATCAATGGCATATTGGCAACCAGCCAGACAGGTTATACTTCTGCCTATATGGCTTATCCGATAAATGACCTGGCCCGCAATGCCCTTAATATCAACGGAACCAACACCATTGCCATCCACTGTAAGCAAACAGCCGGTGGGCAGTATATCGATGCCGGTATCGCTTTGCTAAGCTACGAGAAGCAGCAGGTGATTTCAGGAGTAAGCACTACGAAAGTAAATCCGGGTCTGAAGATTTATCCGAATCCGGCCCACAATACCTTATCTGTTGTACGAAATAGTCCGGAGACAGAACTGGTCGGCATCTACAATGTGGTAGGCGGCGAACTGATGAAGCTGAATAAAACGGCCAGCCAGGTGGATATCTCCAGCCTGCAATCCGGTGTCTATTTTATGAAGACTAAAACCAATCAGCAAATCGAGACCGTTAAGTTTGTGAAGAACTAAGTTTTATATATCACTTCTCACGTCTTATCCTTATTAGCGTGCAGATATCCCCGAAGCCATAGCGGAGGATATTTGCACGCTATTTTTCCTCATTACCTTCCATAATATTCCCTGCCATGACACACAAAAACAACATTCATCAGAGATTCGGCAAAGCCCTGGTCGTTTCTCTTTCGGCTGTCTGCCTCTCTCTCCCGGCACTGGTAAGAGCCGGAAACACCAACTACATCAACAATCGCGCTCCCCTGACCGGGACCCCCTTTACGCCTCTTCCCATCGGATCGGTGAAAGCTGACGGCTGGCTGTTAAAACAGCTTCAGTTGCAACGGGACGGTCTGACCGGATACGCAGAGACTCTCTACAACGGAGCCGGAGACCTGGGTGCATCCAGCGACTGGCTCGGCGGTACCGGTGATAGTTGGGAACGTGCTCCCTATTACACCAAAGGCCTTGTTGCGCTGGCCTACACGCTGGATGATGCGACCTTAAAAAATAAAGTGGCCAAATGGATCAACTGGACCATCGGTAACCAGCAAGCCAACGGATACTTCGGCCCGGCAAAGAACAACGACTGGTGGGCGCGCATGCCGATGCTCTATGCCATTCGTGACTATTACGAAGCTACCGGGGATGTCCGTGTCATTCCCTTTTTTACCAAATACTTCCAATACCAGAATAACACCATTGATAGCCAGCCCCTCAGCAGTTGGGGACAATCGCGGGCGGGCGATAACATCGAGCTCGTCTTCTGGCTCTATAACCGCACAGGGGATAGCTTCCTGCTGACGTTGGCCGATAAACTGAAGAAGCAGGCTTACGACTGGACCGATATCTTTACCAATAACCGGTTTATGGCTTTTCAGGGCGATTTCCAGCCGAAGCACAACGTGAATGTGCCGCAGGCAATTAAGATGCCGGCGATATATTTCCAGAAATCGCAACTCGCAGCTGACCGCGATGCTTATAAAGCCGGACGAGCGCACCTGATGTGCGACCACGGGCAACCGGAAGGTATGGAGTCGGGCAATGAGATGATCAACGGACGCTCGGCGATGACCGGATTGGAGCTATGCTCCATCGTGGAACAGATGCAGAGTGCCGAGACGGTGCAAATGATTCTGGGTGACGCCTCTATTGGCGATGAACTCGAGAAGGTAACCTTCAATGCCTTACCGGGCAGTATGTCCAAAGACCTGAAGGGACTGCAATATTACACCCAGGCCAATCAGGTGAAGAGCAAATTCGGCAATAACAATTTCGGACAGGAGTATGATAACGGATTGTTGCCCGGCCCTTTTTCGGGATATGGATGTTGTCGTTTTAACCTGCACATGGGGTGGCCCTATTACGTGAAAACGATGTGGGCGGCAACCCCGGATAACGGACTGGCGGCCATGGCTTACGGACCGAATCACGTCACCGCAAAAGTGGCCGACGGAGCGGAGGTAACCATTACCGAAACGACCCATTATCCTTTTGATGAGCAAATGAGCTTTAAACTGAACCTGACTCAGCAGTCGGCATTTCCGCTGAAGTTCCGCATACCGGGTTGGTGTGCCGCACCGGTGCTTGAGGTAAATGGCGAAGCGCAGAGTGGGGTAGTGGCCGGGGAGTTTTATACGGTCAACCGGACCTGGAGCAATAACGATTCCATCGTTTTACGGGTGCCGATGACGGTTAAGCTGAATGATGAGGTGAATAACTCGGTCAGTGTACAGCGCGGGCCGCTGGTCTATTCTCTGAAGATTAGCGAACAATGGAATTCCCGTACCGATTACGGTAACGGATTCAAAGAGTATGAGGTGTTGCCGTTGTCGAGCTGGAATTACGGGCTGGTCATTGACCGCAACCAACCGGAAGCCGCTGTAACAGTAAATAAATCATCCATTCCGGAGAATCCTTTCGTGCAATCCACCACACCGGTTACACTGACGGTAAATGCAAAGAAGATCCCGACCTGGGGATATGCTCTTAATAATATGTTTGCCTGCGATCCTCCTTACAGTCCGGTGGAGTCGGCGATGAATACCGAGCAGGTGACTCTTGTTCCTTTCGGTGCGGAAAACCTGCGTGTCACCTGCCTGCCTGTCATTGGAACCTCCAATATGAATACGGCTGCTTTTCAGGACGACTTTAATGATGGTAACCAGAAAGGTTGGGTCAATTACAACGGTAGCTTTATGGTGGATAACGGCGAATACCTGGCGACCAACACCGAAGGTTATCTGGGCTCGAAGTCTATTCAATCCTCCACCTCTTTCACTGACCTGACTTACGATGCCAGAGTAATGGTAGGCGCTACCGGTGACGGTGGGTTGCTCTTCCGTGCAAGTCGTTTGTCTTTGGGTGCCGATGAATACAACGGCTACTATGTGGGCATCAGTGCAGCCAACAAGAGTGTTATACTTGGTAAGGCAAACGGAAGCTGGAGTCAGCTCACCAGTGCTTCTGCTTCGATCAATCCCAATACCTGGTATCAGCTTCGGGTAGTGGCGAAAGGCACCACGATCAAAGTCTATGTCGATGATATGACCACGCCGAAGATTACCTTTGTAGATGCTTCATTCTCCGGTGGAGCAGTGGGTGTCCGTTGCTACAATGCCATTACCCGTTGGGACAACCTCTCGGTCTCCAGAGGGCTGACCAGTGGAGTGACGGAGACGAAGATGTCGCAGCTTATCCGGCTTTTCCCCAATCCGGCACACAACTATCTGGACATCTCTTTTAATGAAAATCTGACGAAGGATTACCGCATCAACATATTCAATGCGAATGGTTCTTTGGTAAGCAGTAAAGAGCGCAGCAAGGAGACTGCCACGGTCCGTTTCGATACCCAGCGCTTTGTGTCAGGAACTTATCTGGTCAATATATCCTCGGCTAACGAATCCTATCAATCACGGTTTATCAAGGAATAGTTTTGGAGATATTCATTTAAGAAGCTTCGGTTTTTCCATCACGGGAAGGCCGGGGCTTTTTTGTTTCAGCTGAAGGTTTAACAACAGTCTGTATTTCCGTTTTCTTCGAATGTTAGATGTTGAATAAACCTAACAGGTTTTCAAAACCTGTTAGGTTTGACCCTTCAACGTTCTTCTTGTTCTTCCGAATTGTTTGCCAGGATGATCGGAGAATAGAATATTTAGTTAAGCTGCTTGGTTATGCAAATATTATGGTGGTCTGCACCAATTATCAGTATAGAAAAGGACAGATAGATCCCGATGGCAATCGGGACTGTAATCTACCTTCGTCACATTTCACTAAATAAACAAAGCCCCGGAAGCAATCTCCCGGGGCTTTGTCGTATTGGTACATAACGCTTCTTACTGCTTGGTAAAGCTGAGTGAATCCTGCTCGGAAGTTTGGGTGTCTTTCAGCACCAGGATGTACTTTGAAGCCGCCAGTTTTGAAACATCCAGTCCGGTTTGTGCCTTTAAAGCTCCCGATAAAACAACCTGTCCTTCGAGGTTTATCACCGAATAGGTGTAATCCTTATCGCGGTTGAGTCCGTCGATATTGAGTACACGGCGAACGGGATTGGGATAAAGCTTTACTTTAGACGCAAGTGCCGAACGAACACCTGTTGACAACTGAACTCTTGATACTGTGGTGGTACTTTGTGCTATATTGGCCAACTGGCTGTCGGGGGTTGCCTGTCCATTCAGCGGCGCGTAGAGTTCGAGACCGGATTTCAGCATCTTACCGGCACAGAGAGCGGTAATCTCATCGGCATTCATCCCGGCACGATAGAAGAACCAGTCCCGGTAACTGATTGCAGCCGGACTCTGAGGATCGTTGAGGCGGAAGAGAGTGGGAACCAGCCTTTCGCTTAGTTTTCCTACATACGTGCTGTCAATGTAAAGGTCCGTTTCACCGCGGGCAAAGAAATGTGTAAGGGTTACCTTATGCCACTGGTTATCATTCACCGCTTTAGTATCCCTGATCTGGTTGGCGGCATTCAGCGGAGAGCTATAAACCATAGCGCCGGTCGATGCATCAATTTTCAGGCTGCCATTCATCGACAGGTGTTTCAACGTGGAAAGCACACCTGAAGTTGCCGTCTTAAAGTCAAAGGAGACGGTAAACGAGTGTACGGCATTATCCGGTGCATAAAGGAGTTGATCAGCGGATATTCTGTTATCGAACTCCATAAAGTTACCGGTAGCTCTGACGGGAAGAGGCTTACCGGCATCAAGCGCGTCAAAAAGAGAGGGTACCATGGATAGTGAAAACTCACGGTGTCCTACATCATTCGGGTGCAGATCGTCATACCAGTACCCCGATGCCCAATGGCCTACGCCATCATCAATGGCACCCAACAAGTTGATGCTCGGAATGTCCCACTGATGAATCAGCATGTTGATTCTCCGGATGTAGCTGTAGTCGGTCAGCGTATAATCGTTACGGGTGTAATTGTTGGTCATTACCGGAACCATACCTTTGGCACGGGCCATGGCAATCAATGTGAGCATGTTATTCTTAAACTGGTTGAAGGTTGCCTCCTGGTCAGCGCTGCCGTGAATGCCTTCATTGCCCAGGGAGAGCCCGAATATCACATATTTGCCACACAACGGGAACAGATCGGTGCCAATTCTTGCCAACAGATTCAAGGTATTATTTCCCGGTACGGAGATGTTTACCGTGGACCAGTTTAACCCTTTGGAGTCGGTGTAACGCTTCGAAAGAATCTGGGAGAAAAGATAATTGTACCCCTGGTTGCTGGTCGCTCCGGTGCCGTAAGCTACCGAAGAACCCATGTAGGCAATCTTCAGATTATCGAGCGACGGACAGGAGAGCATGTAGCTGTTGTGGTTCATATCCAGAGTAACCATGTAGCTGTTTTTGTCCGTGGTGATTTGTTCTACCGGAATAAACAATGCATTGGCCTGCGTTTCCGTACGTACGCTTCTTGTCGTACCCGTTACGCGCTTGATGGCATAGGCATCGTTTCCATTCATTCTGAAGTAGAATTTCAGGTTGGCATCCGTTACGATATTGGCCATGCTGACTACTCCCGACCAGATTCCCTGGCCTTTGTACGCTAAAACAGACTCGCCCGCTGCACCGGTAATTCCCATTGCACTTACAGGCAGAACGGAATAGGTTTTGCTGGCCATATTTACCGTAATGAGATTTACCCCGACAACGGCCGGATCGATGGCCGGTCCTGCTTCAGCAAGAGTTCCAGCAGCGTTTCCTGTACCAAATACTTTAGTCGATGCGCTTTGTGAATCGTAAAAGTTAAGCGTTCCGGTCTTCAGTGTGGTATAGACTTCAAATGAGCCGGTCGGATATCCGTTGGCATCCGTGATGGCTTTCAGTGGCAGGGAAGAGGCAATATCTTCACCGGCTTCAGTAGCTGATCCGGCCAGATAAAGCACGGGAACCTGGTTGGTGATGGTAATATTCTTGCTGCCGCTGATGTTGAGGCCGGTCTGTTTGGTGGTTGCCGTAACGGTTACGATGCCGTTTTTAAGCGGGTGAAGTTTTCCGTTAGCCTCAATCTTAGCGATAGAGGTATCACTTACCGCCCAGGCAACATCTTTGATGGTTGCATCGGCAGGTGTAACGGCGGCTGTCATTTGAGCAGGAGTTCCCGCTACACTGATATCATTTCCCGATACCGCTATGCCGGAGACATTCACCAGAGGGCGTTCAAACTCTTCCATCTTCATCACATTGATGTAGGCATACCCTGACGTCTGGATGGTCAGGTCGAGTACAATCTCCCCGTTGGTATTCGGAAAGACCATGTCAGAGCTGAAAATGTTGCTGATATTGCGGTTAACGCCTGTCCCTCCGACGTTGGTGCCGGAGGTCTGATGCGTACCGCTCACCACATTGGAACCGGTGAAAGTATATTTAGAGATACGGGTTTCGGTATTGTCGCGACTTCCGAAGATGCGGAACCGGTAGCCTTTTGCCGTATT
>Ga0062381_10000205_pt1 | contig 15473 bp, 10 predicted proteins | sample DOMMetBare1Fresh_2_FD_59506 | JGI IMG/M metagenome (GOLD analysis project Ga0062381, IMG submission 59506) | Wetland sediment microbial communities from St. Louis River estuary, USA, under dissolved organic matter induced mercury methylation -... | ecosystem: Environmental > Aquatic >... | reverse complement strand
GGATCCATACCGGCGAGTTTCGCCTCGATGCCATCAGCTGGTTTTTCAGCAGAATCTGCAGCGTCGGCAGTCTTAGAGGCTTTAGCCGCCTTGGCAGCTGCAATCTTTGCCGCCTTTTCACGCGCTTCTTTTTGAGCTGGGCTGATGATGGTCATGGGTTCTTTCTTCGACAGTTGGTAGAAATTTCCGCCGAAATCAAGAACCATGCCGCATACATCCACGCCGAACAAGTCGTGTGCTTCGTTTTCGAAGGGGAACATCCCGAGGAAGAGGTTCTGGATCGAGGGCACGGATACGCCCTTCTTCACGCCGCGAACTTGGTAGTTGTCGTACTGCCCATCTTTGCAGAAGGTATAGGTCATGTCGATGCCTTCGTCGGTATTGACGCAGTGCATCTGTACGCAGCGCCATCCTTCGCGTTTCATGCGCGAAGCAACACTTGTCAGTTCGTCGAGGGCGATATCCTTGAATGACGTGTGGAAAGCCATATGCTATGCTCCCTTCTTCTGGTTGAGCGCCTTGCTCTTTTCGTCGAGCACGGCTATACCTTGGACGATGGCGTCGATGAGGGCTTCGGGGCGTATGGCGCAACCGGGTGCATAGACATCCACCGGGATTGCCTTGTCAACGCCTCCGAGGACGTTGTAGCAATCGTGGAACACGCCGCCAGTGCAAGCGCAGATTCCGCAGGCGACAACGACCTTCGGTTCAACCATCTGATTGTATATTTCTTGAACGACATGGATGTTCTGCTCGTTCACGCTGCCGGTGACCAGGAAGATGTCGGCGTGCTTGGGATTGCCGGTGTTGATGACGCCAAACCGCTCGGCGTCATAGCCCGGGCACAAAGTAGCCAAGACCTCGATGTCGCAGCCGTTGCAGCTCGATGCATCGTAATGGATGACCCACGGTGATTTGCTTGCAAATTCCATCGTGCACCCCTTTCTTAGATGAATGCCAACACGGTCAGGTTGAGACCGCCGGCGATAAGGGCTATAGCCCATGCCCATTTCAACATGACCTGCCATTTGACGCGGGCAAAGTTGTTGTCAATCCAGATTTCCAAAAAATAGACCAGCAGCGTCAAAACGACGGCGATAAGAATCGAAACGGGGTTCCCATAGACGAAGAAAATCGCCACCCATCCAAGGAACAGGACATTCTCGCACCAATGCATGATCTCGACGCGGGCAAGCGTGGGACCGCTCATCTCGGTCGTGATGCCCTTGACTATTTCTTGATGGGCATGGTGGCTGCTGGATAGGTCGAAGGGACTCTTGCGCAGCTTGATAGTCAATATGAACAGCAAGCCGATAAAGACAGCCCAAGCGGTGCAGACGACGGGATGGGAAAGAAGCGTGACATCCGAGACGTTGAAGCTACCGACTACCATATAGAACCCTACGGCTGTCAGCAACACCATGGGTTCGTAGCTCATGACCTGCAGCGTTTCGCGATGGGCTCCGATTTCTGCATACGGGGATCTTGTCGAATAAGCTGCCACGATGAAAAACAGACTGGAAAGCGTGATCACGAATATGCACAGCAGGAAGTTGCCACCTGAAAAGAATATGCCGCCCGCTAGAATAGCGAAGAACAGGGCGCAGGAGACGTATACCCCTTCGGAAGAATTCACGCTGACGCGATCCTTTTGCAGAAGTTTGCGGACATCCCAATAGGGCTGCAGGATATGGGGCCCGACGCGTCCTTGCATACGTGCGCTGATCTTGCGGTCTGCGCCGTCGAGAAGGCAGCCCAGGACGGGTGCGACAATGGCGAACAAAACGCTTCCGATGATGGTTGCTATCAAAGTGGACATCTCGCTCCCTCCTAGAATAGGACTGACATAGTAGAGACGGACAGGGCAAAGGCTATGACGATGATGATGGCACAGGCAACGACGCCGATAGGGGCTATCTTATCCTCGCCGAAGATATCGGCCATATACCAGTTCCTCGACGTGGCGACTGCTTCCTTGCTCATGGAATTGCGGAATACCCGTTGGTCGTTGTTCACGCTGACGCCTGCCAGGTAGATATCGACATGCTTTGACTTGCTGCTTCTGCCCACCCCGGCAAACAATACGATGAACACCGCAACCGACAGGATACTGGTAATCCAGAGGATGTCGTTGCTTACGGCATCCTGCACGTATCCGTATACGCCGTAGATATAAGGCTGCACGACGTTCTGGCTAATCACCGGAAGCAGTGCGCAGCAGCCGAACACGAGGCCGGCCATTAGATAGACGGCAATCCACTCGCTCTTGTGAACGGTGCCTTCGACGTTGTCGGAACAGGTGGCGATGCCTGCGAGTTTGCCAAGCCATTTAGCCCAAAACATGAACGTCGCACCTGAGCCGAACGCCAGAAGCAAGATGAGGGCTATCTGGTGGGTGTCGATAAAGGAGGTGAGGGTCGCCCATTTCGAAATCAACATGCCGAAGGGGGCGACGAACATGACCATGATGCCGAGCATCATCAGACGTGCCAGCTTGGGCATACGCTCGAACAGGAGATCCATATCTTCGATATCGCGGCTGCCGATATGGTGCTCTGCGGTGCCGACGCAAAGGAAGAGCAGCGACTTGGCAATAGCATGGAACAGGACCAAGAATGATGCTGCCCACACGGCTTCCGGTGTGCCCACACCTGCGCATGCGACGATCAAACCGAGGTTGGCTATCGTGGAATACGCCAGGACGCGCTTGGCGTTTGACTGGCTGATCGCGATGAACGATGCCAGGCAGAAGGTGATGCCTCCGACGAGGATGACCATCAGCGCAGGAGCCAAGGTCAGAGCAAAGACGGGGGCAAGTTTGACCAGCAGGAACACGCCTGCTTTCACCATCGTTGAACTATGGAGCAAAGCGCTCGTGGGCGTAGGTGCCACCATGGCGCCCAAAAGCCAGGTATGAAACGGCATTTGAGCTGCTTTGGTGATGCCGGCAAACGCCAGGCACGTGACAGGGAAGACGACCAAGGCGGGAGACCAGATTCCGATTTGCAGGAAATCGGCAAACGAAAGCGTCCCCATAGCGATCGCGCTGTAATAAAGGGCGGCAATGAATCCTAAGCCGCCGGCGATATTCATGATGATCTGGCGGAATGCGTTGTGGATCGCTTCTTCCGTCTTGGTGTAGCCGATCAAGAGGAACGAGCACAGCGTGGTAACTTCCCACCCCGTGAACATCCACACCATGTTATTGCTGAAAACAATCACGAACATGGCGGACAGGAACATGAACATGATGGCGAAGAAGATCGGCCTGCGATCCTTCTCGTCAGGATGTTCCGCCTGAAAGTCCTTCATGTACCCGAGTGCGTAGACGCATATGGCAGAACCGATTATCCCGATGATGAATGCCATCAGCAGGGAAAGCGAATCGAAGCATAGACCGTAAGGGACCTTCACCGATCCTGCGAAGCCGAAATCGAACACCAACGATGCCACCAGCTGAACGGAAGCGAGGATGCCCGCCCATACATTCTTGTAGCGGATGGCATACGCTAGGATGCAGGCTCCTATGAGCACGCTTGCAATGGTGCAGATGCCATCGATGACGGTTGATTCGAATTGGAAGTATACTCCTGCTGTTCCGATGTTGGAAAAGCACAGCAGAAGCACTGCAGCACCGATAATGGCCGCAGAGACGCCGACAATCGCACCCCGGGCAGTATCGTTACGTGCAAATAAAAGCAGTAACGCGGCAACCAATGGGAAAACGATGAGGAATCCGAGCATTTCCACGCGATTCACCCCTTCTGAAATCGATGTTCGTATGAATTGGAAGCAACGGCCCGCAAGCCGCCATGAGCAAGAATAGCCTACTGGATAACGATCCCCGGCTTTTATGGCGGCATGACCTTCATAAATCGGTGGGCGGAGGTATCATTTCCGTTTATCAGCGATTTTGCACGAAAATGCCCGCACAATGGCAGGGGTCTACCCTATTCGCCTTTGCTTTCGGAGAGATTTTGAGCGATGGTTTCTTGGCGTTCAACGGCGGATCGAAGGCCGCCCTTTCGGCCGAAGCACGACGGCTGCTACGGTAACCATAGCAGCGATGCAGAGGGCCGTCGTTACGGTGATGTCGACAAAACCCAATGCGTACCCTTCGGCCGATACATGGTTCACCAGTATTCCTATATATGCCCATATTACAACGATCATGTATGCTGCATCTCCATGATGCAGCGCGGTTGCCGATGCGATTGCGCTTCCCACAAGCAGTATGGCGATGGTCCAGATGTCGGGAAAAGGAGCTCCGGTAAAGCCCCATGAAACAAGGAGCACGCAGACGTTCGCAATGGCAGCCACTGTCAGCCAGCCGAAGTACACGCTGAACGGCAGCAGCGTGCATACTCTATCTCCATTTCCCAGGTCCAAACGATGGAGCCTGACATTCACCAAGGCTATGCAGGCGAGCATGGTGAAGATGAGAACGACAGTGAGCGGTATGGCGAAGAAATGCCAGCAGATAATCCAGGCGGCATTGGCGATCGATGATACGCTGAACAGGCGTTCTATGTAATTCGCATCTGCAACCGAAATAGCAGATGGGCCTACGCGTATGATCGATGTTACATACAAGACGTGTAGGAGGAGAAGCAGGTAGATAAGCCCCCAGATGGCGAATGTGTAGCCTGCTGGAGTAAAGAGAGTCGGAAAGGAATCGGAAACCCCACCGGTCGTGGTGCCGTTTAGGGCGAATACTTCTGCGAAGATGTTGGCAAAAATCATCAGGAGGAAGGAAATGACGGCACACGCTCGTGTCGGTTTGCTTGCATTCATGGGCAATCACCCTTTCGAAAAAACAGCAACCCTCTCAATCTGATAATAGCGCTGATGAAGCATCTTTGTCAAAGACAGTTTGGGGTCGTAATCTTCCAAAACCTCCTTCTACAGCCCCCTGAGAACGCCCATGTTGTGTTGGTTCCATGTGCTGTGGCTCTCTTTCTCAAATTGTGCTTCATTTTGCGCTCCAGCAGTTCCAAAATGCAGAGGACGGCTTCGCGAAGTATGCGTCGCCGCATGTTTTCCCGTCATGGGAAGGAAAGAAAGGTTTTCATGGCTAAAGGTACTGTCAAGTGGTTCAACAAGGACAAGGGATACGGTTTCATCAGCAGCGAAACCGGAGATGACCTGTTCGTCCACTTCTCCGAAATCAAAACCGATGGATTCAAGAACCTTGTCGACGGCCAGTCGGTCGAATTCGACGTCGGTCATGCGCAGGATGGTCGTCTGCGTGCAGAGAACGTTCGCCCTCTGTAAATCCACACGACAGCAACCTTCGTTCGAAGGTTCGAGCCGTCCTTTCGAGGACGGCTTTTTTTATGCATGCTGAAAGTTGAAGCACTTGTTCCCCCGCCGACCTTTATTGCGTTTTCGTTTTCACATTTTCCGAACGAATATTCGAGCCTTCCCCCATATCGTCGATGCTACATAAGCACAAATCCGTCGAATCAGCGATTGTTGCCATGCTGGATCGATCCTACTGTGGAGCCAGCATGATCCGGTCCAGTCGAATGCATCGAATCATGCAGGTATGAAATCAGCATGGAAAGGGAAATTATGGGAAAAGGGGAATCAAACGAGATGAGCACTGCGAAGGCAGGTTGCTCACGGAGGAGTTTCTTGAAGGGTGCGGCGGCTACGGCGATTGGAACCGCTGCAACAATGGGTGGCGTTTTCTCTACGGGATGCGCTCCATCGAAGACGGCATCGCGTCCCAGCGATAGCGGGTCGGCAGTCGGTACGCAAACCACTGCATCGACCATCAACCCGCAGGACGATTCGTATCTGCAGTATACGACGGATTATTCCGCCATCTTCCAGCCGCTGCAGATCGGCAAGCTCAAACTGCGCAACCGCATCGTCAAGTCTGCTGCCGGCAGCGATTCGATGAATAGTTCCATCGGAGCTCCTGCGCTTGATTTTTACGGCAATATCGCCAAGGGCGGCGCTGCTATGCTCTGGGTCGAATCATGCAATGTCTTTACCGACGGAACGGGCCGTGGCAAGCTGACCTTGCAAACCGATGCCGACTGTGCAAAATTCACTCCTCTCACGGATATCATCCATGAGAACGGTGCTTACTGTGGCATGCAGGTGTACGGATTCTGGAGCAAGGCCTCGTCTTCTGTCGATCATGCTTCTCCGTACGAGATGGCGATTGCCCGCAAACCGCTTTCGACCGATGAGGTCAAATCCAACATCGAGCAGTTGGTCGCTGCAGCTGCCCGCATGAAGAAGGCTGGGTTCGATGGCATTGACCTCAACGCATCCTGCGACCATATGTTCGCTATGTTCCTGTCTCGTTATTGGAATACCGAGCGCACCGACCAATACGGTCCGCAGAGCCTTGAGAACCGCGCCCGTATCATCACCGAGCTCATCCAAGGTATCAAGCAGACTTGTGGCAGCGATTTCATCGTCCAGGTGCTCTATAGCGGCGTGGAAGAAGTCGTATCGACGCTAGGCAATAACGCCGGATGCACCACGGTTGCCGAAGCGGCTGCGTTTGCAAAGCTGTTTGAGAAGGCCGGCGCCGATAGCCTTCAGATCCGTAGTGCCTGTTTCGGGCATCATGCTTCGGGCTTCTTGTATGATTCGTTGCATATCGGCGTTCCCGGCAATACCGGATTCCAAAACCAGATTGATTACAGCAGGCATCTCAATGGCAAGGTCATCGGTTCGCATGGTGGCGCGGGCGCGCTGCTCGACGTTGCGAAGGAGATCAAAGCCGGAGTGTCCATCCCCGTCGGTGCCGTAGGCGTGCTCGATCCTCGTTTGGCGCCTGATATGGTGAACGACGCTATTGCCAATGGCAGCGTCGACTTCCTATGCATGAACCGCCCCTTGTTCGTCGATCCCGAAATGCCCAACAAGCTGAAAGACGGGAAACGCGACGAGGTTGCCCCCTGCAACCATTGCCTGACATGCTTCGAATCCCTGGTAGGACCGAATACCCCTGAAACATGCCGTGTGAATGCCACCGTGCAGCGTGCATGTCTCGATGTCATGCCGGAAGGCTCGACACCCACGCCTGCGAAGACCAAGAAGAACATCATGGTCATCGGCGGCGGCCCTGCTGGAATGGAAGCCGCCCGTATAGCGGCAGAGCGAGGCCACGAGGTAACGCTTTACGAAAAAGGCTCGTCCCTCGGCGGCATGATGACGTTTGCAGCCAGTATCAAAGGATCACACGAGAAGATCGGTGATTTCCAGAAATACTTAGTCAAGCAGCAAGATGTCAAGGGTGTCAATGTGGTGTGCGGTCAAGAGGTCAACGCATCGTTCGTCGATGACAAAAAGCCCGATGCCGTCATCGTTGCAACCGGTGCGGTACGACCTGAAGCAACGCTTTCGTCAAGCAGCGGAGTCAATGTCGTCCAGGTCCAAGATGTGGCATCGAGCGACATCGGCGATACTGTTGTCATCGTTGGCGCTAATTTCCAGGCAACCGATACCGCGATGTTCCTTTTGAACCGCGGCAAGAAGGTCATCTTGGTAAACTCCGGTACGGCTGCAGACATCGACAAAGAACAGCCGGGTTGGATTCAGGTGGGCGTGAAGTCCTTCTTGCAGCAACAAGGCACACGCGTGTTCAATTCCTCCAAAGTTGCGTCGGTCGATGATTCAGGCGTCACTATATCATCGTCGTACGGTGCTACCGAGGACGTGTCCTGCAACACGGTCATCGAGTGCCCGCCGATGAATGCGAACAAGGACCTCTACGATGCTCTTTCGAAGAAATACGAAGCCTACATGGTCGGAAACTGCAGCAATCCGTCCACTATCGCAGACGCTATTGCAACAGGCAATCTGACTGCCCGCAAGCTCTAGCATATAGTTTTCCCCACCGCAAAACGGCACTCCGGATTATCCTGGGGTGCCGTTTTCATTTAGAAGACGGAAAACGAGATCAAAAGGACGATACGTGCGGCTCTCGTTTTCTGTAAGTTGTCTCGTTATAGCGGCATATCGATCAGGTCGAGCAGCTCGTCCCTTGTCGTTATGCCGCATTTCGCATAAATGTGCGACACATGGGTCTTGACGGTGCTGGGGGCGATGCAAAGCAGGCGCCCGATGCTTTCATAGCTTCTTCCCTGCAACAGGCATGAAAGGACTTCTTGTTCGCGCGGGGTCAATCCGTAGCGTTTCGCGGTTTCTTCAAGGTGGGGATGCTCCCCCGGCCGTCGCTCGGACGCAACGGCTTCCATAAAGTGGCGAATAGATACGATGATAAGGTAGACAAGGTAGGCTAGCAGAATAGCGATGCATACGAGGGTTCCAGAACTGACGTTCATGGTGTTTTCCAAAGCGGAGCCGATAAGGTATCCGGCTTCGTTCAGGCAATAGACCGCGCACAGCCATCGCCAGGGAGAAATGCCGAATCGAATCCTGAGCGAAGCAATCATCGAGAATAAAACGATATCGAATAAGGGCGCAGCCGCAAACGAGACCGTCCATAAAAACCCGTTGATGCCTCCGGCGATCGAAACGCCAACCAAAAGCAAAACTGTTGCTATCAGCAAACTCGACACGTAGTAGACGAAAAAATAACGCGGCTCACTTTTGGTTTTGCGCAGCAAGATGAAGATTATCGCAGCAAATACCATGAGCGCTGCGACGATGATGATACTGCCATAACTCGTATAATCTCCGGGGTCGACCACCATGAGGCCGATAACGAAAGATGAGACGAAGCTGGTGATGATCAATGTGCGACAAGAGGAATTCGCCTGTCGGTTTTCTGGGAATACCATATTGGCATTCGGTTCATCGGGTTCCCGCTGATGGAGGGATTCGGATAGCAGCAGAAGCGAGAGGATTATCGCCATCATATGGATCGAGAAAGATACAATGGCCCCTATCGGCGTATTGGGAAGCAAGACGATGGGCAAATTGGAAACGGCTGAGCCGATTGCAAACGAAACGGCGATGCCTGCCAGCGACATTGCGGGTCGTTCCTTCTCGTACACGGATATCCATAAGCAGCAATAGATCGCATAGCCCGCGCCGAAGCAGCAGCTAGAAAGAGCAACGGCATAGCCGGGGTCGACGGCCAAAAGTATAACGGCAACCTGCAGTACCGATCCGACCACCAGCAAAGCGGCCGATGTCCAGTAATACACACCCATGCGCCGACGGCTGCCGCTTCCCAGAATAGCCAGCACAGCCCAGAGAACAAGAGCCGACATATCGAATACTATGCGGAAATCAAAATAAGCGGCCTCTGGGTAGAAAGCCGTGAACATACGCGAGAAAAGCATTGGGGTCACAATGAACCCAAAAAGCGCGAAACGTTTCCCCGTCATTAAAAATCCCCCTCTTCCCTGCATTCTGCATTACACACTATAGTGGAGCCGCCTGTTTAATGACAAGGTTCGGGGGATATCGAGCAGAATTAGGTGAAAAGACCATGCTCTATGGGGAAATCCATCCTGCTTCAAGGGAATCGAGCATGTAAACCAGACATGATGCAGCCCTCCCCCGCTTATGCGCCACGCGGGAGGGAGGGGAATCCGGGGGCGGGCTGCAAAGCTGCAACCTGGCGCAGGCCAGCACTGCGCCAGGTGCGTTGACGCACTCGCCTATTTGCCCAAGTACTTCTTGGCGTTCTTCATAGCGAGGCGTCCTGAATTGACCGCCCAAGCGGCCTGGGATCCGGGGGCTCGGGTGACATCATAGGAGTCGCCGTACAAGCCGCCAGCATCGGATCCACCGGCATACAGGCCGGAGATGACATTACCCGATGTATCGAGTACTTCTATGTCGGGATTGACTTTGATGCCGCCGCATGTAGTGTAATAACCGTCCGCAACTTCGCAGAGCCAATACGGGCCGGTTGCAAGCTTATGCATGTATTGCGCGCGTTTTCCGAAATCCTGATCAGCAGTCGTATCGTTCGGGTCGAGACCCACTGCTGCATCGCAGAATCGATTGTACGCATCGACTGTTTCCTTGACAGCAGCCGGATCCAATCCTGCAGCTTGCGCGACTCCTTCGATTGAGTCTCCTACATGGCATGCATCGCATTTCTGGAGCGTCTCACGTGCCGTCGTCAAGGGCTTGCCGGGTTGCCCGAAGGAGAATACTTGGCTGTAGGGGCCGCTTGCCTCCCAATTCTTCATGTCTTGCTCGGTGAACATGATGAATGTACGTTTCTGATTGCGCACGCATATTCCAGCGCCTGCAAAGTCGTCCACCCAAAGATCTTCATTGCAGAAGCGCTTGCCCTTTTCATTCATCCACAACGTCGGTTGGACGCCTGCGGAATAGGCATCGGTCGTCCAGGTGGCCGTGATGGCGCCTAAAGGCACGGGTCCGCACCACATGACGGTTCCGAGTCCTTCGGCAAAATCGGCACCGGCATCCTTTGCAAGCTTGAGCCCGTCTCCGTCGCGGCAATTCATTCCGAGGGCCTGGATGTTCTCGTTCTTCGTTTCAGAAACGCTGTAGAGCATATCCGTATTGTTAGCGTACCCGCCCGAGCCCACCATGACGATGGGAGCCTCGACTTTGAGGACCTTCCCCTTGTCGTCTTCGGCAAGGAGGCCGGTAACCTTTCCGCTTTCGACCAGTATCTTACGGGCGAACATATTGAAACGGGCGTCCACTCCAAGGCGCTGGGCTTCTTTCCCGAAACACTCCATGAAGTATCCGCCGGGGCTTGCGCTTGTACCTTTGTCGTAGACGTGCCATATGCGGGGACCGGATCCGATGGATATATTCCCTTCGAATTTGATGCCATGGCTTTCGAGCCACTCGATCGTTTCGGCGGTCTGTCCGAAGAAGTTGGAATATAGTTCATGCTGCGGTATCCAATGATGGTACGTCAGGCAAGCCTTGGAGGCCGCTTTAACGCCATAGTATTCGCCATTCCAGTAGACCCCGCCGTTTGCTTCAGTGTAATGGCTTTGCAGGGCCGTCATGCCCTCTGTGCCGATGAATGATCCGCCGTATCCACTCAAACGCTCGATTATTATCGGTTTCAACCCTAGGTCTATCGCCTGTATGGCAGCGGCGGTGCCTGTACCGCCTGCGCCGATAATGGCGATATCGGCTTGCACGGTATCGCTCGGCTCGGCTATGGCCTTCAACGCCCAGATGGCATCATCGGACGAGGCACCGCTTGACGTGTCTGTCGATCCCGATGATGCAGCTGCCGGAGAGTTCGCCCCTTTGGGTGTGCAGGCGACAAGGGTCGACCCCGCTGCGCCAGCAGCGAGAACCCCCATACCGGTTAAAAACGATCGGCGGCTCAGACCCGACCCGCTGCCATGGCCGTAAGATTCGTAGTCCATAGTTTCCCCTATTCTCGTTCCTCGATGTTCGGGCCCTTATGCCGAACTCCCTCGATGGGCGTATTCTCTTATGCCCGGCAGATGCTCCACAAGGGTTTCCGTCACAGCTGAAAGTTCGATATCGGAACCGTTTGTTTCCACCGCAGGCGGCGGGGCCTATGCGAAACGTGCGATAATGCTATTCTCACAAGCGAATGGGAGGTTCGCGAATGAACAGGGAGCAACTTGGGTATTTCGCCTTAGCCTATCAGACGCATAGTTTTCCCGCAGCAGCAGCGCAAGTGCCTATGTCGCCGCAGGGACTTGCAAAATCGATACGCAGTATCGAGCAGGAATTGGGGGTATGCCTCTTCAGCACTGATGCGACTGGTGCGCGCATCCCGACTGACTATGCTGACGAACTGATGGGGTATGCCAATAAGGTCGACATTGGGTACACGCAGCTTGTCGAGGCGTTCGAAGGCATCAAAGCCCGCGAGAACAAGACCGTACGCCTTGCCACTTCGCTTGGGATTATAGGGTATCTGGGAGTGTCCTGTATCGAGGCATTCCAGCAATGCCATCCTGACTTCCGGATAAAATACAGTGAAATGAACGATTTGATCTGCGATCAAGCTCTGCGGAGAGGTGCTTATGATATGGCCTTGACGCTGGCTCCGTTCTCGAGCGATTTTGTCACGATTGAGATCCATCGCGAACCGGTATGCTTCTGGGTAAGGAAAGACAACCCGCTTTCGGGAAAGAGCATTCTTACCGTCGCCGATTTGGATAATCAGAGAATATCGATGCCCGGCGAGGATATCAAATGCTATGGGACGCTGATGGGTCTTATGGATAAAGCGGGAGTCAAACCACGAGAAATAGCTACTTCTCCTGAAATATTCTGGCATTACCAGCATGCCCTTCATGGTCAGGGGCTGGGGTTTACCGTCGAGCATCTTGCGGGTATCGATGCTTTCTCTCAAAATCTCCAGGTTATTGCAATTCCTTTCGAAGGATTTTCTTGGCGTATCGGGCTGTCCTATCTTCCTTCACATGCTCCGACGGATTTCCAAGAAGAGTTCTACGATTTCCTGCTTGATTACACGCGAAGGCGCTTTGATTGACCGTTTCGTGCCAGCCGGCGTCTTCGCTCGCTGAGAATCGAAACCTGAACGCATAAGGGGCAGGAATGCATGTTCCCGCCCCTTGCTCGATGGTGGTTCTGCTGTCTTTGAAAAATCAGGTGAATTGCCTATAGCTTCCGTGCGACAAGGTTACCGGATTTGATTGCCTCGGCGATATTCCAGGGATCTGAGCAATCGCCGATGGAGTACACCTTCATTCCCGAGAGCGCATTGGAAAGTTCGGTATCGGGCAGATAATCCAAGGCTTCGATTACGGTATCGCAGGCAAAGTCGATGTCGGTGCCCAGCTCGCCGCTGACCGTTATCGTTCCATTGCCGATTTTTGCAACTTTCGCATTCGGCCATATGCGTGAGCCTCGAGCATAGAGCATAGGTGTTGAGAATGTTTTGACCCAAGCTGACTGTCCCTTGTCGAGATTGGCAACAGGCTCGTCAAACACCATGTTGACCTGCTTGCCTTGCGCGACTAGATATTGTGCGGTGTCAAACGCTCGTTCGTTCGCCCCGATGACGCACACGTTGGATCCAATGGGGCTGTTCATGAAATCGTCTATGGCAATCACATTCGTGCCGTCGTTAGATACCAAGTTGGAATTTTGCGTTTTACCGCCTGTTGCGATGACCACGGCATCAGGTTTCTCGCTGCGTACGAAATCGGCATCTACTTCATGCCCCGTAACGACCTTTACGCCGCAAAGTTCTTGCTGCTTTTTCAAGTAATCGCACAGGATATCAAGATTCTCATGCGGTCCTTTTACGGCATGGGCAAAAGGCAGCAATCCTCCAAGTGAACTTTTTTTCTCATACAACGTGACGGTATATCCACGCTGCGCCGCTACGCGGGCTGCTTCCATTCCAGCAGGACCACCGCCGATAACCATGATGTTTTTCTTTCCTTGGACTGCGGGGGGTTCGTAGCCTTCGGGCATTTCTGCACGATATGCGCGCTGGGTGCAGGCATTCACGCGGCAGTGCTCGTATACCTTGCCCTGTTTATCGAAATCATAGTGGCAATGCAGGCAACGCGTGCAGGGAGCGATCTCGTCGAAACGTTGCTCTTTCAGCTTGTTTACGTATTCGGTATCTACCGTCAAGGGTCGGTTCATCAGGAGAAAGTCGATTTTTCCATCTTCCAAAGCCTGCTCGATCAAGTCCGGGGCATGGGCTGGATCCATGTACGTAACGCATCCGACGGGAATAGAGACAGCAGATTTGATTTCTCCGGCTACATCGATCATCAAACCGCATCCGGAATGATCGGCAGACAACTTGCCTTCCCAATGGCGGGAAAAATCGAATTGAGTACCATAGGATGTTGTCCCTTCGATGCCATATCCTGTGAAATAAAGGTCGGCGGCAAATTCCGCAACATGCATTCCGGATGGTCCGATGCGTACGTGGATGCCATTTGCTCCCGCCGATTCAAGTTCCTTCACAATCTCTTTGTTCTCTTCGACTGTGGTGTAGAGCGAATTCTGTCCGATGTTCTTATCGTTTTCTTCAATACCGTTAATGAGAACCTGCACCGGATAGTCCGCGCCGCATGCCTTTTTGATGCCTTGTATGATTTCGCATACGAAACGCGTGCGATTCTGGAAAGATTGCGGACCATATTGATCGGTGCGAGCGTTGCGCATGCGTGAGAAGAATGCTTGAGGAAGATTGTTTCCTGCTGCATTGACTTCGATCGCATCGATTCCTCTATCTTTCAGATAGCGTGCGGCCGAAATATAATCTTCTTGCAGGGTGTGGAGCTCGTCTAATGTCAAGTCGGCTGCAACCGCCGAATCGAAACCCGAAAGCGCTTTGGTTCCGCTGAAGGTATACCCCATACAGGAGAGCTGATACCCTACGTGTCCGCCTTCAGCATGTACGGCATCGGCTATCTGCTTGAAAGGGATGGTGCCGCGTGCTTGTTTGCGATTCAGCGGAAAATGGTCGAACATATCGGCACAGTCCTCAATCCACTCCATAACGACCCCGCCTTTAGCGAAGTTGGTATAGTAGGCGACCATTTCGTCGACATTGGACTGCGTATCCGATCCTGCAGCTGATTTGACTATTCTGTTTGCAAGAGTCATGCCGCCGAATTTCCATTCTGAAAATAGCATGTCAAGATTTTTGCCCGTGCTCTTGCTGTCTGAATCCTGGGGATTCAGTTTTGCCGCGCTTTGTCGGATTGTCGTTTGGTCGTCAGGTGCAGTGGAGCCGTTTGCGTCCTTTTTCGAGGACTGCGAAGTTTTAGCAGGCGCACAGCCGACCAAACCCATACTGCTTATGCCGGCGCCTATAGTTCCAAGAGCGGCTCCCTTCATGAAATCGCGCCGCGATACTCCTGCGTGTCTCCCCATATGTATTCTCTCCTCCTTGTTGTGCCAGCGGCCGTATGCCGCATCGGCTTGAGGAAAATATAGGTGCTTATCGAGGGTCGAGGTAATCGACGTTTAGTTTGATTCTCTTGTCACATAGGGAAACGAAGCATCGTCGATTCGTTTGATATGGTTCTTATGAGAGGTTGTTCACTTCTTTGGCCTGGTCTTTTGTTTTCTCATCTCCGAACGGGTTGAGCAGATCGATCAATTCGTCTCGGGTGCCTACGCCGATTTTTGCAAAGATATGGTTCACATGGGTTTTAACCGTTGAAACCGATATGAATAGTTTTCGGCTGATATTGGCGTAGCTGCGTCCTTGCAGCAACAGTTCCAGTACATCGCGTTCTCGAGATGTCAGCCCGTAGCTGTGCGCAAGCGACGCTATCAGGGTATCGAGAATTGAAACCATTGATTCTTTGCTACTCGAATCCCGTACAACTTGGAAGAGCGTATCGAAGATGGCAAAACCGAGAAACGCTACAAGCAGGAAGACCCCTATCATATTGCCCACGAAAGGGGGCGCCGAAGCTTTGATTGCAAAACCCAAGGCAAATGCCAGTTCTTTGGAAGCGAATGCAAGACAGATGAAACGATAGTACCTAGATCCGAAAGATCGGGCTATGGAGGCGAGAGTACCCATGAATACGATGTCGAATTGAGCG
>Ga0062381_10000202_pt1 | contig 15513 bp, 17 predicted proteins | sample DOMMetBare1Fresh_2_FD_59506 | JGI IMG/M metagenome (GOLD analysis project Ga0062381, IMG submission 59506) | Wetland sediment microbial communities from St. Louis River estuary, USA, under dissolved organic matter induced mercury methylation -... | ecosystem: Environmental > Aquatic >... | reverse complement strand
GGCGGAACACGTGTTGCTGAAAAAAGGAGGTGTACATATGCCGAATGCACAGAACAAGGAAATGCTCGTTCAGATCAAGGAAGATCTGCAGGACATCTCCGCTCTTTGGATTGTGGACTATCGCGGTCTCAGCGTGAAGGAAGCCCAGCAGCTTCGTCGCGACATCCGTTCCGCGGGTGCTCACATGACGGTCTACAAGAATACGCTCATGCATCTCGCCCTTGCCGACGCAGGCTTGCCTACGATGGAAGATCTGCTGGAGGGGCCGAGCGCTTTCGTGTTCGCCAAAGAAGATCCTGCTGCAGCCGCCAAGGCCATCAAGACCTTCGCCAAGGGTAACGAGAATCTTGTTATCAAGGGCGGTCAGATGGACGGCGTGCAGTACAACGCCGAGCAGGTCGAGGCCATCGCCTCGCTGCCTTCTCGCGAAGAGCTCATGGGTCAGATCGCCGGTCTTATCTCCGGTGTGGCTCGCGGTCTCGCCGTTACGATCAACGGAGTGCCCCAGGGTCTTGCCCAAGCTATCTCTCAGGTATCCGAACAGAAGCCCGCTGCGTAGAGCTTGCGGCATATGCGGCTTACCTGCCGCGTAGACAACGAAGAAGACCGAGGTGCCTCGGTCATTTTGAAAGGAACTAACATGGCTGTGACCAAGGAAGAAATCATTGAAGCTTTGAAGGAGATGTCCCTGCTGGAGGCATCCGAACTGGTGAAGGACATCGAGGAGACCTTTGGCGTTTCCGCTGCTGCTCCTGTTGCCGTTGCTGCTGCCGCTGCTCCTGCTGCTGCCGCTGAAGAGAAGACCGAGTTCGACGTAGTGCTGGAAGGCTTCGGCGACAACAAGATTGCCGTCATCAAGGTCGTCCGCGAGATCACCGGCTTGGGCTTGAAAGAGGCCAAGGAAATGGTCGAGGGCGCGCCCAAGGCCATCAAGGAAGGTCTTGCCAAGGACCAGGCTGAAGAACTGAAGGGCAAGCTGGAAGATGCCGGCGCTGCTGTTACCCTGAAGTAAACAAGCTTCATTCGGTATAAAGAGAAAGCCGCCTTCGGGCGGCTTTCTCTTTATCTGAGTATATGCGATTCGATATGCGTGCAGGGAGGTCCGTTGGCTGCAATGCGCTGTGCGATTGCCGGATTAACCCATGCGATGGGTTGAGAATTCAGGATCGTCGGTCCATTCAATGACGCTTCCTGCTATGAGTGTTGCCGGCACATCGATTACTCGTTGGTTGGATGAGCCGCGAAAACGCAGCGAGATGTCCTTGAGATCTTCTTCGAACGGCCCGTCGACTAGTATGTCGAGGCACTCCACTATCGCATCGGTGTCATCGGTATGACGCGACCCTGAAACAAGGCTTTCCCACGTATCCCCGGTATACATCCAGATGCTTTTCTGCGGGACGCGGCGATGAACTTCTTGAAGGAAAGGGGCGAGGGCCTGTTGGTTGGCGGGCTCCATGGGCTCGCCGCCCAACACGGTCAAGCCATGAATCCAAGGCTTTTCGAGGCTCTTGATGATCGTTTCAGCGACAGCATCATCGAACAGCTGCCCGAATGAGAAATCCCATGTTTCCGATTGAAAGCACCCGGGGCAATGATGGGTGCATCCGGAAACGAACAAAGTGGTTCGCACACCTTCTCCGTTGGCAATATCGCAGTATTTGATGGTGCTGTAATGCATAGAGGTTCTCCTTTGATGCGGAAAACGGGCTCTCATAGATTCGAGGCCCGTTTTCTTGCGGATGTGCGACCTGTTTTGCAGTATGCCGCGCATCTTTTTCTTATGCTGGAGCGATGCGCGGCATGGATATTACAGATGCATGACGCGATCTTTAATTTCCTCGGTACGCCCCTGATTCCAGAACTGCGTGCCGATGTACCCGCAGGTGCGGCGTGCAACGTTCAATTTTGATTGATCGCGGTTTCCGCATTGAGGGCATTCCCATACCAGCTTGCCGTCTTCTTCGACGATCTTTATCTCCCCATCGAAGCCGCAATCCTGGCAGTAGTCGCTTTTCGTATTGAGCTCTGCATACATGATGTTGTCGTAGATGTATTCCAATACGGTCATGACGGCTTGAAGATTATCCTGCATGTCGGGAACTTCGATATAGCTGATGGCTCCGCCGGGAGACAGGCGTTGGAACTGGCTTTCGAACTTCAGTTTGGTGAATGCATCGATCTCTTCGCTGACATGGACATGGTAGCTGTTTGTGATATAGCCCTTGTCGGTTACGTCGGGAATGATGCCGAAACGGCGTTGCAAGCATTTGCTGAACTTGTACGTCGTCGATTCCAATGGGGTTCCGTATAGGCTGAAATCGATGTTGTGCTCGGCCTTCCATAGAGCGCACATGTCATTCATGTGCTGCATGACCGAAAGCGCGAAAGGAGTTGCCTCGGGATTGGTGTGGGATTCGCCGGTCATGTACTTGGTGCATTCGTATAAGCCCGCATATCCCAACGATATGGTGGAATAACCGCCATAGAGCAGTTTATCGATGGGCTCGCCCTTTTTGAGGCGGGCCAGGGCGCCGTACTGCCACAGAATGGGTGCAGCATCTGACAAGGTGCCCTTCAAGCGGTCGTGCCTGCACATAAGCGCTTTGTGGCACAGTTCGAGGCGTTCGTCGAATATCTGCCAGAAGCGGTCCATGTCTCCGCCGCTCGAAAGGGCCGCGTCGACCAGGTTTATCGTGCAGACGCCTTGGTTGAAACGGCCGTAGTACTTGGGCTTGCCCGGTTCGTAATTCAGGGCATTCGCTACGTTGTCGAATCCGTTTCCACTGCGGTCCGGAGTGAGGAACGAACGGCAGCCCATGCAGGTATAGCAATCGCCGTCGCCGTTGCCATTGATCTTGTCTTCAAGCATCTTTTTTTCGCTGATGTAGTCGGGCACCATGCGTTTTGCGGTGCACTTGGCTGCCAGCTTGGTAAGGTCGTAGAAAGGAGCTCCGGGAGCGATATTGTCGGGCTCGAGTACGTATATGAGCTTCGGGAAGGCTGGTGTGATCCAAACCCCTTCTTCGTTCTTTACGCCCTGGTAGCGCTGTCTCAAAGTCTCTTCGATGATCATCGATAGGTCGTGTTTTTCCTGCTCGTTCTTCGCTTCGTTCAAATACATGAAGACAGTGACGAACGGTGCTTGCCCGTTGGTGGTCATAAGCGTGACAACCTGGTACTGGATTGTTTGGACCCCGCGGCGGATTTCTTCGCGTACCCGGTCTTCAACGACCTGCTCGATTTTGGAAGCGTCGGCTTCCAAACCGAATTCGCTCATTTCGGCAGCGACGTTTCGACGGATTTTCTGCCGGCTGATATCGACGAAGGGCGCCAAGTGGGCGAGAGAGATGCTTTGCCCGCCATACTGGCAGCTGGCTACTTGTGCGATGATCTGCGTGGCGATATTGCAGGCGGTCGAAAAACTATGGGGCTTTTCGATGAGGGTGCCGGAAATGACCGTGCCGTTTTGCAGCATGTCCTCCAGATTCACCAAGTCGCAATTATGCATGTGCTGGACGTAGTAATCGGAATCGTGGAAATGGATAAGTCCGTTTTCGTGGGCTTCGACTACATCCGAAGGAAGCAGGAGGCGCATGGTGAGGTCTTTGGAAATCTCGCCTGCCATGTAGTCGCGTTGCACCGAATTGACCACGGGGTTCTTGTTCGAGTTTTCTTGCTTGACTTCTTCGTTGTTGCACTCGATGAGGGACATGATGCGGTCGTCGGTGGTGTTCGATGTGCGTTTGAGGCCTTGAACGTAGCGGTAGATGATGTATTTTCGTGCAACCTCGAAGCATCCGAGCGCCATGATCTGATCTTCTACCATGTCTTGGATTTCTTCAACGATGGGGGCATGACCGCAGGCTTCGCATTCGGCGGTTACGTTATTGGCTGCCGTAAGGATCTGAGCTTGAGTCAAACGATTTTCCTGTACGACTTCTCCGTTCGCTTTTGCTATAGCGCTCACGATTTTCGTGACGTCGAACGTGACCTCTGAGCCGTTGCGTTTGATTACCTTCATATCGTCCCTTCGTTCTTCATGCTCATTTCGATATACCATGTTTTGCACCTAAAAAAGGCGGTATGCAAGCCTTGACTTTTTCTATAAGCTTCCCTTTACGTGTAAGGAGTCTCCTAATATGTAGGAGTCAACATAAGATATAAACACAATATATAGTGTTTATAAATGAAAGTAAATCAATAACATTAATAACGGAGAACGCGGTCGATGAGAGGCGGCCGAAGGGATGCTATTCCAATGCGAGCAGTGCCGCCCCGATTGCTCCGCAAAGCTGGGCGTTGTCGCTGATCGATACTGTGCGGCTTAGTTTTTTCTCGATTGCTCGGACTACGCCGACGTTCTTCGAGACACCGCCCGTCATCATGATGACGTCTTCGACTCCCACGCGCTTTGCCAAGGAAGCGGTCTTCGCTGCGACCGATCGATCGATGGCTGCCACGATATCGGCAAGTTCGACATCATGGGCGACAAGCGATACAACTTCGGATTCTGCGAATACGCTGCAGGTGCTCGATATGGCGACATTTTGTTTGCTGGAAAGCCCTATGGTGCTCATGCGGTCCAGCCCTATCCCGAGGGTACGTGCCATCATCTCGAGAAAACGGCCCGTGCCAGCTGCGCATTTGTCATTCATGGCGAACGTGCGGACATGGCCGTCCTCATCGATGCTGATGGCCTTGCTATCCTGTCCTCCGATGTCGATGATGGTGCGTACGCGGGGGTCGAGGTAGTGGGCTCCTTTGGCGTGGCAGGTGATTTCGGTCACGCTGTCGTGCTTCCCGCCGATAGCATCGCGCCCGTACCCGGTTGAGACGATGCGTCCGACAGCTTTGCGCTCGATGCCGAAACGATCAAGGGCCTCGTTCAGGCTGCGTTCGGCGCTGGCGGTGGCGCTGCCGCAGGTGGGGAGGATGACCGATGCGACGATGCCGCCGTCGCGGTTCATGATAACGACATCGGTCGATGTCGATCCACTGTCTATGCCGGCGACGAGCGGGCTCGTGGAAGATGAGGCCATTGCTGGTCCTTTCGCGGACTGTTGGGCGAATCCTTCTGCAAAGGCTTCGACGCGTGTGCGTACCTGGCCTTCTCCTTGTTCGGTAAAATCGCTCTCAATCTGCAGGAAGGGCATATCGAGGCAAGAAGCGAGACGTGCGCATTCATTACCGTAGTAGTCGCAGAATCTGATGGTGTGGTAGATGATGCCGCGCAGATGGGGATCTTCCGTCAGCTGCCTTCGTGAAGTCGAATCGGCCATGCGCGCGCAGGGAGTTTGGCCGAGAAGCGCCGCTGCATACGATTGCAGATCGTGGGAATCCGTCTTCCTCGATAGATCGAGACGCAGGTCGCGCAAACCGAGGCAGGTCAGGTTTTTGACGGGGAGCGGAAGGGCGTCGTTCGCATAGTCGATGAACTGCGCAGAAGCCCGCACGCCCATGATGCCGATGTAGGGCTCGTCTGCAGGGCTCGGCTCTGCCTGTGTTGTAATCGCCGCATGAAAGGCGGATGCATCGAACGTTCGCCCGCTGTATGCCGCGTACGCGTTGCACAGGCGGACGAGCTCGGACGTTGCTTTGTCGATGGCGCAGCCGTCGGTGCAATGCGGCAGGTCCATCAGGTATGCAAACGAGCACGTACCTAGGGATTCCAGGACCTCGTAAGTGCGACGCATAGTATCGCAGCAGTTGACGAGTACTATTTCGTCAATCGTCCCCTGCGCTGCAGCCTGGACAATTGCCTTGCCGAACCCGCAGATGTTGGGGTGGACGATGCTTTCGGCTGTATCGAAATCGGCAGGAGCCTGATCGAAGCCGATGCAGCTTACGCCGAAACCGGCGAAAAGTTCGACAGGGGCGTATTTGCACGTGTAGATCATCTAGGCGATCGCTTCTTCCGAATCAGGTTCGTCCTGTGCAAGGAAGGCATTCTGTCCTTCGCCTGTTGTGCCGTGCGCTCGTTTCGTTTCGAGCATTTCCAAGAAAGCGTCAAGGCGGGTAGCTGCTTGCCCTTCGCTTGTGTTTACCCGGTCGCACCCGTCTCCGTCAAGCACGAGGCAGGGAAGTCCTGCATCTTCGATCGCTTTCGAGATGATGCTTGCGGCTCCCAGGGTTGCCTTGCATCCCCACTGGGCGAACAGGACCACGCCATTGGCGCCGGTTCGATCGGCAAGTTCGAGGGCACGCGATATGCGTAGGTCGAGATTGCCGTTGAAGGCGGAATAAACCAAACGGCGGGCCATGGTCTCATAGGGATGCCCAGGGTCGAAATCGCCCATGACGGCATCGGCGGCAAGGTCGCAGGCGGTAATGAAGGCCCGATCGGAGAAGCTCAGCCGCTCGACGACGGGTGAAAGCATATTGGGGATGAGGTGCATCCACACGAGCCGTGCCCCCGTGCTGGAGGGCGCTCTGCCGATTTCGTCTGCGAGCATGGTGGCAAACTGCTCGGCTTCGGGGGTTCCCAAAAGAACGCGATTGACCAGAACTGCGTACATCTCGCTTGTCATGTCGCTGGGGAGGCGATGCGCCCGCTGCGCATCGATGAAGCGATTGTATGCCTCAGCTGTTCGCTGACCGGTGGCGACGCGGTCTTCGAGCACGTGCGGCTCGATGCGCTTGCCTGTGATGTCGGAAACGAATGCGACTAGATGCTCCAACTGATGGGCGACATCGTGTACGGCGTCTTCGCTGCGTTCGTAGGGAACATCGATGAAAAAAGACGGAACATCGAACGTGCGCTGCAGATGGGGGAACGTAATCATGTTTCCGTCGCAGGCGAGGTTGGTGTATGCGATGAATGCCGGTTTAGGGGCAAGGCCGCTTTCCAGCGCACCCAAGAAGGTGCGGTGGTAACTGCACAGTGTTTCCGGGAATCCCGATTCTCCGGCTATGCGCAGAAAATCCTGTTCGCATTGGGTCCCTGCCAAGAAAGCCGAAAGGGTTTCAACGGAATAGGGCATGATGCCGGCGGCCTGCAGCGGTTCGCACGGGGTGAAGAGGCTGACTGCAGCGGATGATTCGGCGTGTTTGAGGGCAAAGCGCACCTGGTCCATCACGGCGCATGCGACGAAGCGGCGCGAAGGGGGCAGGCGCTTATCGGGGTGGGCGGCCAGCATGAGGCGCTGGGCGGCATATCCCGTCAACAGCAGCTTTCGCGAAGCGTCTGGGTGGTCTTCGACTGTGCTGCCGATGATGCTTCCGAATGTTTTGACGATATCCATTGCCTATCAGGTTCCTTGCTCTCGTTCGATTCTATGATACTCGATTTTGCCGTTTGCTTCAGATGGTGGAAGGCGTTGATGTTTGAAGAGCGCGGTACGCGAATCGTTTAAGGTCTGTTCCCGTACCGTTTTCCATCCATCCGTATAATAGAAGGGAAGGAAGTTAATACGTTTCGGTGGGGTGCATGCGTATCCTGATACCGGTTGTATGAACGTGCATCGCAGAGGAAGGCGCCGCATGCCGAAGATATTCATCATAGAGGATGACGCACGTTTGCGTGAAGAGCTCGCCACGCTACTCGCTCGCAATGGATATGAAACCCAATCAGCGGTTGATTTCGGTCGAGCGGTGGCCGAGGTGGTGGCTGTGGCCCCCGATTTGGTTCTGTTGGATTTGTCTCTGCCCCTGATGGATGGGCAGATGATCTGCCGGCGTTTGAGGCAGGAGACTTCGGTTCCCATCATTGTCGTCACGAGTCGCTCCGATGATGCCGACGAGCTTCTCAGCATCAGCATGGGCGCGGATGATTTCGTCTCGAAACCCTACAATCCCCTGATCCTCCTCGCACGCATTGCTGCCATTCTGCGCAGGGGCAATGCATCGGCAGGGGCTGTCGTCTCGTGTGGGAGCGTAACGCTCGATATCTCGCAAGGCGTGGTTTCGCATGATGGCTCTCAGGCCGATTTGACTAAGAACGAGATGCACCTTCTGTATGTCCTGATGAAGCGCGCGGGAGGTATCGTCTCGCGTGCCGATTTGCAGAATGAGCTATGGCAATCGGACGAATTCGTCGATGACAACACTCTTACGGTGAACATCAATCGGTTGCGCCGCAGCTTGGCGCATATCGGTGTGCCCGATGATTTTCTGCAGACTAAGCGCGGCTTGGGGTATACGGTGCAGGCATGAAGTTCGGGGCCTATCTTGCCGACAGGAAAGCGTCGCTGCTGATAGTGGTGCTGGCCATGCTTGTCGGCGTGTCGTCCATGCTCGTGTTCGGCATGGACGAATCTGCAGCGGCGTTCGTCACCTGTCTGATGGTATCGGGCCTGGCGGTTGACATCGCGTATGATTTTGCACGTCGCCGGAGCTTCTACAACCAACTGCAAAATACACTCGAAGATTTGGATAAACGCCATCTCGTGTCAGAGCTTATCGAAAGGCCGGGCTTTTTAGACGGATCGATCGCGTATGATGCGATCAAGGCGGCGGGCAAGAGCATGAATGATGAAATCGCCGGATATAGGCGCGAGTCTGAAGAATACCGCGCCTATATCGAGGCATGGGTCCATGAGGTTAAGACGCCGATTGCTACTGCCGAATTGATGGTGGAGAACAATCGCAATGAAGTAGACCGTGCATTGGATGGGCAGTTGAGGCGTATAGAATCGTGTGTCGAACAGGCATTGTATTATTCACGGAGCACTGCTGTCGAGCAGGATTACCTCATCCGCTCTATCAAGTTGGAGGATTTGGCAAAGAAAGCCGTGCGCGAACACGCCAGAGTTCTCATCGACAACGGCATTCAGCCCATCTTCGGCTCGCTGGATACCTCGGTGTTCGCCGACCCCAAATGGTGTGGTTTCGTACTGGGTCAGATCATCGACAACGCAGGGAAATACCGCAAACCGGAAGGACATGCGGTTCTGAAGCTCGACGCTTGCGTTGTCGATGCAGGCACTGCCGATGAGCGGATCGTGCTTTCTGTGGCAGATAATGGCATCGGGGTCCCGACGGGGGATGTTTCTCGCGTGTTCGACAAGGGGTTCACGGGGGAATCGGGCCGTCGGTTCGGGCGCTCGACCGGCATCGGGCTCTACCTCTGCAAGCGGCTATGCGACAAGATGGGGCTTTCTATTGCGTTCGAATCCGAAGAAGGCAAGGGTTCGACGGTTTTTATCGGCTTCCCCCGGAACGCCATGTATCTTCCTTGAAGCCATGCGCTGCAAGAGAGGTCAGGCGAAGGTGCTGGGGTGCTCGGTGTTGGGGGATATGGCAACCCTTACGGAAACGTAAGGCGGACGTAAGGCGAATCGATGGCATGCGTTGCGACGGCACGGCATAGTAGATATATCGTGCAATGAAGAAGACAGGAGACCAGCATGGCTCATGTATTGGACTGCCGCAACGTAGAGAAGTACTACGGCGGTAAGAACAATCTTACGAAAGCAATCGACGATATCAGTTTTTCGGTTGAAGAAGGCGAGTTCGTCGGCATCATGGGGCCGAGCGGCAGCGGCAAGACGACGATGCTCAACAGCATATCGACGATCGATACCGTTACGGCCGGCCATATCTACGTGGACGGCCGCGATATTACGGCCTTGGGGCAAGGGGACCTTTCGCGCTTCCGCCGCGATCGTCTGGGGTTCATCTTCCAGGACTCCAACCTGCTCGACACCTTGACGGCGTATGAGAACATCGCGTTGGCGCTGACTATCGTCGGGACAAAACCGAGTGAGATCGACCAACGGGTGCGCATGCTTGCCGGCCAGCTGCAGATAGGGGACCATCTGGAGAAGTTCCCCTACCAGCTTTCCGGCGGTCAGAAGCAGCGTGTAGCTGCCGCCCGGGCCCTCATCGGCAATCCCGCGCTCATTCTTGCAGACGAGCCGACGGGTGCCCTTGATTCGCGCAATGCCAAGATGCTGCTCGAAAGCCTTGAGAAGATGAACATCGAGCGTACTGCTACGATATTGATGGTGACGCACGACTCGTATGCGGCAAGTTATTGCCATCGCATCCTGTTCCTGCGAGACGGCAAGGTGTTCAGCGAGATAACGCGCGGTGATTCCAGCCGCAAGGAGTTCTTCGACCGCATCATCGAGGTTGTAAGCTTCTTGGGAGGGGATGGCGCGGATGTACGCTAAGCTCGCCTTCCGCAACATGCGCCGCAGTCTGCGCGACTACGGCATCTACTTTGCCACCCTAGTCGTGGGCGTCTGCATGTTCTACGCGTTCAATTCGATCACGCAGCAGGGGGCTGTTCTGAATCTTTCCGAAGCAGCCGACCGCACATTGGAGCTCCTGTCGATGCTGATCGGCGGAGTATCGGTGTTCCTGGCAGTGGTTCTGGGGTTCTTGGTGGTGTACGCGAACCGCTTTCTTGTGCGTCGGCGTTCCAAGGAATTCGCTATTTATCTCACGTTGGGGATGCGCCGTGGGCAGGTCATGCGCATCGTGGCCCTTGAGACCTTGCTCGTGGGGTTGGTGTCGTTGGGGGTCGGCTTGGCTCTGGGCTACTTGTTGTCCCAGGTCCTGCTGATTGTGACAGCGGCTATGTTCTCGGTGAAGATAGACACGTTCACGTTCTTCTTCTCATGGGAGGCTACGAGGATAACGGTCATATGCTTCCTCGTCATGTTCGCAGTTTCATTCGTCTTCAACGTCATCTCCATATCGCGGTGCCGTCTTATCGACCTGCTGAACACCGACCGTAAGAACGAGCAGGTCACTTTACGCAATTTGCCGCTTTCTGCGACGTTGCTGGTGATATCGATCGTATGCATCGGCGTTGCCTACTGGCTTTTGAAGCAGACCGGTTTGACCGATATCGACCCCCAGTTCATCGCTTCGACGGTGCTGGTGTGCTTGGGCACGTTCCTGTTCTTCTATTCGCTGTCCGGCGTAGTGCTCTACCTCGCGCAGCATAACCGTTCCGGCTACCTCAAGGGCCTGCGTATGTTCACCTTGCGCCAGCTGGGAAACCGCGTGAATACGGCATGGGTGTCCGTTAGTTTGGTCAGCTTGGTGTTGTTCTTGGCTTTGACTTCGACATGCGGTGGGTTCGGCATCGTTTCGGCGTTCAATGCATCGATTAATGCTGCGACGGTCTACGATGCCAGCTATTCTATGTTCTACGGGCATCAAGGCAATGAGAATCCGGCGGCGGCATCCGTCAAACAAAGCGCCGCAGCCGATGACTACCGCATGGACAAGGCATTTGCCCGCGATGTTCCAGGGTGGGGCGATCTTGTTTCGAAGGATGCCCAGATCGATTGGTACGAAGGCGATCCCATAACCAAAGACATGGTCGATCCGCTTGTGTCGCTATTGCCGGACGCAGTGCCGACGGACAACATCGAAGGCACGCCCCTCGATGTAATCCCCCTCTCCGAATTGAATGCAACCCGGGCGCTTTCGGGCTTGGCTCCTGTCACCTTGGCAGACGACGAGTATCTGGTTTGGTGCGATTTTGAGGACATGAAGGCATTTTGGAAAGGTTTCGAAAGCAACAACAAAAGCCTTTCGCTCTACGGCAAGACCTTGCATCCCGGTACTGCAGGCCTCGATGAGACCATTACCGAAACAGCTGCAATGCCTATGAATATGGGGGCTATCGTGGTTTCAGACGACGTGATTCCATCTGATGCCTACGTGAGGCGCTCGGTTCTCAACGTCATGTACAATGGCAGCCGCGATACTATGGACGGCAAGTTCACGACGGCAGTCGATGCGGCGTACGGCTCTCTGCTTGCTGATAATTCCCAGGACTTTTCCTGGCCGGTCAACAACGGCTATACGGCGGTGGAGATGCGCGCTCAAAGCGTGGGTCTGACGGCGGTCATCACGTATCTGGCTATCTATATCGGCGTGATCCTGCTTATCACCTGTGCGGCGATTCTCGCCTTGCAGCAATTGACCGATGCGGCCGACAATGTGTCGCGATATACGCTCATCGAAAAGCTGGGCGCTGATCAGAGGATGATCTACCATGCCCTGTACGAGCAGGTAGGCGTATACTTCATAGTTCCGCTGGTTGTGGCACTCTGCCATTCGGTATGCGCGATGGGCGTTGTCGCCGATACGGTCAAGCTGCTGGGGAACATGGATATTTTCATGCCGCTTGCGACGACGGCCTTGCTGGCAGTGGCGGTGTATGGTGGGTATTATGCAATTACCTGCATGATTTCGAAGAATATGATTCGTCCGCGAAGGTAACGCGGTACGTCGATAGGTGTTTCGATGCGGGTCGGATGGTTCTTGTCCGGCCCGCATCGCGTGGTGAAGGAGTGTCTTGATGGATATGGCGATATTGTATGGCATCCAATCGTGTCTGGGGTGCCCCTTTCTCAATACCGTGATGCCGTATATCACCATGCTCGGCGAGCATGGCGTAGTATGGCTTGCCATTGCAGTATGTCTGATGATTTCGAAGAAATACCGGATGTGGGGCGTGCTTATGCTGATTGCGGTAGCTGCGGCCTACCTCGTCGGCGAAGAGTTGGTAAAGCCCTTGGTGGCCCGTCCCCGTCCGTTCAGCATCGATACGGCATACCAGCTTCTGATTCCCGCGCCTTCAGGGTATTCCATGCCGTCCGGACATACGTCGGCAAGTTTTGCAGCGGCTACAGTGCTGCTGTTTTCTCCTATACGGCGGTGCTGGAAAGCGGGCGCATTCGTGCTTGCCGGGCTGATTGCGTTTTCCCGCCTCTATCTCTTCGTGCATAATCCTTCGGATGTTCTGGCGGGGGCTATCTTGGGTGCGGTGTGCGCCTTGTGCGTCGTGGGGGTTATGCGCGTCGTTTCGAAACGCCGGAATAGCTGACGAGAAACCCGATGCCGGCAATGAAAAGAGCCGATCCCAATCCGGTATAGAAGAAGGCGATGTCGTCGTCTGGCAGGATGCCCAAGACACGCAATCCTATGCCGACGGTCATCATGAAAGCCATGATAAGGTAGGACTTTTTATCGAAGAAGCGCAGTACATGCGTGCGGGCATTGCCGTAGCTGTCGATGCGTTTGGTGTGCTTGCGTACCATTTTGGAGAAAATGCCGAAATGAAATGCCAAGAATACCAGCATGGCCGATCCGACCATCCAAATCGCCCATATGCCATGGGACGCTTGAAGCCCGATGTTGAGGATATTGGCTCCTGCTGCAATCCAGACGAATCCGGCGATGAGAAGCAGTTTGTCCGCAGGGATATGGAACCGTCCTTTTCCTGGGTTCGCCATGCTATGCCTCCTGACGTCCGTCTGCATACAATGATCGCTCAAGCAAGACGAATAGAATCGTGCAGTCATCATGCTTGCGCAGAGCGCCCATCATGGAGTCGAGCGTGAATGCTGCGATTGCCGTTGCGCCGAATTCCGCTACGAAACCGGTTGCATCGGCATCGGCTGCCAATACGTGTTCGAGGGCGTGCTGTATATGGTCGAGGTACTTGGTTTCGCACGCCTTGCCCGTCGTACGAGCCGAAGCGGTGAGCGATGAAACCTGCAGCAGCCAGTCTTCTCGAAAGTGCTCGAGAGCAATTTGCATAGTCGCAAACAGCCGCTTGCAAAAAGGCAGGTAGCCTTCCCCGTCTAGAGGAAGGCAGAAATCATGGCAGAATGCAGTTGAGAAAAACCGTGCGACGATGGCAATATGCAGGTCATCCATTGAGGGGAAGTAATTATATATGGTTCCTGCAGATACATTGCATGCATCGGCGACGGCTCGTGCGGTCACCGATTGCAAGCCAGCTTGCTTAGCCAGTGCATAAGCGGTGTCGATGATCGAAGTCTCGTCTATAAGCTGTTTCGGCATATTCTGCACCCGCCTTTCCGGTTCGACCCATTATGCTGAACATCGTTCATTATAGAGAGCGCGTACGGAGCAATCCAAGACTCGTCACGAACAGCGCGTAGGTTCTCCATGAATGATGCAAATGAATGCGTTTTCGTGCAGAGAAACGCAGTGCGGGAAAGTCAGTGTCCGCGATGCTTTTGCTTACGTTTTGCATGCGCCTGAGCATACCGCTGCTCTTTCTCGGCTTCTTTGCGCTGGCGTAATGCCGTTTTTCTCGATGCCTTCGTTGCCTCGCGTGCTTCGGCTAGGGCAGCCTGTGCTTTCGTACTGGGGTGTGTGGCGGCTAGTTGTTTTGCCGCGTCCCTCTGCCGGCGCTTGGGGTTGCGGGCTGCGGGGGCGATGGTCCCGGCGCATGCGGGGGAGAAGCGCAGCTTCGGCCACTCGACGGCAACGAAGCTGAGGATTCTTTGATCGTCTGGTTCGTTGCCGAAGACGTATCTGCAGGCGTGGTACTCGCCGCTGTCGGTTTCTTCGCAAAGGCCGATCCAGAACCGTCCGTCATGAAATACGGTGAGAATCGATGATGCATTGGTGTGCATGGTCCCTCCTTCTGTGCTGGTACGCTGTTGGAGGGACAACCGAGGAGGCAGGTTACTGGCGGCGGATGTGCGCCGCATCCCGACTACCCGACGGGATCGTGTTTTCACCAACGTGCGAACGATTATACCCGACTAGAGGTGCGAAGCAAGAAAGCGGAAAAAGATGCTTTGCGGCAATACTCTATTATCCTTTGCATTTTGCAATATATATATTGCAAAATGTCAGATATACCGTAATATATAAGAAAGTTGATATCCAAGGAGAAATCAGCGGGCCAATACGGCTGCACGAAGAACACACGATGGAAGGAAGCCATGGGAAAGAATCTGCAACTAAAGGCCGCACGGGTGGCGCGGGGGTTTTCCCAAGCCGATCTGGCGGCTGCGGTAGGTGTAACCCGGCAGACTGTCGGATTGATCGAGTCGGGCGATTATAATCCGACGCTCAATCTCTGCAAGGCCATCTGCACGGCACTGGACAAGACGCTCGACGAGCTTTTTTGGAAGGATTAGCATATGAAACTGTTCGGCAACCCGAAAGACGAGCGGATTACCGCTCAGATGAACCGGTACTACAAGGGTGGGTTCTGGATTATGTCGATACTCATTCTGATCGATTTGTACCTGCGGCTTTCAGCGCAGAATTTTCTGGCCCAAACCGATGTAAACGCCAGTGTCGATGTGAGCCCTATCGAGGCGATCGCCGTATTCGCAGGACTTCTGTATGTATGTGTGCAGATGGTGCGCCACGGAATATTCGACGATGATCTACGCTATGCGGACACGAAAGAATTCCCTCTGGGCTATTGCCTGAAGCTCAGTGCGATTGGGGCGGCGTTGCCGGCTTTCGTGCTGGTGGGGGGCCGCGTGTACAACGAGATCGTGTACGGCGGCATCGGAAGCGTTACGTGGGCTGGTGATATCGCCATGTTCGTAGTGTTTGTCGTATTTCTCTTCGTCGTTATCTATCTGGTTGAATTGGCTACATGGCACGCGACGGCCAAGAGACGCAACCGCTCGGACGACTAAAGACTTACATGCCGCGTATGCGGGTGTGGGGAACATATGCCTGCAAGCAGGGGAGCAGAGCCTGGATATCTTCTACCGGATATGCATGGAGTGCTCCCTTGCCGGCTAGTACGGTGTCGGAATCCCG
>Ga0062381_10000199_pt1 | contig 15554 bp, 11 predicted proteins | sample DOMMetBare1Fresh_2_FD_59506 | JGI IMG/M metagenome (GOLD analysis project Ga0062381, IMG submission 59506) | Wetland sediment microbial communities from St. Louis River estuary, USA, under dissolved organic matter induced mercury methylation -... | ecosystem: Environmental > Aquatic >... | reverse complement strand
CCTGGATTATGTATGGCTCTACAGTCGAAAACAAAACCGCCTCCGTTTCCCGAAAAATCGTCTGGAATGCCTTTCTTGTATGAGAAGCTTGTTATAGAAACGGTTAGCTTATCCTCAGGAAGCTCCATCTCGTACTTGCAAGCTTGTTCAGATAGCTTCTTGCATACATCTATAAGGTAGCTGCAATCAAATGGATACTCTTTGGTGGTAACCTCCCTCAAATTTTTGAGCGCAGGGGCTATGCTCTGCAAAAAGTGAACCTTCTTTTCAAAAAAACCTCTAAACCCATACGTACCAAGCACTTGCAGCGTTCTGAATAGTATAAACGTATTTATGCTCGATTCTACTTCTGATGTTTCTACGCCATAGCTACGCAGCTTTTCGTAGTATAGGTTTAGGTAACGCTCTCGTACTTTTTCGCTAAAGTTTGCTTTCGCTTGATATAAAAACGATACAATATCGTACCCCAATGGCCCTAATCTTGCTCCTTGAAAATCGATGTAGTATGGATTGTCATTATTTACCATCATATTTCTCGATTGGAAATCGCGGTAAACCAAGAAGTTACTATCTAGCGAGCAAAGGTAGCTTGCCATATTTTCGAACGAATCTTCAAGCAGCAGCTCATCAAAAGGTACATTCGTGCATTTTAAAAAGCTATACTTAAAGTAGTTTAGGTCCCATAGTATCGATCGCTTATCCATTTGTTGAATGGAGTAAAAACGACTAGGGTCAATGCCTTTTACTCCTTCTACCTCTATCTTCACAAGATCCTCAACAACCTTCTCCATGAGCTCGTCGGTAGAGGAGCTTCCTTCCATCAGTAGGTCAAACAGCGATATATCACCTAAATCAGTTTGGATGTAGGCAAGCCTATCATCCGACACTGCCAACACTTTAGGTACTCGCTTTCCTTTACCAAGTAGGTGCTCTGCAAGGTAAATAAAGGCTTCGTTTTCGGCTACACTTTCACCAACAACCCCAATGTATGTTGTGCTATTATAAAAGATTCTATAGTACTTACGGTTAGATCCGGCCCCAACCAACGGCTTAATTTCGGGTTTTCCTCCCAAATACTTTTCGGCTACGCTAATTAAACTATCCATTATTGTTTTTTAACCTTAAAGGTTAGACCTTCTAGCAGAGCAGTAACTCGCTCGCTTTCAACATTAGTAACTTCGTAATACGACATTTCGCGCCTAACTCCATAGCTGCCTCGCAGCTGTTCAAACTTATCCGGATTAGCTCGAAATGCATCATCATCGGCAGCAATGCTATAGGTTTGGCTAATGCATTGTGCTATACCTATTTCAACTCCATTATCCCCGCAAAAAGCAATGCTATAATCTAGCTTTGGCAAGCTAGCTGGATACCATGCCGAAACCTTTTCGAACCCAAAATACTCGAGCAGCCTACGAACAACCATCGAGGTGCCATTTGCTTTACCTTCTAACGAGTACCCCGCTATATGTGGTGTAGCAATATCTACCATCTCAAGCAGCACTGGGTCTGCTGTTGGCTCCCCTTCCCATACATCGAGTACGCTATAGGCTACTTTTTGTTCGCGAATGGCTTTCTTAAGGTCATTCCCGCTTACCACCTCTCCTCTCGATGCATTAACTACTGTTTTTGGTGAGCCGAACTTAGCAAAAAAAGTTTCATCTGCCAAGTGGTATGTTTTATCTACTCCATCTCTTACCAGCGGCACATGAAAGGTTATAATATCCGATTTATCAACAAGTTCATCTAACGATACAAACCCTCTATCGCCCTCTTTTCTTGCTCGTGGTGGATCGTTTAAAAGCACTTTCAAACCCAACGATGGGGCTACCGATGCTATGCGCCTTCCTACTTCTCCTACCCCTACTATTCCTAGCGTTTTTCCAGATAGCGAGCCTAATCCTCTTCTGGAGAGTTCACATAGTGCGCTCATTACATACTGAACCACCCCAAATGCATTGCAGCCTGGAGCATTTGTCCACACAATACCTTTGCTATCGCAGTATTGCTTGTCTATATGATCGTGACCAATTGTGGCTGTTGCTACTATTTTCACCTTCGACCCATCTAGCAGGTCCTTGTTGCACAATGTCCGCGTTCGAACGAGCAGCGCATCTGCATCTTTTACATCCTTTGCAGAAATCTTTGCGCCTGCAAGGTATGCTACTTCATCAAAGTATTCTTCAAGGATGCCTTCGAGGTACGGAATCTTATCATCTACAACTACTTTCATGCTACTCAATAGTAATTCTTTAGGTATTGTTTGATCAGCTTGCTCTTTTTTGCATCTGTTAACAAGCTAACATATTTAACAATTTTATATTTAACACATTACGTTAACCATCTTTTTCTTAAATGCGATTTTTTTAAGATTCTGCTTTCGGGAACTCCTTTACATTTGCTGTGTTCATAATCGCATTCAATTGTTACATTAGTCAAAAGACCTCACCTCCAGCGCTAATACAGGGGCTCTGCTTGGTGAGGTTTTACTTTTAAGCTGTACAAGGTTATACTTCGTAGAATCTAGGCTACAATACTCCTCAAACGTCTAATTTGGCTACCGATAATCAAACTAAAAAAGGCCACCGTAAGGTAGCCTTTTTAGTTCTAACATATATGGAGCTATGCTTTCTTTTTAAAGCTAATCTTGCTTTCTTCTCCTTTAAATAGCCTTTTGATATTCTTTCTGTGGGTGAATATCAGAAGTACTGCTACTACGTTCCCAAATATTACTAGCGGTGTTGGAGCATTAGGTTCTAACAGGTTAATAAATATTGGATAACAAATACCAGCCGTCATAGAACCTACTGATACGTAGCGGGTTATCAAAAAAACAATAGCAAACACCAAAATGCATAGAAGCGCGCTTTGTGGACTTAATGCCACGCCAATACCTGCTAGGGTGGCTACTCCTTTGCCTCCTCTAAATCCTGCAAATATGGGTGCAATATGCCCGATAACGGCAAGTGCTCCTAGTAGCAGCTGAAAGTTAACAAACTGGTAGGTTCCTGGTGTATAGTCAGAAAAGTGAACGAGCATTACGGCTACGAACCCTTTTACAAAATCTAAAGTAAAAACAGGAAGCGCCGCTTTGGGGCCTAGTACTCTTAACGTGTTAGTTGCTCCTGCATTTTTGCTTCCGTGCTCTCTTACATCAACCCCGTAAAATCTGGTACCAATCCACACAGCACTTGGTATCGATCCGATAATGTATGCAATGAAAAGTTGAAATCCATTCAATGCTAATTCCATAATCTCTAAATTTTAACCTTACAAAGAAGGTAATTTTATTTTGTTTCTCCAAGAAACTTACAACTCAAATTTTACAATAAGTTGTTTTACTGACAATTACACTGGCAATTTTAACAATATTCAATTTTACTCGCAAATCTGTTATTTTAAGCCCTCCAAAAGCTAAATATTTTACCTCATCCCAGCAATCGCGATTAAAAACGAAACATACGCTTTAAATATCAACGCATTACATTCATTACAAATTTTAAGCCAAACGTTCCTTATTTACGTGGAGTTTCTTTCTCCATGGTGTTAAACATCCTTTTTTACCTTCTTCGATTAAAAAAATCTGTTATATATTCGAGCCTTAATCATTGCTTAAAATGACAAAAAAGGAGAGGTACGATTTTATCATTCGCTTTTTCACGGAAAGTATGCCCAACCCAAAAACTGAGCTGCAATACACTTCGGCTTACGAGCTTGTTGTTGCGGTTATTCTTTCGGCTCAGTGTACCGATAAGCGAGTTAACATGGTTACTCCTGCTCTGTTTAGGAGGTTTCCTACAGCCGAAGCTCTTGCGGAGGGTTCTGTTGAGGAAATATTCGACCTTATAAAGTCTATTTCGTACCCGAATAACAAGGCAAAACATCTTTTAGGAATGGCTCAGCTACTGGTAAATGAGTTTGCGGGCGAGCTTCCTTCAGATGTGGATGAGCTTCAGAAGCTGCCTGGTGTTGGTCGTAAAACGGCCAATGTTGTGGCTTCGGTTATCTTTAACAAGCCTGCTATGGCTGTTGACACCCATGTTTTTAGGGTAAGCAAGCGGCTTGGGTTGACGCCTAATGCTAAAAATCCGCTCGAAACCGAGCGCGAGCTGGTAAAGCATTTCAGCGTGGAGCTTATTCCAAAGGCTCACCACTGGCTCATTCTCCATGGCCGATACACCTGCTTTGCGCGCAAACCTAGCTGCAAAGAGTGCGGTTTAAAGGAGATTTGCGAATACTTTAAGGTGCAAAACGGATTGTAGCACTGGTAGGGCAACCTACTCTACTTCTACCCTAACCTTCCTACTGGCGATGCTTGCCTCCTTCTTTTGTATGGTTACCTTTAGTATCCCCTTAGAGTAAGATGCCTTTATGCCCTCTTTTTGGCAATCCTCAGAAAACTGAAACGAACGGCTAAATGGCTCTGGAATGTATTCGTGCCTAAGCAGCGTGGAATCCTCATCGCCTAGCTCTACGTCCTTTACCGAAAGCACCTCGAGGTAGTCGTCCTCTACTTCAACGATAAAGTCGTGCTTATCGTAGCCTGGCACTGCCATCTCTATAATGTAGCAATCGCTCCGCTCGGCAATGTTAACAAGCGGACCGCCACCTAACTTTTCCTCTGCACTCGATCCCATCAGCTCCGTAAGCAGCTTGGGGAATATCCCATTCGGGCGTTTTGTCGATCTCATCTAGTTGCTGTTCTTTTCAAACAATACTACGATACCTTAAATAAATGACGCTATACGAATATACGCTATCTTTACGTTTGTAGCTATGGATTTACAAGAGTTTTTCGCATTTTTGGGGATAGTTGCGTAACACTAAGCTTGCGGATGTTTTGGTATCAAACATTCGGAAGTCTTAACCTGTTATCTTCTAGAACGTACCTTTTGCTAACGTATGCGTTAGCATAGAGCTACCTATACGGGTTACATCCTACCGTAGATTGCACCAACGGATGAAAACAATGCATTATGAAGAAATTTGGATTTGTACTTTTGCTTCTTACCCTCTCTGTAGAAGCATTTACGCAAAAAACATACCTCACTGTTCGTCTTAAAGAAAATGCGCCTGTTTCGGCTTACCTCTACCTTAATAGGGGTTCAAAGCTTATTCCGGTTGATTCAATCTTATTAGGCCGGGGGATATTTACATTCAACACCACCAAGCTTAAGCCTGGCATCTACTCTTTTGTGCTTAGCGAAGATATGTTTGCGCGCTTTATCATCAACAACGAAAGTGTGGAGGCAACATCGTCGCTCGAGAGCCTCGCTGACAGTGTTAGGATTATCTCCTCGGAAGAAAACCGGGTGTACTACTCTTTTTTACGGGCTAGAGAAAGCTACAACAAAAAGCAAGCTTCGATCGAAACGCTACTCGAGCTTTACCCTCAAAAAGCTAAAGTCGCGAAGGTGCTGCGTAAGGAAAAAGGCAAGCTTGAGTCCGAATACAACAGCACCGTTAGAGACCTTATCAATACCAAAGGAAACCTTCTTGCCTCTCAGGTTATTATGTCCGAACTCTCGGTAAAAGCTCCCGAAAGCCTAAGTCCAGAGCAACAAAAGCAGTACCTTATTGCCAATTGGTGGAGCAGCTTTCCGTTCGAAAATCCCAATATCACCAACACTCCAAGTATTGCCGATAGGCTGTGGGATTACTTTGATCTTTTTTATGTTGATGGAGCCTCGAGAGCTGAACAGGACGAATACTTTAAGCGTGCGGTAGATGAGGTGATGAACCAACCGAGCATTTCGAAGGAAGTTCAAGACTTTTTTGTAGAGGAGATGGTAAAAACACTTTCTCAATCATCGCACGATGAGCTAATTAGGCACATAAAAGTTCGCTACGCAAACAACGTACCTCGAAACCTAGACGAGGAGTTCGATCGAATCCTCAAAACATCTATTGGTCAGATTGCTCCAAACTTTAGCATTGCTACCGATTCGCTAAAAACAGAGCTCTACAAGCTAAAAAGCAGCGGCTATGCGCTTGTCTTTTGGTCGATGGAGTGCTCGCATTGCCGAAAGCTTCTCCCAGAGCTGGTTAAGCACTACAAAAAGCTTAAAGAGCAAGGCTTTGAAATTGTTGCCATAAACCTTGATGCCTACCGTCCGGCTTGGAAACTTGACGTTAAGACGAATGGATATCAATGGATTAACATCAACGTTCAAAACCCATACAGCGATCCGATTACTCGTAGCTACAACATTGAGGGTACTCCAACCATACTTATACTTGATAGCCAACGAAGGATCGTAGAAAAACCTTCTGACACAAGGGGCATTCTAAAAGCCTTCGAAAAGCTTGTATCTGCAAATAAAAAGGGGAACGGCCAGTAGCCACTCCCCTTCTCTATATTTCTTCTTGTAGATTACTGGTTGCCTGTCATATTTTTAACAGTTGATATCTCCATAAATGAAGCGCCGCTGTTCTTCCCAAAGCTACCTCCTACTACTATTATCAGATCTTCTGGAACAAACTTGCCCTTCTCGCTAACCATTTTTACAGAATCGCGAATAAACTCATCACGACTTTCACGTGGCGAGAAGTAGTCGGGATAAATACCATACGAAAGCGAAAGCTCACGCATCACACGCTTCTTGTAGCATTTTGCAAATACCGGAAGCTGCCCCCTAAATGCTGCTAGGTACCTGCCGGTTCTACCTGTATTTGTATCAATAATAAGCGCCTTAATAGGCAGGTTTAGCGATGCCTTTACAGCCGATCGTGCCAGCTGTGCAGTAATCTCGTTATTAACCTTAATGGTGCTTATCTCCTCTTCTGGATTAAGATGCTTTTCTATTTCAAAAGCAACACGGCTCATTGTTTTAACAGCATCAATTGGATACTTCCCGTAAGCAGTTTCACCACTAAGCATGATGGCATCTGTTCTTTGGTAGATGGCGTTGGCAATGTCGCTAACCTCTGCACGAGTTGGGCGTGGGTTGTCGATCATTGTATGCAGCATTTGTGTAGCAATGATTACGGGCTTACGCATTTGCATTGCAGTACGAATAAGCCTTCGTTGAACTACAGGGATTTGCTCGGCAGGTAGCTCTACTCCAAGATCACCACGAGCAACCATAATACCGTAAGAGTAGTTAAGTATCTCCTCTATATTTTCTACACCTTCCTGATTTTCTATTTTCGAGATGATTTTAACGTGGCTATTCTTCTCGTCCAGAATCTTTTGGATAGCCAACAAATCCTCCTTATTTCTAACAAACGAATGCGCGATAAAGTCAATATCATTGTCTATTGCCCAATGAATGAACTCTATATCCTTATCGCTAAGCGGGGGAAGCTTTACCTGAACGCCTGGTACGTTAACACTCTTTTTTCCCTTCAAAACCCCATTGTCCTGTGAAGTACAAATTAGGCAGTCGTCCTTTTTGTCAACTACGCTAAAAGCGAGCTCGCCATCATCAACCAAAATCGAAGCACCAACAGGAACATCTGCGACAAAATCTACATAAGAAACGAAAACGGTATCTCCGTATGACACCCCGTTAGGATCTCCCTTGAACTTTAGCGTATCCCCATGACGGACTACAATATTCTCCTCATCCTTCATCTTGCAGGTACGAACTTCAGGCCCTTTGGTATCAACCAAAATGGCTATTTTATCAGAAACTGCACGTACATTCTCAATTACACGAGTAGAATCTTCGGTAGATTGGTGGGCAGTATTCAAACGAACAACATCCATTCCTGCCTCGTGAAGCTGACGAATAAAATCAATATCACACCGTCTATCGGAAATGGTCGCTACAATTTTCGTTTTTTTCAGCATTTTATGTAGTTTTACAGAGTTCGCTCTTTGATGAAACTTACTACAAAGGTAACCTTTTAAAAGGTTTGATAAAATTGGGCTTGTGCAGCTTCATGCATTTTAACAAAATACGGGGTCAGAAACTTATAAATCAAAAGTTTGCTGCTACAAATTAAGCGATTGCTGCTACAATTCAAAAAAATAATGTGCATTTGGAGGTACTAGGGATTAAGAAAAACGATCTAAGTGCATTATATTCGCAACTTTGAATAAACGGTGTTGGGAGATGGAATGGATTAACTTAAAAAATGATTACCTTAATTTCTTAAGGCTTGAGAAAGCTCTTTCTGAAAACTCTTTACTTGCCTATGAACGTGATTTCAATAAATTACAATCATTTGCCACAAAGAACTACAACGAACTAAAGCCTACAGAGATTACGCAAATGCATCTTGAGGAGTTCTTAGCCTCCTTGTACGACGAAGGACTTACCGCTCGTTCGCAGGCAAGGGTGCTTAGCAGCATCAAGGGTGTTTACAAGTACTTAATGCACGAAGATATTCTCGATAGCGATCCTACGGAGCTAATTCAAGGCCCGAAGCTCGATCGTAAGCTTCCGCATGTACTTACTGTAGAGGAAATCGACTCGCTTATAAATGCAGTTGACCTCAGCAAACCCGAAGGTCTGCGCAATAGGGCTATCCTCGAAACGTTATACAGCTGCGGCCTTCGCGTGAGCGAAATTGTGAGCCTACGCTTAAACGACCTTTTCTTTCGCGAGCAGTATGTTCGGATAATTGGCAAGGGCAACAAGGAGAGGCTTGTACCTATCAATGCTAAAGCTATTGGTTTTATTCAGGCATACTTAAACGAGCGCAAGAAGCAGAAAATCAACCCTCAGTTCGAGAATATCCTATTTCTAAATAGAAGAGGTGATCAGCTTACCCGAGTTATGGTGTTTACTATTATAAAGGAGCTAACTAAAAAGGTTGGCCTCAACAAAAAAATCAGTCCCCACACCTTCCGTCACTCGTTTGCCTCGCACCTATTCGAAAGAGGTGCCGACCTCAAGGTAATACAGGAGCTTCTTGGGCACGAAACGATAATCACCACCGAAATCTACACCCATCTAGAGAAGGAACACCTCCGTGAAGTGCTGCTTATGCACCACCCTAGAACTCAAGAGAGCGAGATTTAGCTCTCGTTAAATATTACTTGGGGAAGGACGAAGGAAAGCTAATTAAATTAAATTTTGAAGCTTGCTCTTCGATCAGAATTTATTAGCTAATGCAAACTTCCGAAAAATCCTTACCTTTGGAGGCCGTATAGATTTGTATCACAAAAATGTGAATAACAACCTAAAAACAATTCGATAAAATGTCACAAGTAAAACGCGTGTACACCTTCGGAAATAAGCAAGCTGAAGGTAACGGAAAGATGCGTGAGCTTCTAGGCGGTAAGGGTGCAAACCTTGCTGAGATGAACCTCATTGGCATGCCAGTTCCTCCCGGATTCACCATCACTACTGATGTTTGTACTGAGTACTACAAGCTAGGAAAAGAAGAAGTTGTTAAACTACTTGTTCCTGAAGTAGAGAAAGCTGTTAAGTACGTTGAAGAAATCATGGGCGTTAAGTTCGGAAACAACGAAGATCCACTTCTTCTTTCTGTACGTTCAGGCTCTCGTGCTTCTATGCCAGGTATGATGGACACCATCCTTAACCTAGGTCTTAACGACGAAGCTGTAGTTGGTATTGCTAAGAAGAGTGGCAACGAAAGATTTGCTTGGGACTCATACCGCCGTTTCGTTCAGATGTACGGAGACGTTGTTCTTGGTATGAAGCCTGCTTCTAAGGAAGAAGAGGATCCATTCGAAGAAATTATCGACCACCTAAAAGAAGAAAAGGGTGTACAGAACGATACTGAGCTTACTACTGCTGACCTTCAAGAGCTAGTTGCTCGTTTTAAGGCTGCTGTTAAGAAAGCTACTGGTAAGGATTTCCCTGCTTCTCCATGGGAGCAACTTTGGGGTGCTGTTTGTTCGGTATTCGATAGCTGGATGAACGAACGTGCTATCCTTTACCGTCAACTTAACAAGATCCCAGAAGAATGGGGTACTGCTGTTAACGTACAGGCTATGGTATTCGGTAACATGGGCGAAACTTCGGCTACTGGAGTTTGCTTCTCTCGCGACTCTAGCACTGGCGAAAACCTATTCAACGGTGAATACCTTGTTAACGCTCAAGGTGAAGACGTTGTTGCTGGTATCCGTACTCCTCAAGAAATCACCATTATCGGTTCTCAACGTTGGGCTGAGCGTAAGGGTATCACAGAGGAAGAAAGAAAGGCTACCTTCCCTTCTCTTGAAGAGGTTATGCCTGTTGCTTACAAGGAGCTATTCGATATCCAAAAGAAGATGGATACCTACTTCAAGGATATGCAAGATATGGAGTTCACCATCCAAGATGGCAAGCTTTGGATGCTTCAAACTCGTAGCGGAAAGCGTACCGGTGCTGCTATGGTTAAGATAGCTATGGATATGCTTCGCGAAGGCCTTATCACTGAAGAAGAGGCTGTACTACGTGTTGAGCCTAACAAGCTTGATGAGCTTCTTCACCCTGTATTCAACAAAGCAGCTATCAAGAGCGCTAAGACTATCTCTCGTGGTCTTCCTGCTTCTCCAGGTGCTGCTACTGGTCAAATCGTTTTCTTTGCTGACGACGCTGAGGCTTGGGCAAACCAAGGAAAGGAAACCATCCTTGTTCGTATCGAAACGTCTCCAGAAGACCTTAAGGGTATGAACGTTGCTAACGGTATCCTAACTGCTCGTGGTGGTATGACTTCTCACGCGGCTGTTGTGGCTCGTGGTATGGGTAAGTGCTGCGTGTCTGGTGCTAGCAACCTTAAGATCGACTATAAGCTTCGTACTCTTGAAGTAGATGGCAAGCTATACAAAGAAGGTGACTTTATCTCTCTAAACGGAACCTCTGGTGAAGTTTACGATGGTAAGGTTGCTACTGAAAAACCTGAGCTAAGCGGAGACTTCGGCGAACTTATGGTTCTTGCTGATAAGTATGCTAAGATGAAGGTTAGAACTAATGCTGATACTCCACACGACTCTAAGGTTGCTCGTGAGTTCGGCGCTCAAGGTATTGGCCTTTGCCGTACAGAGCACATGTTCTTCGAAGGCGATCGTATCAAGTCGGTTCGCGAAATGATCCTTGCTAACGATGAGGCTGGCCGTCGTAAGGCTGTTGCTAAGCTTCTTCCTATGCAGCGCGAAGACTTCGAAGGTATCTTCGAGGTAATGGCAGGTCTTCCTGTTACTGTTCGTCTTCTCGACCCACCATTGCACGAGTTCGTTCCTCATGAAGAGAAACAACAACGTGAAATGGCTGCTGAGCTAGGTATCTCTTTCGAAGAGGTTGTTGCTAAGATTCACAGCCTTGAGGAAGTTAACCCAATGCTTGGTCACCGTGGTTGCCGTCTAGGTAACACCTACCCAGAAATTACCGAAATGCAAGCTCGTGCTATCATCGAGGCTGCTCTTAACCTTAAGAAAAAAGGTGTTGAGGCTGCTAAGGTTGAGATCATGGTTCCTCTTGTTGGAAACGTTAAGGAGCTTGAGTACCAAAAGGCTATCATCGACGAAACTATCGCTAAGGTATTTGCTGAATATGGTGACTCTGTAGAGTACACAGTAGGTACTATGATCGAAGTTCCTCGTGCTGCTGTTACTGCAGATGAGATTGCTAAGGTTGCTCAGTTCTTCTCTTTCGGTACTAACGACCTTACTCAAATGACCCTAGGTTTCTCTCGTGATGATATTGGTAAGTTCCTTCCAGTTTACATCAACAAGGGTATTCTTAAGGTTGACCCATTCGAAGTACTTGATCAAGACGGTGTTGGCCAGCTTGTTAAGGGTGCTGTTGTTAAAGGACGTAGCACTCGTGCTGGCCTTAAATGCGGTATCTGTGGTGAGCATGGTGGTGAGCCTTCGTCAGTTGAATTCTGCCACTCTGCAGGACTTGACTACGTTTCTTGCTCTCCTTTCCGTGTGCCAATCGCTCGCCTTGCTGCTGCTCAAGCTGCTATCAAGGAAAACAAGAAGTAGTATTTCCATTACTTTATACAGGAGAGCCGCCTTTGTGCGGCTCTCTTTTTTTTTGTGGGATGATAATTATCATAAATGCCCCAATCCTTTCGCGGCTCTTACTATTTTTGTAAAAAAAAGGTTATGCTACAAGCGAAGTTCGGGTTCGATTCGAAAAGCGTTAGTGATGCGCTAATTCAAGAGCTTTCGAAGGTAGAAGGGATTTCTAGTCCTACTATCGATCGTACAGAATGCACGCTCTGCTTTAGCTATAATTCGGGCAATGCGCTACTGAATGCAGCACAGCTGCTATCAAAATATCGTATCAATGCTCCTGTTGCTACAGCCATTTTTCCTATCGTTGGTTTAAGCTGCGCCTCATGTGCTGCAAGCGCTGAATCTATCCTTAGTAGCTCGTTGGGTGTTGTCAAAGCTGCTGTAAACTTTGCCAACGAAACGGCTACCATTCAGTATGTCACACCCCTCTCCTCTCCGGAAAGTTTAAAAACTGCTATTCAGCAAGTTGGATTCGATCTGATCATAGAAGATACGTTGGAGGATGCGGAGGAGGTTCAAAATACCCTACATCAAAAAGCGTTAGCGCAGCTCCGAATAAAAACTATAGGGGCAGCCATCTTCGCTATTCCTACTGCCATCATCGGGATGTTCTTTATGAAATGGGAATATGCGAATATCGCTATGTGGATACTTTCCTCTCCTGTTGTTTTTCTCTTCGGATTACAGTTTACTTTAAATGCATGGCAACAGGCTAAGCACAGAAGCGCCAACATGGATACACTTGTTGCTGTTAGTACGCTTACTGCCTACTTTTTTAGCGTATTCAACACTCTATTTCCAAGTTTTTGGCATAGCACCGGTGTACATGCACACGTTTACTTCGAAGCTGCTGCTGTAATTATTGCGTTTATACTTGTTGGAAAGCTGCTGGAAGAGAGGGCTAAAAGCAGTACCTCTTCGGCTATCAAAAAGCTAATAGGACTACAGCCAAAGATGGTAACTTTGCTCTTAGATGACGGTTCGACTGCGGAGGTATCCATATTTAGGGTGCTTAAGGGCGATATGCTTCTATCAAAGCCAGGAGAAAAAATTGCCGTTGATGGTATGGTAGCTGATGGAACTTCGTTTGTAGATGAGAGCATGATTACTGGAGAACCAATCCCCTCTGAGAAGCAACCCGGAGATTTGGTTTTTGCTGGAACAATAAATCAAAATGGGACGTTAATTTATCGTGCTGTAAAAGTTGGCAAAGAAACGATGCTATCACAAATCATCTCTAAGGTTAGGGAGGCTCAAGGTAGCAAAGCGCCCATCCAACAGCTTGCTGATAGGATTGCGAAGGTATTTGTTCCTGCTGTTATTGCCATTGCAGCTCTGAGCGCTACCTTGTGGTTGCTACTTGCCAATAGCAATGGGGCAACGTATGCTATTCTTTCGTTTGTAACAGTTTTAGTCATTGCATGCCCTTGTGCACTGGGACTTGCAACTCCAACTGCCATAATGGTTGCAATGGGTAAAGGTGCTCAAAATGGAATTCTCATAAAGGATGCCGAAAGCATTCAAACTGCTCAAAAAATAACCCATGTACTTCTTGATAAGACTGGTACAATAACCGAAGGTAAGGTTGATGTTCACGATCAGTGTTGGAATGACAAGTTTGACACTACGAGCTCCCGTTCAATACTCTTTCAAATAGAGAGTAAGTCTAACCACCCTCTTGCTCAAGCTATTTGCAGAAGCTTAAGCAGCTTTTCGTTAGGCCCTGAAGTTGCAAATTTCGAAAATGTTGCAGGAAAAGGAATCAGAGCGGAAGTAAATAATGAGCTCTACGTTGTTGGAAGCATGCGCTTTATCAACGATCAGAATATGCTTATTCCACACAATATTAAATCTTTTTGCAACGAAATAACTACCAAAGGACATACTGCTGTTCTTTTCAGCAATAGTTCGGAAGTCATAGGTGCTATTGCACTTGTTGATAAACCCAAAGCCTCCTCATACAATGCTATAAAGGAGCTTAGGCAAAAAGGAATTGAGGTCATTATGCTTACAGGCGATTCGGAAGCTGCTGCAAAAAGCATTGCCAACGAGGTTGGGATTGCCAAATTTTATAGCCAAATGCTCCCTTCTGATAAGTATAATGTAGTTAGGCAGCTACAGACTAAAGGACATGTTGTTGCCATGGTTGGCGATGGGATTAACGATGCTGAAGCTCTTGCTCAATCGGACGTGAGCATTGCAATGGGAAATGGAACGGACATTGCCATGTCTGTTGCTAAAATTACCATCATTTCTTCTGATCTTACAAAGCTCCCGATAGCTATAGAGCTATCCCGCTTTTCTTCTCGTATTGTGCGCCAAAATCTTTTCTGGGCATTCATTTACAATGTGGTGGGAATTCCAATAGCTGCTGGTGCGCTATTCCCCATTGCTGGTTTTCTGCTAAACCCAATGATTGCCAGTGCTGCAATGGCTCTTAGCTCGGTTTCTGTTGTTACCAATAGCCTCCGAATAAGGTTGTTTAAGGCGCAAAAAATGTTGTAAACCAATCTAAATTTAGCAATTATGACAAAGCTTCTATTTAAAACTACCATCAATTGTGCTGGATGTGTTTCTAAGGTCAAACCAGCTCTCGATAGTATTAAGGGCATATCTAAATGGGAGGTTGACACTGCATCACCCAATAAGCTTCTGACTGTTGAAACGGAAGAGGTATCTCCTTATGAGGTGAGCGACGCTCTAGCCAAGGTAGGGTTCAAAGCCGAAGTGCTGGAGGAAAACTAAAGGGGCCTTGCAGTCTCCCACTCCTAAATAATGCAAAATAAAACAAGCACCCCTGTCAAAACAAAGGGACAGCCGCATATTTTGCTACTTTCGCCTTAAATCCATCTTAAAAATGATACGTACAGCAAAAATAAGCGATGCAGCCCAAATTTGTAACATCTACAACTACTATGTTGCGAATACGGTTATTACCTTCGAGGAAGAGCTGGTTTCCATCCAAGAAATGGAGCATCGAATTTCAACCTACCTCAAGCAGTTCGATTATATTGTTTACGAGGATGATGGTGAAGTTATTGGCTATGCGTATGGGTCGAGCTGGCGTACTCGAAAAGCCTACCGCTTTAGTACCGAAACGTCTGTTTACCTCAAGAATGGATACACCGGTAAAGGGATTGGCCTTTTGCTGTACAAAAAGCTTGTTGAAAACCTTACTCAAAAGGGATTTCATTCGCTTATCGGTTGCGTAACTCTTCCCAACATCAGCAGCGAAAAGCTTCATGAAAAGCTCGGATTTAAAAAGGTTGCCCACTTCCACGAAGCTGGATGGAAGTTTGACCAATGGCTAGATGTTGGCTTTTGGGAGCTTATCGTTAACCCAACTCTTCGCTAATTACTCCCTGTAGCCGATTTACAATCATCAAAAAGTTAAAGCGATCACGTTTTTTGGGCTTTTCTTCGAAGTAGGCCGTTGCGACTATACATATTCCAATAATTTCGTTGTACAAGCTGTTCAGCGTTGCTATATTTTCGGCTGTCAGCTTTTGGTTTGGTTGCAACAAGAAACTTTGAACCTGCTTAATATCGTTTATAAGCGCAGCCTGCTTCTCTATTTTACTCAGCAGGTAGCTGCTTACGCCATTATTCTGCAGCTCAATTCTAATTGCAG
>Ga0062381_10000198_pt1 | contig 15568 bp, 14 predicted proteins | sample DOMMetBare1Fresh_2_FD_59506 | JGI IMG/M metagenome (GOLD analysis project Ga0062381, IMG submission 59506) | Wetland sediment microbial communities from St. Louis River estuary, USA, under dissolved organic matter induced mercury methylation -... | ecosystem: Environmental > Aquatic >... | reverse complement strand
CACCGCCAAATCGCCTTTGTGCAGCAGCCCACGGTCACATACAGCCTGACGGGCATGCGCGATGACAGCACGCATCGGAGCATCTTCAATGCAGCCCAGCATAGGAACCACGCCCCACAGCAACTGCATGCGCCGCATAACGCCTTCGCGTTGGGTGACGGCATAAATGGGGGCGTCGGGACGTAAGTTGGATATAAGCCGGGCCGTGCGACCCGAGGTCGTAGGAGTTACGATGCAGGCAGCATGAATGGCATCGGCTGTATGGACGGCAGCCTTCCCGACGGTAGGCGACACGCGCTCGGCATCGCTTGGATACGCGACGTCGTTCGCAATAGGCTCACCCACATACGGCTCGCTCGACTCGGCGATCTGAGCCATGATACGAACAGCGGGAACCGGGTATTTTCCAATAGCAGTTTCACCCGAAAGCATAAGCGCATCGGTGCCATCGTAGATGGCATTGGCAACATCGGCTACTTCAGCGCGCGTAGGCCGAGGATTGCGCATCATGGAATCGAGCATCTGCGTAGCGGTTATAACCGGCGTGTGCTTGGCATTGCAAAGACGGATGATGCGCTTCTGGATGTGGGGAATCTTCCAAGCCGCCATATCAACGCCCAAATCACCCCGAGCAACCATGATGCCATCCGACTCTTCGACGATTTCTTCAATATGCTCGACCGCCTGGCGGTTTTCTATCTTGGATATGATCGCCATATCCTCACCGCCGTGAGCCGAAAGAAACAATCTGACAGCTCGCACATCATCCGCGTTGCGGATGAACGAAGCCGCGATGAAATCAACCTGCTGCTCGATACCGAACAGCAGATCCGCCTCATCTTGCGAAGTGATGGAGGGCATGTCTATGAAGGTGCCTGGCAGATTGATGGATTTACGCGATCCCAACGACCCCGTGTTCTGCACCGTGCAGACTATATCGGAATCCCTCGTCGCATCCACGGCCAGCTCGATTGCACCGTCGTCCAGCAAAATGGCGGTACCTGGCTGCACATACCGCCATAGGCCCCGGTAGCTTTGGGATATCAGGGAAGAATCGCCAGCCACATCACGCTCGGTCAAGACGATGCGCTTGCCAGCTTGAAGTTTAACCGCATCCCCATCGGCCAACACGCCTGTGCGAATTTCAGGGCCCCGGGTGTCCAGCATGATAGCGGTAGGAATATCCAACTCGCGACGAACCTTCTTCAGTCGATTCATACGAGCCAGATGCTCCGCATGCGAACCATGGCTGAAATTGAATCGCGCAACGTCCATACCTGCATCAATGAGGTTCTTGAGAGTGGATTCGCCATCGACCGCAGGCCCTATCGTGCAGACGATCTTCGTACGCTTAGCCATACTCGACCTCCTTCTCCACACCTGCACCATCTTGAAAGCAGAGGGCATTACCTTTTACAGCCGTTATTGTACTGCTGTTCGGCATATCCCGTCGGCGAGTGGCAAAATCAATGGAAATTTCCCCCGCATAAGAAAGCTTGATTGAAGGACTGTATGAACGTATGTGATACAAACAAAGGATTTTTTGCTACTCGATTTTGCCGGCCGATCTTTTTCTCGAGTCTTAGCGACACCGATACACTGACAAGACAACCACCGGAATGCGTGTTGTGATAATCGAAAGACGACAGCCCCTTCCAGCAACCCATGCGCCCGAACTGCCGTCGATCAGAGGATGCCTTTCCACGATTATGCGCAGGTGTCCATGCCAGTTTCAAATATTTCGTATTACAATCGTGATGCACGACAAGAACAAGGAGGCACCTTATGGGCAAAGACGCGATCATGCATGTACGCATCGATCCCGAAGACAAGGCCGCAGCCGAAAAGATATACGCCGACATGGGAACCAGTCTTTCTGAAGCCACTCGGATATTCGTGCGTCAAAGCATAAAAGCCCGTGGGCTTCCCTTCCGCCCTGCGACATCGCCGGGCAAAGGAGCCATGAAAGCGCAAGGGCTGTTGCAAATGTACGCCCATCATGAACTGCGTGAAAAAGAACGGGAAGCATGGATACGATCGTTGAGTGATAAATATGCAACTTTTAATCGATGAGACCATCATCCTCCGCTACATCTTGGAAGACGAGAAAAAGAGTTTCAAAGAAGCCTGCACGGTCATAAGCGAAGGTCGCGCATACACGTATCCTGAAATATTCGCGCGCGTTGCCGTGACCCTACGCGACATCTACCGAGTACCGCGTACCCAGATCGGGTACACCCTCGTCGAACTTCTGGATGATATTCACGTGGTCGACGAGGATGTTGTCCGATACGCATCAAGATTGTTTGGATCGAGCATGCTCGATTACGTTGATTGCCTGTTGGTCGCCCGCAATGCGCTGCACGGGGAGCAGATTATGTCGTTCGACAAGCCCCTGCTCAAACGCACTCTTATGCTTTAGACCGGGCTTATTCCGCCGGGGCGGCTTTGCACTCGCCCTTGCGGTAGGCAATCCAGTAGATCATGCCCACGAATACGACACCGCCGATTACATTGCCCAAAGTCGCGGCGGATATGTTCCACACCATGCCCCCAGGCGTCACCGCCGCTTGAATCGATGCCAGTTTAGCAGGATCGATATCGCCGGTATACCCGACGGTATTCAGCACAGCCCAACCCATAGGCAAGAAGAACATATTGGCAACGCAGTGCTCGAAGCCCATAGCAACAAACGCCATAACGGGGAATATGCAGGTGAATATCTTATCGATAACGGTACGGCCGCAAAAACCCATCCAGACCGCCAGGCACACGAGGATATTGCACATGATGCCGCGGAAGAAGATGGTGTCCCATCCAAGGTTGATCTTGGCATATGCGGTGTTGATCATGGCATTGCCGACAGCACCCCCGTTGAAGCTGGCCGACGCGCACAGGAAGATGATCAGCACCAGCAGAAGAGACCCGACTAGATTACCGACCCACACCAAACCCCAGTTCTTCAACATGGCACCCCAGCTGATTTTGCCGCTTGCCTTGGCGCAGATCATCAAAACATTGCCGGTGAAAAGCTCGGCACCTGCGATAACCACGCAGATAAGACCGAGGGAAAAGCAGAGGCCCCCCAACACCTGGGAAGCAGCAAACGACAGTGTTGCATCGGACTTGACGAACAGCATGAACAGCCCGCCCATGCCGATAAGCATGCCGGCCATCACGGACAGCACGAAGCAGCGGCCTGGCCTTAACGCGGCTTTGCCTATTCCGACCGTTTCGCACTTCGTCTCGGTGGCTCCGGCGCTACAGCAATCCGGCTTCGCCGCCAGCAAATCCTCGGGTTTGAGATCCATGTATCGGTTCCTTTCCGCCTATCGTCCATTCCTGTTGTATATCGCATCATCTACGAGAGAAAACCAGCATTCGAACCTCTGGGTCAAAGACCGGATTCCGAAAAGATGACAGTAGCGCACATCGAGTACCATCCGACCGACAGAAACGCGATAGGCGGCGAATAAGGGGCGTACGAAAGCTGTTGCTGCAGGAGTGCGCGCACAGGCCCGCCGCCGGCGCGCTGCAGTGGAATCAGTTTTCGTATTTGCTGAGGAATGCCCTCGTGCGCTCATGGCGAGGATGCTCTATCACATCTTTGGCCGGGCCTTCCTCCACGACAACGCCACCGTCCATGAACACGATGCGGTCCGCCACATCACGGGCGAACGACATCTCATGCGTGACGATGACCATCGTCATATGCTCAGCCGCCAAATCACGGATGACCTTCAGAACCTCCTGTGTCAATTCAGGGTCCAGGGCACTGGTCGGCTCGTCGAAGAACAGCACTTCCGGATTCAAGCATAAAGCGCGAGCGATAGCAACACGCTGCTGCTGCCCACCGGAAAGCTCGCAAGGGACCAGATCCTCCTTGCCCGTCAGTCCCATGCGAGAAATCAATTCACGCGCATGGATTTCAACTTCGGCCTTATCGCGCTTCTGAACCAGGACGGGCGGCTCCATGACGTTTTGCAAAACGGTGCGGTGGGGAAACAGGTTGAAATTCTGAAACACCAATCCGAATTTCATCTTCGCCTGTCTTTGTACCTGTTTGCCGGCATACAGAGCCCTGCCTTCGGCATTGTTCTCGGCGACCACCACATCATCGTAGGCAAGCCGGCCAGCATCGAAGGTTTCCAGCAGAGTCGCACAGCGCAACAAAGTCGACTTGCCGCTGCCTGAAGGACCTATGATGGCAACCGTTTCGCCTTTTTCGACGTGCACGCTGATGCCGCGCAGGACTTCGTCATCATCGAAACGCTTTTCTATGTGATCCAAGGACACGATGCTCATCGGGCTTCTCCATCATGGTGGGTTTTAGTCATGGTAGTAATCCATCTTCTTCTCAACACGGTTCATGACGAACGCGATAACAAGATTGGCGATGTAATAGATGACGCCCGCCACAATAAAGGCAACCATGGTGCGCTGGCTGGCAGCAATCGACTTCGCCACCGTGAACATCTCGACGAATCCGATGGCGAAGGCCAAGGATGTATCTTTGACCAACGTGATGACTTCGTTTGTGATGGGAGGCAATATCCTTTTCGCCATCTGGGGAAATATGATCCTAGAAAACGTTTGCAGACGGGTATAGCCCAGAACTTGAGCTGCTTCGTATTGGCCACGCGGAATACTCTGAATGCCGCTGCGGTATATCTCGGCGAAGTAGGCAGCGTAATTCAGAATGAATGCCACAATCGTAGCAGTGAATCGGTAATCATCGGCCAAGGGCTGGCCGAACAGGTAATACGGCCCGAAGTAGATGACGAGCAGCTGCAGCATGAGCGGCGTGCCCCGCATGATGGAAATGTAGAATTGGGCTATGAGCGACACTGGATGCACGCGAATACCGCGCACGCAAAAGCCCCAATCGCTCATGCGCAGAAAAGCCACGAGCAACCCTAAAGGAAAAGCCCCCAATAACGTAAGAAAAAAAATCTGGAGAGTGGCTATAAAGCCTCCGCCCAGCATACCCATCATGGTTGAAAAATCCATACGCTCCTACTTATCCGATGCATTGCAGCCAATAAACCACCGGCCCGAGCCCGCAGTCAAAGCGCAGGGTTCGGGCCGGAATGGATGAGGTGCTTACGCAGCAGGAAGGACCCACTGGTCGTAGCTAATGCCCTGATCAGCATACTTCTCGCAAATCTTCTTCACGGTACCGTCGGCAGTCATCTGCTTCAAGGTCTTTTCTACCTGATCGCGCAACTGCGTATTGCCCAATTGGAAACCGACACCATAATGTTCGGACGAGAGGGTTTCTCCCAAAATCGTATAGGTATCGCTCTTCTGGGCCGTTTGGAACTTTGCAACAGGCTGGTCTATAGCCACCGCATCGACTGCCCCGCTTTCCAGCTCCATGAACGCGGTGTTGTAATCAGGCGTAGTCTGGAGAGACTTGAAGGTCTTGGCCAGGGCTTCTTGGTCTCCCCCCGCCTTCAACAAGTCGTAGGCGGCACTATCGGCCTGGGTCAAAACAGTTTTGCCTGCAAGATCGGACAGGTTCGAGATGCCCGAATTAGAGCGAACGACCACAACCTGGGAGTTGTCCATATACGGATCGGTGAAGGTGTATCCGTCTTCACGACCTTCGATGGTGAAACCATTCCAGATGCAATCGATGGATCCGCTTGAAAGCTCTAGGTCTTTCGCATCCCAGTTGATGGGCTTGTATTCGATTTCCCACCCATTGCGAGAGGCTACCTCAGCAGCCAAATCCAAATCGAAACCGGTGAACTTGCCATCGTCACCGACGTATCCGTATGGCGGGAAGTCCTGATCGAACCCGACAACAAGTTTGGTGCGATCGGCGTTGTCATTCGAATCGCTTTTCGAGGCCCCCGAGCCGGAACATCCGGCAAGAACGAGAGTCGCTACGCAGGCGATACAGGAGAGGGCTGCAATAGCTGCAATCTTCTTTTTCATAGAGTTCCGGTTCCTTCCTATCGAACCGCTATGTCCTATGCGGTTCCACTATGTTTCGCTTTGTGCCCATATATATGCATGCGGCACATATCTGCTGCGAACTGCTTTAGCACGCTAAAGCAGTTCGCTAGTATACCACAGACATCACACGGCCCGATAGGCATTCGGGAGATGTTTCGGAAAGACGGCAGAGAGAGAAATGCAACAAAGACTAGCTGAAAAATCCAGGTGCGGGCGCCGCATGCCCAGATACCCCGATACGGCGCGGCTCGAAGTCGAGCAGCTCGGCGGTGTGTACGGAGGACGAGACTTCCAAGCATTTTCTGAAACAAGCATCAGCACACAGGCCGCATTGCACGCATTCAGCACATGAGAACTCGAGCTCAATGCCGGCATTCGGTATGTTCGGCGCATCCTTGCCGACCCTTGAAAGGGCACCTGTCGGGCAAAATACCGCGCACATGCCACAGGCATTGCATGTATCTGCATCGATTTCTACCCTGCCCCACAGTCGTGTTTCGATGATATCGCGCGAAGGAGCACCCAAAACGTCCAGCCCGTTCAGCATGTTCATACGGCGAACCGCTTCGAATTGGGGCATCTTTCCGTTGCCGACCTTCAGGCGATCGCGCAGCGAAGGCTGATCCTTCTCCAACTCGAGCTCATGGACGGCGGCTTTGACGGCCGTATCTTTGGCCCCTTGCTTTGCCTTGACAAAGAACCCTCTTCTGGCCTGGCCATACGAACCACGCTCGTCTTCGAGTGCACATGCCGGCGGAAAGGTGCTGGTACGACGCACGCGTGCATCCGACCCCCATGTATCCAGTAAATCATTGGCGGAGCGAACCACGGCGTCTATCGTGGTACGAGCCGCTCGAAACTTGCAGGTAGAGCAATCTCCATCAACTAGGATGATCGATTCGATCCCATGAGAAGCCAATCCCACCGGCAAGCTTTCCTCCACCCTGCCCAAGCAGGGAACCTCGGCAAAAGTACGGGGATCTGCCGTGTGCTTCGACGATATGCGAGCGCACGCTATAACGGCCTGTCCGTCGCCTTGTGCCAAGCATGCCGAAGCAACCTGATCGGCTAAATCGGCATCCATAGGCTCAAGAGGCATGAGTGCTTCGGTCGGGCACACCGTCGTACAGGCACCGCATGCCGTGCAGGCTTCAAAATCTATGTCCAAGACATTATCGCCGACCTTAACGGCTCCCGGTACGGGACAAGCATCCACGCAACGTCTGCATGCAGCATTGCGGTTGCGCACAGCAACGCATTTATCAGCGATTATAAGCACCGGTTTGGTTTGAAGGGCTTGGACAAGATCCACGATATCGTTGATTGAAGGCATAGATTAATCTCCCATAAAGTCCCGTTCGATACGAGCAAGTTCATCGGGGGTGTTGACATTGATGAAGCAACCGCCCATGGGCTCGACCGCAAGGACCGCTTCTTGGGAAAACTCGCAAACACTCACGTCTTCGTAGATTGCCTGGGCACGTTTGTCCCCCTCCGCAAGCTTCTCCCTCACAACCGGCAGGCAGGTTTCACGTCGATAGAGCGCATGGAACGGTTCGAACCCGTGCTGGTTCACCGGCACGACGACATCGGCTTCGGTCGATGCCATCCTTTCGGATTCCGCAACTATCAATCGCGGAGATGCGAACAGCATGTCACACGCCACAACCGCCACATACGAATGCGTCGCAGATTGCAAGGCCGTCAGCAAGCCGGGCAGCGCGCCCCGGTAGTCGAGAGCATCGCGCACAAGACGTATGCTGGCATCGGGAAATTCTTCTTGCAAGAAAGTCAGGTTATGAGGCTCGTTCGTGGTAACGATAAGCTCGTCGGCCGCGGGAAGCAAGCGCTCTACCATGCGCATGATCAAAGGACGGCCGGCAAAAGGCACAGTAGCCTTGCTGCGGCCCATACGGCGGCTTTCGCCACCAGCCTGAATAACTACAGATACATGCGGGCGGGTAAACCTGACCTGCAGAAAATCCGCCAATCCGACAATGTCATCCATTGCGAAAGCGGGAATGCCATACCGATCGGCAGCTGCACGCGCCGAAGGAATATCCGTCACGATAGCGACCGTAGACGCCGTAGGCATCTTATTCGACACATCAGATTCATCGGGAGCCTCAAGAGCGAAATCTCGTTCACCGGCGTCACGTCCTTCTTGCACGAAATCAAATCCTAAAGGAATCCCCGCACGAGAAGCCTTGTCGAATGCAGCAGCCGTGTCTTGGTCGGCAAGATTTGCTGCACGCATGATCTCGATCGTAGGCAGCCCGCTTTTCCGATATCCTTCTACTATGACGATATCATGCCCCGTCATTCCCGCTACCAGATCGGCGCACTCCATCTCACCGTCAACGTCTTTGATAGTGGCCATCTGGCCTGGGGCGGCAATAATGGTCTCAGTGGCACCGGCATGCCGATGCCGATAGGAATCCTTACCAGGGATATCAATATCGAACCCCTTATGGCTATGATGCTTGATACTGCCCACATCGAACCCGCGAGAAGCAAGCAGCGCGATGAGCTGAACGATCAACGTCGTCTTGCCCGAATCATGGCGTCCGACGATAGACACTGCAGGACTTGGAAACAGCATCGGCATAAAGACCTCCCCGTTCTTATTATGCAAAGGCAAGTATATCAGCAAAGAGGCAGCCCGACGCGAGCTTCATCAACGTTCGTATATCGAGTCCCAGCTGAGCAAAACAGGCTTCGCCTACTTGTTGCGATGCCCTGCTGCTTCCCCCAGATCGATAAGCTCCTGACGGCTGTGGACACCCGTTTTCGCGTAGATACGACGCAAATGAGTGTCTACCGTACTTTTCGATATCATCAGCTCCCGCGCGACGCGCTCGCTTGTGCGGCCTCGAAGGGCAAATGGCAGTATCTCAGCTTCGCGCTTCGACAACGAGAACATGTCGACGATACGGGCACACGATGCCTCGAACGTATCATTGACGGTGACGATCTCAGATACCGCATCAAAATCACGCTCGGTGAACAAGAAGACATAGGAAAGCAGGACGAACACGCCCGCAACGACCGCCACCGTGTCAGGGGTCGCTCCACCCTCTTGGGTCGCATCGAAGGCATTTGCAAGCACTACGCCGATCAACTCCCCCGAAAACAAGGCCATGAAACCACGGGTGAATGAAACCGCCGTATCAGAGGCGGTGATCTTCGCCAGAACCAAGAACAAGGATATCAATACGACTTCCAAACCGAGATATCCGGCCAAAACCATGGCCTCACCTGGCATCGTCGATTCGGCTATCTGCGGCCAAGGAATGACCAGCACTCCCAGCATCATAATGAATACCGCAAGGCGATAGGACTTGTTGAGCGCTGCTCCTTTTCCAAATCCATCGGAAAGCAGCAGTGAAAGAGCTCCGAGTAAAAACGCACCGAACAACAGCATGCTGATGGGGTAATCCGACATTGCAGCAGTACCGGGTTCAGTGTTGTAGGTTTCCATGAGGCCTGCGGCCATGCCGAAGAACAAGGTTCCAGCAATAATCTTGAAAGAAAGCATGTCGGTGTCAGCATCGGCAACGTCCAAAGCAGCATGGGCGGACGAAGAGGCCGGAGGAATATCGATAAGGGCAGCACTGGCTATAGGGAGAATGCGCAAAGCCAAGAGCGCACTGGAAGAAGAATATACGAAAGAAAAGGCCAAGCAGCATAAGGCGCCTATAAGAGAACCCAGAAAAACCTCGGGCACCGAAACACCCGTAGGCACTTCGCCGAATGAGCGGCCCCACGCAGTGAGCAGAAACGCATTGGGAATGCCCAGAAGAACCCCTTCGATGGGCAACCAGTACACCGAAGCATCCGAAAAAACCAAAGGAGCAAGGGACGCGGCGGCCATGACAACCGCATAGATATACAGAAGAGGTCGGGAAAGAACGCGTGAGCGATGCTGGTTCGAAAGCGATTTGAGGATGCCGAAGCCCACGACCATGAACAGCAGGGTTCCCAGTGATTCTGCTCGCTCGAAGGAAAAACCCTCTATCGTGTAAGAACGGTTCAATCCCATGTAGAAAAGGAAGAACACGAAGCCCTGATTGCAGGCGAATCCAATGATACGACGCGATGACAGGTCTTCGATGATGCGATTGCCTTGCGGCATGGTGCCTTCTTTCCGCATCGCCCAATTGACAACACCATAGTACCAGACGAGGGCCTGGCAGCGGAAAATGAAAAATTTGCCGGGACGCATATATGATGCTTGATGCATCGATGCGCCCCGGCATACAAGGGAGGGAATACTGTCCATGATCAACACGGACCGGAAAAATCATCTATCGCGCACTACGAAGGGCAGAAACCCTGAGAGGTGCACCGTCTCGAAAGCCTAAGCCACAGGATCGGCTTTCTTTTCAGACGTGGCGGCCGAAGTCTTCTTGGCCGTTGTCGTCTTCTTGGGAGCGGCTTTCTTAACCGGCTCTTCAGCAGGCTCTTCTTCTACATCCTCGACATCGGCTTTGGCCTCTTCGATTTCAGCAGCATCTTTATTGGCGTCGCCGCCCATGCCCTCACGCAGGTTCTTGACGGTCTTGCCCAGCGCGCTTCCCAATTTAGGAAGATTCTTAGGCCCGAAAATCAACAGTGCGACGGCTAGGATAATAAGAAGTTCGGGAACGCCGATTCCGCCGAATTTCATAGTGCCTCCTTCATGGATTCTTTTGCATACTCGTCGAAACGATGTCATGCAGGCAAAACAGAGCCTGCCATGCCTACCCGTTTTAAGACAAAGAAAATTATGCTCTTGAACTGCGATTTTACCTATCGTAAAAACTAATGAAATATTGCTCTAGCTTGATTTTTTTGTCATGCAAAGTAAGTAAAAACGATTTTCAAGCAAAACTAAAGAGCCTGGAAGCACACATGAACAATGGCCCCTCCGCGTTGTTGGACACGCGAAGGGGCCACCGCTGGCATCGTTGCAGAGAAATCAGTAATGGACGACGACGGCGTTTCCGACGTTCACCAGATTGTAAAGATCGGCTGCTGCTGAAAGAGGCAGGTTGACGCATCCGTGGGAACCGTATCCGTCCTTGTAACGGGTACCGCCGAAAGATGATTGCCAGGTAGCATCATGCAACCCGCACCCCGAATATGTAAAGGCCATCCAGTATTGAACCTGGGTTTGGTATTCCGGCTGACCTGTGGCAACTGAGATATCGCCTTTTAACACCGATGGGCTTTCCTTCTTGAACAGCTGCCATACCCCTGTAGGTGTTTCGTGGGCCCCGTCGGGCGTACCGGTTACAACATCGCTTTCCCATTTCAATACACCCGAAGCATCATAGAAGCGAGCATGTTGGGTAGTCAGGTCCACATCGACGTATGCACCCCAATCGGGAGCACCCGCTCCTGTCCAGGTAGCACCCTCGCTTATAGTAGGAACCGTGATGGTTTCTGAAGAACCTTGTTTAATCCCGTCTTTCACTTGCTGGATAAGGCTGTCGTTATCGATCTGCCACCCATACGTACCACCCGACACCGTGAAGGTAGCACCGTCGGAACGCTTATACGTGCGTGATGTCCCTACCGTATTCAAGCTGTCTGCCAGTTTCTGCAGCCACGAGTTCATTGCATTCTCATCGAATGTGACGCCCATGTCGCTGCCAAGCGTAACCCATTGCGATATCTGGTCGCCGTTTATGGTGGCAGCATGAATAGACGTGGTTCCCAGGACAAGGTCAAGATTTGCCTTGATATAGGTGTTGGCCGTGTTGCAGGCAGTTGCAAGTGCAGGGTCAGTCTTTAGAACCGTAGGCTGGATAAGCTGGTCAGGACCGAGCGTCACCGAGTTCTTCATATCTACGATAGCATCGTCAACCAACGAGAGAACCTTGTCGACATCGATTTTCGTGCCGGCTTTTTCAGCCTGAACGGCAAATGACTTGGACGAAGATGCGTACGCAATCGTTGCGTTTACCGGATCGGCAGCCGTCTGGTTGAACGCCTCGACATTGGTTTTCACTACTTTTTCAAGCCCATTGGAGTTGTATCCGGCTACCAAAAACGAAGTTATATCGTGCTTGCTGGCTATTTCGAAAGGCCATTTCCAAGCCGAATTGGCCGCAAGGGCCTGGGCAACGACGGACGAGCCGTCAACTTGCATGCCTGCATCTTTGGCAGACACCGTAAAGCTCGCCCCGTCTCCCGATACGGTAATGGAATACTTGTCTCCCGTAGATTGAGCAATAGAACTTGCTTCAGCAGACGATTTAAGGGAAATATCGGCACCGCCCAGCATAGTCCCAGGATAGAAATGCCCCATAAAGAACACTACGCCGCCGAAATAGACAGCCAGAAGCGCTGCCACCAAACAAGCGATGGCAATGATCAATGGGCGCTTGCTCTTAGGCGCCTGTTGAGCCGCCTCGGGATTCCATGACCCGTTTTCAAAACCGCTCTTCAAGGGGTGAGCTTGATTGACTCCGCCGTATCCTGCAGGACGATCCGATGCCGAAGCAGCATAGACAGGCGAGGGAGAGACGGTTGGTGCACGATGCGCTTTGCCGATAGGCGACATGACGATGGTCGATTGAACGGGCTGGGCCGAAGGCTCGTCAGGAACATGAATGGGTTCGGGCACAGAAGCCGAAGAAGTATCCTGAGGCCGATCTTTGGCCCCATTCGATATGCCATGCTTACCGATTTTCCCCTGTTTATGTGACATGGTTTCAGCTCTCATCGGAATTGTATTCCTTGAAATTGTATCAAGGATAACCGGCTTTCTTGTATACGAATGAACTTTATTATGTCATTTTTACCTGAAACGCCCGTGAAACACATAGAGGGAACGCCCTTGCTATGCAATATCGACACAGAAGAAGACCCACTTGGATGTAACCCTAAATTGCCAATCCTGCAGTCATATGAAGCATATAGAAGACAAAGCGAATGACAAATATGCCCAAAAGGACCAGAACGCAGGAGGCGATGCAGCAATAGAGCGTCCGCAATTCGGCTGCTTTCAAACTAGGCGCCTTGCGGTCATGCCCATGCATCTTGCATCGCCGCAGCAACAAACCTGCTGGATTAGCCGCGTACATCAAGACGATACCGGCGGCAATCAGGATGCCGTATGCAACCAGAGCCGGATAGAACGGAGCCAGATCTAAAGCCGTTGCCAATGAATTGCGCATACCGGACAATTCACCGCCATACAGGGTCAGCACGATCAGATTGCCGGCCAAGGCCACTGCAGACACCAAACAGAGACCGTTCCAGAACCGCCCGGGGACAAACCTTCGGTCGGCAGCCCTTAAAGAGCAGAGCGCCAACAAAGGCCCTCCTATCAGAGCATTCAGCCAGAGAGAAAGGGGCATGAGCGGCGAATCCCACGTGATAATCGTTTCGACCGAATAGGCAAGCGAAACCTGGTCGAGGAAGACGACAGCCGCAACAGCTGCCGCAACAAGCCAAATTCGTTCCAACACAGGCCTTTTTACCTGGGTAAACGAATACAGCCAGTACGAACCTGCCAGCCCTAGGAAAACCACGGCGGAAAAAACCTCGTTCGAAAGGGGGCTGCGCCCTACCCCCATGAAAACGTACAGGGCATTGGCCGGATTTCCCAAGTGGGTTGCCGAAGCAATAAGGCCGGCCATAGTCGTTACCAGCGGAACGGCCAAAAACTGCTTAGCCCGAAAGCACCGCTCGCCATCGCAATGCCCGCACGCAATAAGCACGGCGATGATGGCGAAGGCAACAGCGCCGCTCGGCGCAAGCGTCGTGAAAAGAACGAGCGTCACCTCGCTCAGAGCTGTTGCCAAACCCATCATCGATAATACCGAGGATATTCCACAATGATGTTCAAATCTTCCTGCATCCCCTCGAGCGTCGCACGCGTAAGCCGCGCCAGCCCCTGATAGAATGGCCGATTCGCCGCTTTCTCGAGCTCTATGAGAAAATGAGAAGACCATGTGAGCAGATGGACGCGAAGATATTCTTCCAACACTTCAGGTTTATGCTGCGCAATCCAAGAGAGAAGCAGCAGCATGAAGCCTATGTGGTCTTCAGGCGTCTTCTCGTCATCTTGCCGGGCAATGCCCTGTTCCCCCATCCAACGCTGCAGTCTTATCGTGGAAACACCGAAGATGACCTGCTCGCGATCGGTATATACCGACCCCCATGGAGGGACGGGCATAGGATTGGGCCCCACGAACAGGCGCCGGTATTCCCATACGCCTTCATCCGACAGCCCGCCGTCGACTACGTCTTCGCACATCATCTGAAAAGCCGAATGAGCATCATCTTGATCAGCAAACGGCCACTCATCGGCGAAAGCATCAGCCCGGCCCGAACCCAAGGCCTGCAGCAATGGCGCGACCGCAGCATTTTGGCCGGGATCGTCCAGAAAAAGGGGACCGAGCACATCCCCCGCCAAAGCGATGTTGTCCCGATATGCGCTGTCATGCAGTTTCTCGTTCACAAAAGACCCCCTATCCTAAAGACGGAGTGCGCCGACATTGTAGCGCACTCCGCCCGATTACCCTATGCTCGCTCTGCGGAAAGGCTAGAGCCCTACAGAAATCCGCAATGCGTAGAACACGAGCCTTGCAATGAACACAGCCACGATGATCAGTACGAATCCGCTGACCAGCGCACCTGTTTTGAAGCCCTTCGCCAGGGCGTAGATACCGGCGGCAGCACCGATGACGAGCAGCACGACAGCGGCTACCAGATAGCCGGTCACAGCCGCTGCCATTGCGGCGCCGTTCGTCATGGGAGTAAGAACCCCTGCAGCGACAGCATACTGGCCGCAAGCGCCGATGATTCCCAAAACGGCTCCGACAACAAGAAGCGCTATCGCAGATTTGCCGATTTCCGGCATGCCGTTCTCGTCGCCGCACGCGCAGGACGCAATCAGCGATCCGAGAAGCGTGCCGCCTGCAAGCGAGAAACCGATGATGCTCACGGGAAGCGCGATGGTAGCCCACGAGGCGATGGTGTCGACGTAGTAAGCCAAACCAGTGAAGCACGCGAACACCACGGCCAGAACAGCCAGAACGATGGCGTACGGCTTGCGCGCGCCGTTGTCGAGCTTGCCCATACGGGCGAGGATCCAATACACAACCGACACGACGACGAACAGGCTGCCGACCGCAATTTCATTGGACAAAGGAGACGCGCCGATGCCGCTCAAAGCCCATGGTGCATGCAGCGGATTTGCCAGATGAATGAAAGCAGCGGCAAAACCGATTACGACCAGGATCAGCGGAACAACCGTCAATACATCTATCTTCTTCAGCTGTTCGGCCGAGAATTCTTTCAGTGCGAACGCCAGAGCCAAGAACACGAAGGCACCAGCGCCGATAGGAGCCAAGGTGGTGAAGACCGCCAAAGGCAATTCTTGCAGAGCCAATTCCATAGTTACTGCACCTCCAGAGGATTCATGACCAGGCCGTCAACCGATCCGGCAGGTTTGGCGTCATCGCATGCTTTGATGAAGAAATTAGGATCGGTATAGGATTTGCTCGGCAAAGGCGCGATGTCGGCCTGTGAGAACGACTGCTTGGCCTTCATGGCCTCGACGGGACCGAAATCCAATGCTCGGAGCGGGCATGCCTCGACGCAAATC